>Ga0116157_10005599_pt1 | contig 11558 bp, 10 predicted proteins | sample AD_UKC048_MetaG_FD_89882 | JGI IMG/M metagenome (GOLD analysis project Ga0116157, IMG submission 89882) | Active sludge microbial communities of municipal wastewater-treating anaerobic digesters from USA - AD_UKC048_MetaG | ecosystem: Engineered > Bioreactor > Anaerobic > Digestate | place: USA... | reverse complement strand
GCTCGGTTTGACGCGCGGCCTGTGTCGCCTCGTCACGCAGGGTCGAACTGTCCCATTTGAAGTAGGGCGGCCAGAACCACCCCGTATCCTCGTTGCGATAGGTCATCGTTCCACCATTGGCGTATTCTGCGCTGATGAAACGGATGTCGCGTGAAGATGTCGTCGTTTCCACGCCGGTTCCGGTGTCCTCAATCGAATAGAACATCCAGTTCGCACCGATTGGGGTAATCCTGTTATAGGTATCCAGAACCTTCACCACATCGCGCTGCGGCAAGGTGTAGTGGAGGAAGGCTCCGACGATCAGGATCAGGAAGATCCGGATGCCCCATTTGATCTTGGTCCACATGGGTCAGCCCTTTCAGTACCAGTTCACGAAGTAGATCGTCGCCAGAAAACCGATGGTCGGCAGGATGTAGATAAGCCACAACAGCCGCTTTTTAAGCCCCTTGTCGTAGTGCACCATCCCGTCCTCGATAAACGCTGTGCGTTCGGCAGCCGGGACGCCTTCCCGCGCGGGGTCAGTGTCCCATTCCTTCTCCAGCTTCTCGCGCCGGACCGAACGGGAGTAGATGCCGGTGACGAAGTAGATGATCGTCAGGCCGACATACATGAAGAACGCAAGCCGCAGCCAACCCATCTACCGTCTCCCTCCCCACGGACCCACGACCGGGCGTGAGGGTTTCGGCCCCTCCGCCATCTGCGGGCGGTGTAATTCGTCCATGCTCGGCTCCGGGCCAAAGAGAGCCGCCCGCGCGCCCTCACGGTCCACCTGATACTCCCGCGCCAGGAAATCCGCCACGTAAGTCTTCTTGCGGTCTGACCACGAGGCATACTGGGCGTAGAACAGCTCCTTGTGGACGATGAACATCTGCCGCACGTCCATCGGCGACAGTTCCGACAGCAGCATGTTCACCAGATCCCGCTCCGGCCCCTTGCCCCTCAAGGTATAGAAATACGCCGGATGCTCCGAGGTAATCTTCGGCCAAGGCCCCCCGGCCTCGACCCAGCGCAACAGGTCCGCCAGCCCCAGAAACTCCTGCGGCAAGGAGGTCCCCAGCTTGTACGCCACCTTCCGCAATTCCGTCCGCCGCGCGTCCCCGACCTCGATCCCCAGCCGGTCCGCCGCATCCACGAGGATAAAATCCATCTTCTGCCGCAGGATGGCCGAGGCATCCGTCCCCCGCGCCTGCACGATAGGCTCCACCAGCCCGTTCCGCTCCAGCCAGTCGGCGATCTGGTTGCGCAGCGTCAGGTCCATCACCTGCGCTACCGGCACCTCGCCCAAGCTGTGCCAGTCCAGCGAGGAAATCACCGCCGGATAGCGCACCCCCTGAAAGATGTAGACCCCGCCGAAATGGCTGGTCCAGAAGTTCGACTGCTGGAACGTCATCGCTGGCAGCGAGATCGGCACCCGCGTCACATCGCCCGTCTTCTTCGCCAGCCCGATCATCTCGGCCACCAGCACATCATCGCGCCACCCGTCCGGCTCCTGCCGGAACCGCTCGATCAGCTTCGCCAGCTTCCCCGCATCCGCCACATGCCCGCCGATCGTATCCGCCTCGACCGTCACCTGCCGGATGTCGAACAGCTTCGCCGGCGTGTCGAACGCGTAGACCGAGTTCTGCAACTCCCCCGCCACCGCATCCCGCGCGGTCAGGGCAAACAACTGCGCCTCGTTCTTCTCGATGAACTGCGTCAGGATCCCCCGGCTGGTGGAGAACTTGATGTTGAGCAAAGGCGCATCCTTCTGCGCCGTGGTCAGGAGGATAAACTGCCGGTTCGCCCCGTTGGGGTTGAGGTAGAGGTCGTCATTGAGTTCGTCGCCAATCTCGGGCGAATAGCCGGACAGGTCGATGTGGAAATCGTCAAGCTTCGTGGTCTTGCCGGTGAGATGCTTGAGCGCCCGGTTGTAGCGTTCGACAAGGGCCGGAGAGGAGACCTCGATCAGGTTCCCGAACATCAGGCCGCGTTGGATGAGGCGTTTCATGGTGCACTTCTTTCTGGCCGGGTGCCCCCCACCCCCATCCCCTCCCCACGGGGGGGAGGGGAGGTTCCAAGATCAACCGTCCCACGCAACGCCAAAGGTTCAGCGCTTCCCTCCCCCCGTGTGGGGGAGGGATGGGGTGGGGGGGCACCAGCCTCACGCGACTCCGCCCGACCCTTACTCACACCGCCAACCCCAAGCACCTCCCCTCCCCCTGGTGGGGAGGGGATGGGGATGGGGAGCACACCCTCAGCCAAGGACTCCCCGTCAACCGCATCGAAGATCACCTGCATCACGCCATCGATATTCCCCGAGACCTCCGGATTCCAGAACCGCAACACCTGAAACCCCTGAGAACCCAGCCACTCATCCCGCTGCCGGTCGCGCTCCCCACCATGCCCACCGCCATCAATCTCGATCACCAACCGCCGTCCCAGATCAGCGAAATCCGCGATGAACGGCCCAATCGGAGCCTGCCGCCGGAAATGCAGCCCCAGCATCCGGTTCAACTCCCGCAGCTTGGCCCAGACCAACCGCTCCTGCGGCGTCATCTCCGCCCGCAGCTTGCGTGCGCGTTGGCGAGTGATCGGGTGGATGTTGGTCATCCGTCACACCTCATGCCCAACGCCCCCCACCCCAACCCTCCCCACGAAGGGGGAGGGAGTGCCACACCGCCCACCACCAGCACCCACCCCAACCGGCAAAGCGCCTCCCCTCCCCCGCGTGGGGAGGGGCTGGGGGTGGGGGGCTCGGGGGCAGAGCCATAGGTCGTTCATTTCTTTCGAAGCCTTTCCCATAGCCCAACAGACACGCCAAAGAACAATGCTGACGCAGATCCGACTATCAAGGACACAAGGAAAACCATCGCTGCACCGATCTCGTCCATTCCACCTGCAGGCACGTAGATGCGCTGATAGAGCACGTATCCTGCGCCGCCTGCGTAGAGACCAACAACGAGAAGCCCTAACGCGACCGCCGAGGCTGAACGGGCGACAAGCGACAAAGATGTGCGACGAGCAAGAAGAACGCCGATCATGATGGAGGCAGCCGCTCCCATGACTGCCGCAGAAACGAAGATCAGGTAGCTATACATGCGACGCCATCACCCCTTCCCCTCCAGATACCGCCGCTTCGCCTCTTCCGTCCGGCCGAAGTCGCGCACCATCCCCTGAATGGCCACTTCATCCGACTTGTCGGCATAGCGGAACTCAGAGTCGGCGTAGCGGTTGATCTCCTGGATCACCATGTCCACCGAGATCGGCGTCATCAGCCCCCGGATCATCGCCAGCTTCTCGTCATAGGGCTTGAAGAGGAACAGGTCCGGCGCCTCCATCCATTCGTCCGGCAGTTCAAAGTCCATCGCCCGGACCTTCACCGCATCGGTGATGTTCTTGATCGCCCGCCCAGTGAACCGCTCATCCGCCTCTTGGATCGCCTTGAGGTAAGCGCCCATCTTCGCCAGAGTATCCAGCTTGCCGATCTCGCCTTGGACCTTGTCCCAGACTTTCAACAGCCCCGCTTCATGCGGCTTGGAATGCCCATCAAAGGACGCCGCGACAGCCTTCTTGATCTCCTGCGCCGCGAACAACTCATGCTCGCCGACCGGGATGGAATGGTTCTTGCCCATCAGAAGCGAAAGGATGTCGATGTAATCCTCGCGCGTTTTCGGCCCGTCGACCAGAAACCGCGCCCCGGCGCGTTGGCGGAGGGCGTCGTCTACGTTCTCGGGGTAGTTACTGAACATCCCGAACGTGCAGTTCCCCCGCACCACCGTCCCCGCGCCCGCGAAGGCCTGCATGAAGACCGCCGTCACCTCCTGCTGCCCGGCGGATGATTGCCGGTCCCCCCGCTTGCCCGCCACCTGGTCGATGTCGTCGATGGTCCCGAACCCGATCACCGAGGGGTCCAGCACCGCGTCGATAAACGCCTTCGCGTTCTGCCCCGACTTGCCCTGATAGCTGTCGATCTGGTCGATCGAGAAGTTCTGATAGCGGAACGGATAGCCCGCCACCTTGCAGTAATCGTTCAGCAATCCCGCCATCATCTGAATCAGCGTGGTCTTGCCCGTCCCCGGCTTGCCATCCCCCATGAAGGTGAAGATGAACCCCCCAAGCTCCGCAAACGGATTGAGCCGCCGTTCGAAATCATAAGCCATCAGCATCTTCGACAGCCGCAGCGACTGGTACTTGGCGATGTGGTTCCCCACCACCTCATGCGGCTTCTTGAAGGCCATGGCGATCATGCCGCCCTTCGCCGCCTTCGCCGGCTTGAACCCCGCGATGGTCAGCCCATCCGCCTCCACCTTCCACGACGCGCCCGTGAACACCGACACCCGAGCCCCATTCTCCGCCCGGATCTGCACCTTCTTCATCAGCGCCTCGGCAAAGGCCGACACCACCGCCACCAGCTTCACGTCATCCGTCGCCAGTGCGCCCACATCCTGATCCAGCTCCCACAACGCCCCCTGCAGCGCCAGCGGAGCGTTGTCGGTCAGCACCTCCTCCACCTCGCCCAGTTCCACCGTCCCCGGCCCCACATGCGGCGCGATCAGATAGGCCAGAGCATTGGCAAAGGTGAACAAAACCACCAGCGCCTCGCCCTGCAACAGCTCCCCAAACTCCGCGCGCTTAGGCTCCGGGACCCGCCCCTCAAGGTTCGCCTTCTTCAACTCCGCCAACCCGGACTGCGCCGAAAACGTCTCCCCCATCGCCAGCGCAATCGCCAAACTACGCCGCAGCGCGTTCAACACCGCCGCCTGCACCGGCGAGACCAACCCATCCCCCAACCCTTCAACGCGCTCGCCAAGCCGCACCCCCCCGGGCCGAGCCGTCGTCCGTGTCGCCATCCCCGGCACCGTCGACCGGAACGTCGGCCGCGTCCCCACCCCCGGCGACCGCTCCGTCACAGGCGCAGCAACCAAAGCCTTCGCCAACCGCGGCGCGTGATCGAAGCCGAAGACCATCCCCAGCGCCGCCTCATACTGCGCCCGGATCGTCTCTTCCTTCAGCTCCATCGTGTCGCGCGTGCTCATCGACAAATCCCTTTCATACTGGCGAAAATATCCCGGGGGTCCGAGGGCAGCGCCCCCGGGGCCAACCACACCTCACAACGTCGGAATAAGTCGCCCCCCGGCCCCCACGACGAACTTCCGCAGCCCCTGCAACCCCTTCGGGTTCTGCTCCACCAGCACCTGATAGGGCTTCTCCGGCAGGATGATCATCCGGTCCTGCCGCGTGGCCCCCAGCTCGGCCCCCGCCACCGGGTCCAGCTTGTAAAGCTGCCGCTGCGAGGATGAGAACCACCCGTCCTTCACCTCTTCCTCACGGTCCGCGATCAGGTCCTCGACCGTCCAGACCAGCGCCCAATCCTCACCCTCCGGCGCCTTTGCGCCCTCCAGCACCTTGGAAATCGGGCCGGATTGCAAGGTGAAGCTTGCCGAATACATCGGCCCCAGGATGATCCGCCGCAGCCGCTTGGGGTGCAGGTCGGCAAAGTCCTTGTCGAAGCCGGTGGCGATGGTCAAAAGCTTCAGACCGCCCACCGACTGCGCCATCAGCGCGTGCTGCACCTGCGGCCAGCGATAGGCGTCGTTCGGCAGGGGCTTCTTGCCGGAATCCTCCAGGTCCATCAGGTAGACCACCGGCAGGTTCACCTGAGTGTCCCAGACCGCCCAATGCAACAGGAAATGCCGCCGTTCCCCCAGATCCTCGATCCACTGGGCGTCGGGGTCGTTCCGCGCCCAGAAGATGCCGCCCGCCGCCAGCGCCTCATAGTAATACCGCTGCGACAGCGCAAACTGCAGAGCGGTGGGAATGGTCTGGTCCCCCACGATCTGCCGCACCATCCGGTCCTTGAGTTCCGTCTCTGACGGCATCCCGGCCAGATGCTTCTCGGCCTGCTGGGCATCGACCGCCATGGTCATCAGCTCTTGCGCGACCGGAAACCCGCTTTCGTGCCGGTCGATGGTCAGCTTTGGCGCAGCGTCCCCCCGCCCGGTCATCAGATACTTGTGGTTCAGTGCGCGGAACGTCGCCGCGACGGCCTTGAGGTAGACCCCCAACACCCGCGCCTCGGTCCGCGAAAGCTTGCCCTCGGTCTCGACCTCGGCCGCCACCCTGCCAAGATGCCCGGTGATCCGGTCAAACTTGGCAAAGTAGCGCCGGGCAACAAGGGTGTCGTACAGCTCGGCATGGTCCTGGACGAGCTGGTCCTTGACCTCGTTTGTCACTTACTCACCGTAAGCGTTCTTGTCGTGCTTCTCGACGATCTTCGCAAAGCGCCGGGCAAAGCGTTCGTCCGCCTTGGCCTTCTGCTCCAGGATCTGACGCGCGAACACCATGTGCCCCTCATGCGCTTCCAGCATGTCGGCCATCTTGTCGTTCGTCGCCGCCCCGATCGCCGCCATCGCGGTCTGGGCCTCCTGGTCGGTCTTCACCCCGATCTCGTTGATTCTATGCGCCACGTCCTGCTGCTGCGCCGTCTTCAACGACGAGGTCAGCGCGTCATACAGCACGACCCGTTGCTTCGTATCCGTCTGCAGCTTGTTGATCAGCACCAGCTGCGTCGCCGCCTGGTTCTGCAGGCTGTCGACCCAGGTCTTGCCCTTTTCGATATAGCGCTCCAGCGTCTGGGACTTGGCCAGCTTGACCTGCTCGTCCTGCACCAGACCGTTGTACTGCGCGTTCAGCGTGGCCAGTTCGGTCTCCAGCTTGGTGCGCGCCGCCGCGTCCTGCTCGACGCTGATCTTGTTCTCCAGCTCGATGATCTTCGGGTCAAGGCTGGCGACCTCTTTGCGCACCGCTTCCAGGGCGCCCACAGTTTCCTCGCGTTCGACCAGCGTCCCGGCCAGGTTCGCCTCGACCTTGGTCTTCTGCCCGTTCAGCAGGTCCAGCTGCCCCTGCAGAAGCTTCACGATCACGTCCGACTTCGAAATCAGGTCCTGCAGCTTGTCATCGACGCTGGCCGAACGCATCCGCTCCTGCCGCATCGATTCCGCCTTGGCGGACGAGAAGACGCCGATGAAGCTTTCCATCCCGGTCTTCGTCCGCATCTCGTTGAACTCGGCCGAGAACCCGGCGGTCACGTCGTCCAGCCCCATGATCAGCTCGGCGATGTTCGCGTTCATCAGGTCGGTGTGTTTGTGCACGTCTTCCAGCGTGGCGTTCTCCACGTCCAGCGAAACACCCTGGTCCAGCTTTGACCGCGCTTCCTCGATCCGGCTGGTGATGGCGGAAATCTTCGCCTGCGCCTCGGCGACCTGCGCCTGGCTTTCCTTGATCTGCGTCTCGAAATCGGCCATCCGACCCTCCGTTGAACATCGTTTGCATCACATAGTGATGTAACAGCGAATTACATCATCCCGGCGCGGGTTTTTCGGACACCGGCCAACGCGCCAAGTCTTGCCGCAAGTGACCCCGCTCGCCAAGTGCCGAATGCCGTGCCCCGGGCCAACCAGCGGGGGTTTCACACCCCCGCACCCCCGTGGAGTATTTCCAAAAGAGCAACTGCACTTGCTTTTTCCCAAATACTCTCAGGGGGTTTGGGGGCAGAATGCCCCCATCATCCGAGGAGGAGGCGAAGCCCGACGACGAGACAAAAGACCTGCGCGGCAGCGCTCATTCTGAGAACCGCCCGGATCAGACCGGAATGTTGTCGATCAACCTGACCCCGTCGACCCAGGCCGCCGCCAGCATCCGGCGGGGGCGGCGGGGGTCGTCGGACGGCATCAGCGTCTCGGCATCGCGCAGTTCGATGTATTCCACGCGCTCGAATCCGGCCTCGCGCATCGCCTCTGCCGCTTCGCGGATCGCCATCCGGTCGGCATGGCCCGCGCGAATATCGTCTGCCGCCCGGGTGATCGCGGCATACAGGACCGGGGCCTTGGCCCGTCCCGCCGCCGTCAGCCGCACGTTGCGCGACGACATCGCCAGCCCGTCGCCCTCGCGGATCGTCTCGCAGCCGACGACATCCACCGGCACATTCAGGTCGCGCACCAGCCGCAGGACGACCTGCAACTGCTGCCAGTCCTTCTGGCCGAAATAGCCCTTGTCGGCCAGCGTCATGCCGAACAGCTTGGTCACCACCGTGGCCACCCCGTCGAAATGCCCGGGCCGCATGTAGCCTTCCAGCGGCTGCGCGACGCCCTGCATCGTGACGTTGGTGATGAAGCCCTCGGGGTAGACCTCATCGACCGGCGGGGCAAAGACCGCATCCACCGGGACCGTTCCCAGCAATTCTGCATCCGCCTCCAGCGTCCGGGGGTATTTCTTCAGATCCTCGGGGTTGTTGAACTGCTTGGGGTTCACGAAGATCGTCGTGACCACCCGGTCGCACTCCGCCCGGGCCCGCCGCGCCAGCGACAGATGCCCGTCATGCAGCGCGCCCATCGTCGGGACTACGCCGATGGTCTCACCCGCCGCCCGCCAGCCCCGCGCCACGGCCCGGAGGTCGGCCACTGTCTTCAGGATCATGGCTTCACCGGCACGACGTCAGGAAACGAATGTTCGGCCGCCGGAAAGGCCCGCGACCGCACCTCGGCGGCATAGGCCGCAATCGCCTCGTCCGCCGCGCGCCCCAACTCGGCATACCGCTTGACGAACTTGGGCCGGAAGTCGGTGAACAGGCCCAGCATGTCATCCACCACAAGCACCTGCCCGTCACAGCGTACGCCTGCGCCGATGCCGATCGTCGGGATCGTCAAGCTTTGCGTGATCCGCGCGGCCAGCCCCTCGGGCACTTTCTCCAGCACGACCGAAAACGCCCCGGCGTCTTCCACCGCACGGGCATCGGCCATCACCTTCTCGGCCTCGTCGTCGCGGCCAACCACCTTGTAGCCGCCCAGCGTGTTCACCGACTGCGGCGTCAGGCCGACATGCGCCATCACCGGCACGCCCCGCGCGGTCAGGAAGGCAATCGTTTCGGCCATGTGCTGCCCGCCCTCCAGCTTGACCGCCGGGGCGCCGGTTTCGGCCATCAGGCGGCTGGCGTTGCGGAAGGCCTGCTGCGGACCCTCTTCATAGGACCCGAACGGCATGTCGATCACCGGCATCGCCTTTTGTGCGCCGCGCACGACGGCGCGGCCATGCAGGATCATCATTTCCAGCGTCACACCCAGCGTGGAGGGCAGCCCGTGGATCACCATCCCCACGGAATCGCCCACCAGCACCACGTCGCAATGCGCGTCGACCAGCCGGGCCACCGGCGTGGAATAGGCTGTCAGCACCACCAGCGGCGCAGACCCTTTCCGGGCGCGGATGTCTGGGGGAAGCACAGGCCGGACGGGGGAAGTGGCGCTCATCTCGGGGCCTCCGCTTTCACATTCTGCCCGCCATATGGGCACAACCGAAAGCCGCCCGCAACAAATTTGCGCCGCAGCGCAGCACCGCCGACGGCAGCGGCACCGGCTTGACCCACGGTGCCGCCCCGGTGCCAATACCGCAAAAGGAGACCCCCATGACCCTGATCCAGCGCGTCACCCGCATCGGCACCGTGCCCGAAACCAGCCAACCCGCCCCGGAAAAGCTGATCTCCGGCACGCCGGTTCACACCACCTGGTCTTTGGAGGAAAGCGACGGGCTGTATTGCGGCCTGTGGCAGTCGACCCCCGGCAAGTGGCGGGTCAGCTACAGCGAATGGGAGTATTTCCACATCCTGTCGGGCTACTCCATCCTGACTGCCGAGGACGGAACTGTCACCCAACTGCATGCGGGTGACAGCCTGATCTTGCGCCCCGGGTTCCAGGGCATCTGGGAGGTCGTGGAGACCACCCTGAAGGACTACGTCATCCGGACGTAGTCTCCGAGGTTCCGACCGTCACCATCGCGCCGGGCGCATCGGGACGCGGGCATTCGTCAGCCGAAATCCCGCGGCGTTCGCAAGCGGCCAGCCGTTTCTTTTCAGCCTTTTCGGATGCAGCCTTGTCCTTGGCCTCTTGCTTGGCGATGGCGGCCAGGTCCGAGTCCTTCTTGGCGATGTTCTCGGGTGTCTCGGGGACGATCCGGCCATAGGCGTCGGTCATCTGCGGACCTTCGATCGCCAGGCTTTCCGCCTCGGTCCGGACCTTGACCCGCGTGCCGGTCGGAACCCGGTTGTACAGGTCGATGATGTCCTGGTTGAACAGGCGGATGCAGCCCGCGCTGGTCGCGTGCCCGATCGACGCCGCGTCCGAGGTGCCGTGGATCCGGAACATCGAATCGCGCCCGCCGCGATACAGGTACAACGCCCGCGCGCCCAAGGGGTTTATCAGCCCGCCCGGCAGGCCACCGGCATAGGCGGCATAAAGGTCAGGCCGGGTGCGGACCATGTTCGCGGTCGGCTGCCATGACGGCCATTCCGCCTTGCGCCCGATGCCGCCGGTGCCCCGGAACGACAGGCCTTCGCGCCCGACTGCAATCGGATAGCGCGTCGCCATGCCGGCTTCGCCCACCAGGTACAGCTTGCGCGTGTGGGTATCGACGACGATGGTCCCCGGCGCTTCGTCGCCTGCATAGGGCACGTCCTCGCGGCGGTTGCCTTCGTACAGGTATTGCTCCGGAACGGGTTCGATGAAGAACTCGCCGTCCTGGATGCCCTCATAGCCTGGCACGACCGGGGGCTCTTTCGGCGTCGTCGGGGCACCTGCGCACGCGGCAAGCAGGGGAAGGGCAAGGATCGCGAAGATCCGGGCAAGGGAATGGGTCACTTGGCAGACTCTGGGTTAGGGGCAGCTAAGGCCACCTTGCGCCATGCGCGCGGCCATCCGTCAAGCCTAAAACCACAGGGATTTCCGAATCTTCGCGGCCAAACTTGGCCTGGCCCCGGATTCGCGGCGGAATCCGGGGCCAAGGTTCGGTTTTGTCAGTTCGCCGGTTTTCAGGTTCCGGTTTTCAGTTCATCGGGCCGATCGACCAGAAATACGTCTCGCCGCTGCTGTCGGCCGTGCCGTCATTGTCGGTGACCAGCCAACCGGTGCCTGCGGCGTCCACGGCAAAGCCCTCGACCTTCTCAGAGGTATAGCCGCCGTGCCGGGACAGGTCGGCGATCAGGTCGCGGACCAGCTCTTTCGTCACCACCGGCAAGGGGCCGCCCAGGTCGGCGGGTGCCAGATCGGCCAGCGCGATCCGGGTCAGCTTTTTGGTCACCGCGCGGTCGGCAATCTGGTTGTCGCGTTCGATCAGGTACAGATGGTCGCCGTGCAGGGTGATTTCCGACAGGCCCATCCAGGCCCCCTCACCGGCGGCGTCCAGGGGGTAATGCACCGCGCCCCAGGTCTGAGCCTTGGTGTCATAGGCCAGAAGCTTGGCCATCCCCGCCGGATCGTCCTGCCATTCGCGCTGCACCGCCAGCCACAGGACGTCACCGACCTTGGCCACGCCTTCAAGGCCAAAGCGGATTTCCTGGTCCAGCAGCGCCTCTGGCAGCGGCACTTCCTCGATGATCGCGCCCTTGGCATCGACATGGATCATACCGTGCGGGATCATCCGGTCGCTGCGACCTTCCGAGGCCAGCCAGAACCCGCCCTCGCCATCCAGCGTGATGCCTTCAAGATCCAGCTTCTGCGCCGCATCGCCCCCACGCGTCACCAGCAGGGCCGAAG
>Ga0116157_10005592_pt1 | contig 11564 bp, 5 predicted proteins | sample AD_UKC048_MetaG_FD_89882 | JGI IMG/M metagenome (GOLD analysis project Ga0116157, IMG submission 89882) | Active sludge microbial communities of municipal wastewater-treating anaerobic digesters from USA - AD_UKC048_MetaG | ecosystem: Engineered > Bioreactor > Anaerobic > Digestate | place: USA... | reverse complement strand
TCATGAAACTCAGATATTTTATTGACGCCGCTGGCCGGTATCGAGGTCAGCAGTAGCAGAACCAGCCCTGAAGCCAGCATACCCAGCCGTAGATTCGCAGCATGCCGCTTGAGGTCGGCGATTTTATGCCGCGCCTCATTGCGAACCCGTTCTATTCTATCCTGAATCTGCGGATGTGTCAGCAGCCAGTCCGGGATTATTGACGGCGGCGGCAGAATTATGCTGTTGAGAGTTTCGAGGGTCGATGCGAATGTTTCTGGGCTGGTTATCTCGCTGGCAAAAGTGTCGGCCTGGTATTCACAACGACGGGCGAGCGCGGTGAAAGTGACCGAGAATACAGCGATGAAAAGCAGAAGCTCGATCGCTGTCGAAATGGTCGAATCAGGATAATACTGCGGAAAGTATAGAAGCAGTGAAAGTTTGAAGGCTATTGAAACAAGAATGAGATTGAGCGAGTAGAACATGTAGGTGGTAACATGCCCAAGTCGCAGATGGGCGAGTTCGTGAGCTACGACACCCTCAACCTGCGATGGTGAGAACATGCCGAGCAGATAGCGCGTGATGTAGACAAAGCGATAACGCGGCAGCAACCCGGCTACGGCGGCATTCGGAACTGGTTCATTGAAGGTGTTCCAGATCTTGACGCCGGCTACCTTCGATTCGGCTTTCTCAGAAAGGCGCTTGAGCATGTTGTCGAGTTCCGGGTCGTCGTTGTTTTCAGCCCGCCAGGCCAGGTTGAAAAGCTTGGGTGCCATCAGATAGAGCAGAATGAAAAACAGTGGCGCCGCTGCCATCAGCCTGATTTCAGTAAGTGATTCGATACCGCCGCTGCTGAGATCTTCGATCAGCATCCACAGCATGATTGGCGGGAAAAAGAGGATTGGAACGGTCATGCGGGCCCTGAAAAAATCGGCAGCAGTCTGTCTTACATCAAGAATGGGCTTGAACAGTCGGTAAAACTCGAAAAATACCGGCTTTGCCAGCGCGATGTAAAGCACCAGTGAAAGCAGCATCGGCAGAGTTTGGGGCAGGCGGTCAACGACTGCCGGCAGGCTAAGGGCTGCCGGGTTGGCGGCCGCCTGCAGCAGCAATATCCAGATCACCAGTGACCATTGAAAAATTTCCTGAGCTTTTAAAAAAGAGGGTATCCGTCCGGCTCCGGTTTCGGCATCGATATGTTCCGGCAACCAGTGCACCAGCACCAGTAATGTCAGATAACCCCAGACGACCATAAAGCTTACCGGCGCCACGCTCATGGTGCCGGCAAAGGTTACGGTGCCGTAGGACAGCACCAGCAGATGCAGAAACATCGAGATCATTGCCGCCTCGGATCTTTGGTTTTGCTGGTCAGGTTTTGCGTTCTTTCTTTTTGGCAGCCGGAAAAAGAATATTATTGAGAATCAGTCGATATCCCGGGCTGTTCTTGTGTAATTCAAGCCGGGTCGGACCCTCGCCGACTATGTGGCTGACGTCGGCCGGGTCGTGGCCGCCATAGAAGCTGAAGAAGCCTTTTCCCAGGTCACCGCGCAGGTATTTAACCGAAACACCGTCGTTGTTTTCGCCCATGATTACAATGTTAGGTTTGACCAGAGACTTGCGAAAAGACGTGGTCTGGCCGAAAAAACCATCGACGACATTACGGTGATTCTGGGTGAGCATTGTGGGAATCGGGTCAACCTTGGCGGCAAATTCAAACAGCTTGAACGAACCCGCTTCTCCGGTATAGTTGTTCGATACGTCGATGTCTGAGAATTCATATATCATGGGGTCGATAATCAGCTTGAAATCTGTAAACGCGAGTGACTGTGAATAGTCGAGTTTGCTCTGGGCAAGAGGATCAGGGTCGTCACCATCGAGTTCCTTCGCGATGATATCGACTCCGTTGGCGGCCAGCGAGATGTCAAGACTGTCGGCCGCCGAGCACATCGCAAACAGAAAACCACCGTCGAGCACGAACTTTTTGATACCGCGCGCTACCGCAAGTTTCAGTTCACTGACCTTTTTGAATCCGAATTTCTGAGCTTCGAGCTGGGCACGGGTTACCTGTTTGCGATACCAGTCGACAAACCGGAAAGATCCGTAGAACTTGCCGAACTGACCGGTAAAATCTTCGTGGTGCAGGTGTACCCAGTCGTATTTTGCGATGTCACCGTTGATGACTTCCTTGTCATAAAACTTGTCGAACGGAATCTCTGCATAGTTCAACACCAGCGTAACCGCGTCATCCCAGGGTTCGGCATAGTCGGGCGAGTAGACCGCGACTTTGGGTGCCTTCTCAAGCAGCACCCGCTCCATGTTTTCTTCTTCTATCTGCGCGTAGATGCTGTTTACCTCACCGCTGCCGATGGGTTTTACGGTAACCCCTGCTGTGCGCGCCCGCTGTCGGGATTCTTCGAGATCTTCGGCCAGAAACGCGCCGCCGCGGTAGTTCAGCAGCCACTCGACATCGGTGCCTGTCTTGTCGAGAATCCAGTAGGTAACCCCGTAGGCGCGCAGATGATCTGCCTGCTCGTCATCCATCGGTATCAGCAGTTTTTGCGCCGAAACCGGCAGACAGATGAGGCTGAGTGCCATCAGAATCATGAAAAAATAGGGTTTTCTCATCTGTTGTTCTCCTGTTCAGCTTTATGGACAAGTATCTTTTTGAATCTGCCACTGCGCAGATCCGATGGAAAATTGTCGATGAATGTCTGCAGATGTTCGCGAATTTCTGCCTGAGAAGCAGCTTTTCGCTTCATCAGGTGCCATTTCAACTCCCAGAGATCAGCTGTTTTATGACTTTCGGGCTTTTCCTGCGCGTATCTGTCGATTTCAGCAATCAGCGCTGTCGGATCACTGTCATGTTCCTGCAATTCGATAACTTCTGCGCGAATTTCATCGATCAACGAAGATGCCGTAGCGTTGGCGGTGATCAGGGCCTTCAACTCATCGCGCGCCGTCTGACGCTGCCCGGTCATGGCGAGCCGTTCAGCTTTAAGGGTGGTTTTCAGCAGTCCAAAGTCACCGGTTGAACGGCGAGTTATGAAGTTGGCCATGGTCAGCGCGTCATTAACCCATTCTGACTCTGAATACTGCTCGATTATTATTTTGAGTTCCTGCAGGGTGTTCTGAAAGTCACCCTGGTGAGCCTGAGCCCGGGCCCGTTCTAGATGTATCAGCGCCTGAAAGTCTGATTCAGAAATCGGATCACCGGAAAACAGATCCTGATTTGCACGCTTAACAATCTCTTCATTCTGTTTGAGCAGTTCGAGTGCCGCAGGATAATTTTCTTCAAAAATCATGATTCTGGCCTTGATAATGGCTGCTCTGACCGACAGATCAGGCACTGCCCGCATCAGTTCAGTCTGTAGTATTCCATCGAGAAAGCCATGCGCGGCCCTGGTGTCGTTGAATTCATACAGGCTGTATTCAGCCAGTTTAATCAACAGCAGCGATTTTAAATTGGCGTCAGCAACACCTTTACGCTCAGCCACATCTTTTGCTGCCGCGTAAGCATCTTTGCGCCAGACATGATCGTTGGGGCCCATTTCGAGCAGCAGCATGGCCAGGCGCAGAGCCAGACCGGTATCGGCCCGTGACTGCATGACCATACGGGTAATGACGAAGTGAAATTCTTCGGGCAGCAGTAATGCCTCCTGATTGAGGCGTTCGTAGAAAATGTCGTCGAGATTGCCGCCAGAACTGCGCACTATTTCGCTGACGACTTCGAGGTCTTTCATATCGGCCCGGCGAAAATAGAGTTCGAGCAACGCCTGCAGTATGGCCAGGTTATAACTGCTCTGCTGCCGCATCCGCTTCAGTCCGCCTTCTAGGTCGAACCCGTTCCCGGCAGCAATATAGAGCTTTTCAAAAACTTCGTGACGGTAAAAGCCTTCGCCAAGAACTTTCAGGTATTCCTCCAGCGCTTCATCGCCGCGGCCAAGAGCGTCGAGAACGCTGGCATACTCTTCGGCGAACATCGTCGGCTGCTGCAAGGTTTTGCGTGCCTCATCGAAGGCCATCAGAGCTTCTGTATAAAGCTGGTGTTCGATGAGAACGGTAGTGTAATCCTGATAGAATTCGCGGCGCTGCATGAACGGAAATCGCAACGGGCTTCGCCAGGTTTCAAGCGCTTCAGTCTTTTTGTTCTGCATGAACTGACAATGGCCGAGTCGCCGCAAGGTGTTCCAGTCATCGGGCATCATCTTGAGAAGCAGTGTCAGACTGTTTTGGGCATCTGCATGGTTGCCGAGAGAAATCTGCAGGTCAGCAAGCTTGCTCAACAGTATCGGGTGCTCCTTTACTTCTGCAGTCTGCATGAGAACTTCAACCGCTTTATCCTTGCGGCCGAGTGCAAGATGGCAGTCAGACATATAGTCGGCGTAAACTGTGCTGCGCCAGCGGGCGCGCCGGCTTTCGACGACCTGCATCAGCTTTTCGATCTCGCCACTGCGCAAGGCCAGTTCGAGAAGATCTTTGAATGCTTCCGGCGCTGACTGTGAATTTTCCATGACCGATTCGAGCAGAAGCCATGCTTCATCCTTGCGGCCTGACTGCAGATAGAATCTGGCCAGCTGGCGGCTCAAAAAGATGTCATCCGGTGCTTCGCGTTTCCATTCCTCAATCAGTTCGACACCCTGTCTGAAACGTTGTGTTTCATGCAGTATATCGAGTATTTCCTGCTGGGCATAGCGTACATTGTCCGGTGATTTGTCGGTTCTGACGATTTCCTTGAGAATGTCGATCGCCTGGTCATAATGTCTGAGGTCGCGCAGTATACTGGCGAGCTGACGCCGCGCCAGCATTACGTGAATATCTTCAGGATACTTCTCGATGAGTTCGCGAAACTGCTGATCAGCGGCGTTAAGCCGGCGCAGACGCAGAAGGTTCATGGCGTTCTGATAGAGCGCCGCCGCGTCTGGATTGAAGCTTACGCCCTGTGCCAGCAGCATCGTGCCCAGCATTATCATTGCCAGGGTAATGAGCAGTATTCTTTTCATCAGTTACCCCCGTAGATGTTGAGCGACTTGAAGTAGTCATTCAGCATCGGCTTGTAGGACTCAGGAAATTCTTCTTTGAGATCGCCGAGAAAATCCCTGCTCAAATCACGGGTATCAGTGCCAATCTCGCCGAGTGGCTTTTCAGGCTGCTGCTGTTTGATTATCTCTGCCTGGCGGGCCTTGCGTTCTTCGCTTTCTTCATCGCGATCTTTGATCGCTTTCTGGGCACGCAGCATGCGGTCGTATATCGACTTCTGTTTTTCAGCGACTTTACGGCGCAGTTCGGGGTCGAGAATCTCGGTTTCGAGGTCTTTCATGTCGTCGATGACATCATCGAGACGACCCAGCGAGTTCATCTGCTGGCGGCTTTCGCGCATCAGCCGTTCAAGGGCTTCTCTGACTTTGCGCTGTTCCATCGCCATCCGCTGCAGTTCCTGCATGGTCTGCTGGTTTTGCGGTGACATCTGGCGCTGCATCATCTGCTGATAGAGGCTGAGCTGGCGCCTTGTCAGATCTTTGAACTGCTGCAGAGCATCCATCGGATTCGAAGACCCGGATGAGCCTGACTGATCCTGGGCTTTCATCAGCTCTATTGCGAGCTGGTTGAAGCGTCTGATGATTTCGAGCTGGTCTTCGCGCGATGAACTGAGAGCACGGTCTTCGAGATTCTTTACTATGGCCGAAAACAGTGCCTGAGTGCCGTTTATCGGTTCTATGGCGGCAGGGTCAACCGCAAAACTGCTTCTGACATACTGTTCGAGATCGTTGCCAAGTTCGCTGCCCTGCTGCTTTATCAGCACCTGCAGCAGTGAAACCTGATCGATCAGCCCTTCAATTTCAGGCCGCTGGCCACGCATGAACTGTTCCGGCAGTTCTGATATCTCGCGATAAAGCATTTCCTGATCTTGTGATATCCTGAGTGCGCGACTGATAAAGGCCGACAGATCTATCTGCGGCGGGGCTCCACCTGAACATTGCTGACAGATCTGCTCTGAGTCCTTTTTCAGAGATTCCAGAAATTTCAGCATGTTCTGCTGGTTCTGCTGTGCTGAATCGAGGTTTTTCTGCTGCATGTCTTTTTTGATATCTTCGCTGCGCTTCTGGTAGTCTTCTTTCTGCATGCGGTCGCGAATGTTCTTGACGTCTTCGAGCAGAGGGTTCTGCTGAAAGTCCTGTTGTTTGCGGTTCTTCGTCATCTCTTCTGACTGTTTCTGCAGCTGTTCGAGTTCCTGTCCTATTTTTTCCTGCTGGTCGGCAAGATCTTTAAGCTGCGATTCTTCTTCAGATGTCAGGCCTTCTTTTTCCATCTTTTCTTTCAGAGCAGCGGTTTCAGAGGCGATCTGTTCCTGGCGTTTGAGCAGATCTTCAATGGCGAGCGCTAGTGAATTGAGTTTCTGTTGTTCGCGAACCTGTGTCAGCAGGTCGATTGTGCGGTCAAGACCTTTCAGATAATCTTCCATTTTGAAGGCTTCTTCATATTTCTCGATGTCTTTCGGGTCGATCTTGAGCTCTTTCAGTGATTCCCTGAGCTGCTCCATCATGCGTTTCGTTTCGTCATCGAGAACTTCGTTGAGCAGTTCACTGACTTTCTGCATGCGTTCGAGAGCTTCCGGCGTACTCAGCGGGTTGTTTTCCATATTTTCCTGGAGCTTGTTGAATGATTCGAGTATTTCCATGGCTTCCTGCTGGCTCTTTTCGCCCTGTTCGATAGCTTTTTCTATTGCCTGAGAAGCTTCAAAATCGAGCTTTTCTTCATGCTTGATCTGTTCGTAAGCTTTCATAAGTGCTTCACGGCGCATTTTCTGATTTTCCATATACTCTTCGAGTTTCTGGTTTACTTCGCCCTGCGACAGTTCTTCGCCGCGATACATGTCATACATCGAAGGCATATTGATAAAATATGTCGCGGTTGTCGCTACATTTGGTTGCGGCTGGCAGGCATCTTCGGCCTGAACGTAATAGCTGACCCTGGTGCCTGGCTGCAGTGCCAGCGTATCGAGCATCCAGGGAAACTCAACTTCGTATTCAGTTACCGGTTTGAAATTGGGCTTCAGGTTCTGCGGAATCAGCGCGTCACGGTCTCCGACCTTGTAATAGAGTATCGTTGCCTTGACACCGTAATCGTCACGAGCTACCACCTTGATGTCGAGGCGACGGCTGGTCGGGAATGGCACATCCTGGGCTGGTTTAAGCAGTTCGATAGTTGGTGCGCCATCCTGCACGGCAGTAATGGTGTAAGACACCGGCTTTTCGTTGTGCAGACCCATTTCATTTTCAAGATAGACAGCAAAACTTGTGGTCGTCGCCACTTCAAATTCATGAACGAAGCGGTTGCGGTTGACGATGTCACAGGTCAAAGTTGCGCCGGGCACCATTATCAGACCGCCAGAGGCGAGGTTCTGATCGGCGGTTATCTCGATTTTTACGCGACTGCCGGCCAGTATATTCGCATCGCCCGTGTTTTCGGGCAGTTTAATCGGCTGCGTCGCAATGTAAGCTGGCTGAAACAGCGTCAACTGCATGCTCTTGACCTGCGGGCGCGGCATGACTTTGATCGAGTAACGCAGAGTGCTGAACTTTTCACAGGTGACACGGTAGTCGATTGATTCCTGCAGGCTGTTGAGCGTGTAGACAAACCGGCTTTCGCTGGCAGTGGCGTCGGGATACATTTCTACCCGGCTGCCTTCGAGTTTGTCGGGTTCAAGAAGCTCCAGAATTATCGGTTCGCTGGTCTGACGTGACGGTCGCGCTGAGATTTCAAGGCTTTCACCCAAAGCGACGAGTGCATGTTCAGGTTCTACAAGTATTTCGAGAGTAGACCATGGCGCGATCGGTCGCAGCGGGAACAGCAGGCGCCCGGCGCCGGTCAACACTTCGACCGGTGACATGAAATACCAGACAACTGTCAGCAACATGAAGAACAGCATGGTAAAAGCCGAGCGTCGCCGCGAAAAGGCCTTGAGTGAGTGTTTGACATCTTCGTGTTGCAGAGTTTCGGCGGCTTGAGCTATGGTGATGCGCCGCATGGTTTCAGAGGTGCGACTGTCGGCCGCCGGGCGTGTCGCATCGCAGAATTCGATGGCGCTCGACAGGCCGGATTTGAACTTTCCGGTCGTCGCTTCGATTTCGACAGCCAGACCGGTGTCAGGTGGCGGATTGATGAGGGCTTTGACTGCGTGCAGCAGCCACCACAGCAGCAGCCAGTAGAGTGTCAGCGCCAGCACCCAGCGCACTGCTTCCGACTGCAGAGGCGTGCGTTCGGTCAGCATGAAAACGATCAACAGCATGAAGAATGAAACCAGAGCCCAGAATGCGCATGACATCACTACGCGCAGCTGCCGCCCGTACTTGTAGGAATTCAGTGTCTGTTGCAGCTGTTCGCGCCGTTGCTGGTAATTTTTGAGCAGCAGGTTCAGGTTTTCGTTTTGCATGTTCGCCTCACTGCATCATCACATAGGCGAGAAGGTTCAGAGCCATCTGCATGGCTTTCTCGCGAATCTCGGGAGTGTCGACCTTGTGAATGCCGGCGTCTTCGAGGCCGTCGCCGATATCGGATTCATAGGTGTATAGAATTTTCATGCGGCCCTTGTCGAACAGCGCGTATGCTGCCGGCGGCTTGCCGTCATGCTCATGGATCTTGGGCAAACCTTCAGGGAAATCGTAGACCATCTTGAATATTGCGTGATCGGACGGAAGCAGCTCGAACTCGCGGTCGGGATAAATGCGGCGCACCTCGCGTCTGATGAAGCGGTCGATGCCGTAACTGTCGTTAACCCAGAGAAAACCGCCATTGTCGAGATAATTGAGCAGTGTGTTGATTTCGAAGTCGCTGAAACGAATCTGCCCGTGACCGGTCAGATATAGCATCGGGTAGCGGAACAGCTCCGGATCTGAAACCGAGACAGCGATATTTTCTGTTTGAGTGGGCAGATGTAATCGTTCTGATGCCTGTTTTAAAAGGTTGGGCATCGAGGTTGGTCCGGTATACCAGTCGCCGCCGCCACCGTATTTGACCCGGGGAATTACGGTGCGATCGAAATCAGCGGCTTCAGCCGCTGATATGCCGGCCAGACAGAGAGCCGCCAGCAAAGTCATGGCGAATATCATTCGTTTATTTGAGGTCATGTCAGCTCAACCCCCGTATTCTTCGCAGATACCATTCTACCATGGGCAGCAGCAGAAGGATAATCAGCAGAAGCCAGCTGTCGCGCAGATCGATGCTTTTGCTTTCAAGCTTCTGGCCGGGTTCGGCATCGATAGCCCCGATAATCTTCATGGCCTGATCGACGGTGGCGAATACACCGCCGGTGTCGCTGGCAAGCTGTGCCATCAGACTGCTTTTAACTACCGGTTCGTCAAACTCCGCTGTCGACATTTCGATAAGAATCTCGCTTTTGGCACGACCAAGCTCGCGTCCCTGATATCTTGCCTCGGCTTCGAGACGGTGCAGGCCTCTGAACGCAGGCACAAAGGCAGTTTCGTAGCAGCCCTTATCTGAAGTTTCGATACAGGTCAGGCTGGTGCTGCCATCGCGTTCGTCGGTTATGGTCAGGCTGACCTGGGCATTTGCCTGCAGTTCATTTTTGCTGTTCATTACCCAGACTTTGACATTGTTGCCCTGACCGACATAACCTCGCGATGAAGCGAGTTCAATGCTGACCTGCGCATCTTCGCGTCGATTGGCCAGCCACTTGCACATGTTGACCATGAGTGCCGAATACGGTGCAAAGCCACGGTCTGTCGGCACCAGACGGAAACCGGCTGGCCACAATGGCCCGCCGCTTATCAGCACGACATTGCCGAGCCCGGCGCGTGCTCTGATCATGAATGGCAACATGTCTGAACTGCTGCGAACTGTAGAATTGATAAGAACCTCGCTGCCCGGCTTGAGACCAGCATATTCGTAGATGCCTTCGAATTTGGGCAGGGTTGCGAAAAACTCGACATTCTGAATCGGGTCATCGACCAGGCGCAGAAAGTTGTATGGAGTTTCGGCTGCTGGCAGAACGAGATTGCCGGGTGTGCCTCGCCAGGTTTCACTGCTGGTTAACACCGGCAGCAGGTTTTCGATACGGGTTCCCTGATAGCCAAGTTCACTGAAGCTTTTTGTGGAAGGTAACAGCAGCAGGCCGAGAGTGCCGGCTTCGATACGCCTGACGATTTCTTCTTCTGCCGGTCTGAGCATCTCATAATCAGCAGCGTGAAGAATGAGAACATCTGCCACTTTCAGGTCTTCGCTCAGGTTGGGGCTGTTCACCGCCGCTTCGGGGCTGAGGTTACGTGCGCATACCCACCGGTTTTCGCGAAGTCTCGCCCAATGGACAGTTCTGGCATTCGGGTCAGTCAGCAGCGCGTTGCCGATGAATTTGGTTTCCCAGGAGAGCCGGCCGCTCACAATCATTATATTCAGACGCTCACGCACGACTTTGAGCAGAAATCCGGTCTGGTTATTTTCGCCGGTCAGCTCGTTTTCCAGTTTTGGAATTGCCAGCTCGAACCTGAAGCTGCCCTCTTCTTCACACGGAATGTTGAAGGCAAAACCGGCTTTTTCTGTGCCCGAGGCAAAGTCGGCAGTTGCTGAAGTGAAAAACTCGCCGTTGCGAAGCACGGTCACAGGAATCGAACTGGTGGCGACACGGTGCAGACTGACCTCGCCGCGAACCCGCACGCTTGAATTGAGGTAGCCCTGTGCCGGTGGTCGGGTGAGATGCAGCGCCATATCGGCACTTTCGCCTTCCTGACCGGGTGCGATAAAGTGCACCGGCGTTCGCATGTTGGCCAGCGCCATTGCCGGATTATCGCCGGTGGTGCTGACGCCGTCGCTGATCATTATAATGCCGAGAAGGCTGCCTTCGCCGAGATTGCCGACGACGTTACGTACGGCATTGCTGATATCTGTCTGGTTCCCTTCAGGGCTGAAGTTGAACTGCTCAACTTCCTGACGTGAAACTGGCGAGACGTTATCGGCGAAGCTGAACACTTCGGGGTATATTCCGGTTTTGCTCTCGAGCTGGCTGATAAAGCCTCCGTCAAAGAGCGTTTTAACCTGGTCGAGACGTGACAGATCTTTGTGCTTTATGCTCATGCTGCGGGACGTATCGACTATTACCGCGAGCCGGTTGCGCTGTGGCACCAGACCAGATACGACCAGAACCGGGCCGCACATCAGAAATGCCAGCAGAATGACCCAGACTACTCTGACAGCTAAAAGCTGACGGCGCATTCTGTCACTGATATTTTTGCCTTCACAGCGGTAGACCCACCATGACAGCGGAACCATGGCTAGCAGCAGCAGTATCAGGCCGGCCCAGCCCCATGCCAGCGCCAGAGCTGAAGACTCGATGTCGCGGATCGGGCTGAGGTTATAACCGAATAGTCTTAACAGGCTGTACATGCTTACTCAACTCTCCTGGCAGTTGGAAGATTGGCAAACCAGCTTTCGATAACCGCGATCAGCAGCAATATCAGCAGGGCTGCACCGCTGAGATCGTAGCCGTCACGCAGCAGAGAAACCTTTTCTTTAACGCTGCTGCCGCGGCCGGGTTCGTGTGCAAGCGGAATGAAACGTGGAATACGGCGCAGATT
>Ga0116157_10005586_pt1 | contig 11578 bp, 4 predicted proteins | sample AD_UKC048_MetaG_FD_89882 | JGI IMG/M metagenome (GOLD analysis project Ga0116157, IMG submission 89882) | Active sludge microbial communities of municipal wastewater-treating anaerobic digesters from USA - AD_UKC048_MetaG | ecosystem: Engineered > Bioreactor > Anaerobic > Digestate | place: USA... | reverse complement strand
GCGAACAATGCCAGAACTATCCTATCCATTTCAAGCCTAATTTCATCCCAACTCCACAAACCATCCAATGGGATTTTGATGATGGTCCGGGAAGCAATTCATGGCAACTTTCCCCGACCTACACATTTAGAAATCCCGGTGTTCATGAGGTAAAGGTCGATGTCTGGTATCAATCCGGAAGATATGAACACACTTCCAGAGAGATAGAAATCTCCCCTTCCCCTCTTCCCCTCCTCGGTAACGATACCCTGATCTGCGATGGCTCTTCGATAACACTCAATGCCAACTGTGAAGCTGATTTCCTCTCCTGGTCCACCGGCCAGTTCGGCATATCATCGATTACCGTTTCAGATTCAGGCACCTATTGGGTACGGGGGCGTTTCAACGACTCCGGTTGCATGGGCTTTGATACAATCCATATTGGCTTCCATGCACCAACTACTATCGACGAAACCAATCTTCAAATCATCCCTACCACCTGCAACAGAGCAAGCGGCTCGATAACAGGCTTAACTGCTCTAGGCCCTTCGCCCTACGCCTTCCAATGGCTCGATCTGTCAGGAAATCCCTACGGCACAAACATAGATGCAACGGGCCTTCCCGCCGGGCAGTACCAACTTACCATCATCGACAGCAATGGCTGCGAAACGGTTTCAGAAGTCTATACCATCGAAGATGCAGGAAATCTGCAGGTTCTGAATGTTGAACTAACTCAACCACACTGCGGAAGGCCGGATGGAGAGATCGTTATTCATGCGTTTTCTCCCGCCGGTTCTGCGCTGCAGTATTCGATTGATGACGGCGCGACATACCAAGCCGACAGTGTCTTCTCGGGGCTTGTTAGTACGGGTTACGTGGTGCGGGTTACGGATGGGGTTGGGTGCTTTGGTTTTTATATTGATAATCCGGTTCTTTTAGAAGATATTCCCGGTCCGCAGGTTCAGCCGCCAGTTGTAACTGACGAAAAAGATTTCCTGGGAAACGGCTCGATTGAAATAACTGCAACCGGAAGCACAACTAGTCTCTATTATTCCAATGACAACGGCATCACTTATCAATTGAATAGTGGAACCTTTAACAATTTAACGGCAGGCACATATATCTGCATAGTGAAAGACGAAAACGACTGCGACACGATCTTCACGGTCGAAATTCAAAATATTATCCTGATATATCTGCATGCTGTCACTGGTGAAGAAGGAATTTGTGAAGATTCTACAGCACTGATTCCCGTTAATGTGGACAACTTTAATAATGTGGCTGATTTTCATTTGAAACTTGGCTTCAATGCTGACAACTTGCAATGCGAAGGTTTTACCAATGTCCATCCACAACTGCTCGACAGCATGACGGGTTGGGTAGATCAAGCTGAAGGCATAATAAACCTGGCTTGGAAATCGCTTGAGCCGGTAACCTTTATCCAGCCGGAAACTGTCGCAGAACTTGTATTCACAACCAGGAATCCCGGGCAGGGTGAACTGGATTGGTACACCGGAACTACGGAAAGTTATTTCACTAATTCATCTGGCAATCCCATCCCTGCCGAATTCAGCACGGGGCAAGTTACGATCTACGAGCCACCTGAAATTATCCTGGATCAAAGCAAAACCGTCTGCACCGGGCAGTTTGTAAGCCTGATGGGTATTGCTGTCGGCAACCAGAACCCGATCAATTACCGCTGGATTTATCCAGCGGGTGATAGCACCAGCACCGACCCGTTCTTCTTCAGCATAAGCCCCGCTGACGCCGGCCTCTACACCCTATTAGCCACCGACCGCGTCGGCTGCACCGACCAAAAAAGCATCGAGCTGATCGTAAGTGAAGATCCCGTTGCGACTTTCCATGGCACAGATACGCTGGTAATGCAGGCAGGTGATGTGCTGGATGCAGGAACAGGTTTATCTTCTTATCGATGGAACACAGGTGATAGCACGGAAAGCATTGTAATCAATGCCGAAGGAATGTATTCGGTTGAGATGGAGTCACCTGTGGGATGCATGGGTTCAGATTCGGTTTATGTAAAACTGACATCCGAAGAAATACCGGAATTTGAAATTTATATACCGAATGCGTTTTCTCCCAATGGGGATGGGGTGAATGACATTTTCATTTCATTTCTCAATAACAATAGCATTTCGCATTTCACAATGGAAGTGTATGACAGGTGGGGAGGACGTATATTTCATTCTGATGATGCAAATCAAGGGTGGGACGGGAAAAAGAACGGGAATGAATGCCCCGGAGGAGTTTATGTTTACAAAATCGTATTTTGCTTGGATGGTGTTGCAGGAAACCAGGAAAGGGTCGGGACAGTGATGCTGGTAAGATGATTAATTTGGAAATTTGCAAATTTGCAAATGAGTTAATTGACTAATTTCCTAATTCTTTCGACTATCGCTCACCTTTCACGCTTCACCTTCACACTTCAACACTGGCTGGCAGTTGCGCTTTTGTTAGCCCCAGTAATTTCAAATCGAAAATGGTAAATTAATAGAAGAATGGTTCACCCTATCTCACCATCTCCGAAAGTAAGATTTTTCCTGTTCAAAAATATTTCTCCTACAAATGTAGCATTTTAAGATATTTAGTATTATCTTTAACTCCCCCAGTAAATGACCAAGAGGCTTAAATATCATCAAAATTTTAATTGCGGATATCCAACAATTAAGACCCGTTTCTATCATTCTCATCCACCATAGGGGGCCTGCCACCCTGAATTAATTGAATATTCCGATCGTGCGTACTGCTTTTTCTCATGTGCCAATATTTTCATTAGAGATATCCGATCGGAATACTGAACGTTCAATTTATCTCTCATCTTAAACTGCCAAAGTTTTAACCGCCGAAAAATCAAACTAGTTATTAACCTTTTAAATCTTACAAATATGAAAAAAACAGTTTTTTCCTTAGCCATTATTATGGCATTGGTTTTTACCGGAATGCAGAGTGCAATCGCACAAATCAGCGTAGAAGTAACCTGGACTCTGTGTGATGATACTTGTTTTACCTGGGATGATTGCCGATACAGAGCTGATGTGATTGTTTATAATCAATGCGGTGAAGAACAATTTGAAATGTGCAAATCTTTTGAAACCGCAGATTGTTGGGAAACTTCAGCAACTGTAGATTTAGATTGCTCTTGTTTGGATACATCAACAGAACCATGTTATCTTGTAGTTGTTACAGTTCATAAATTGTGCATTGGCCATGGTGGTACTATTACAGTATGTTCAGGTTATGGTTATGATCATTTTACGTGTGGAGAGTTAATGAATGGTGTGAGTGTTGAGTCTACTTGGCAATAATATTTAATCAGTTCCGGTGTGATTTTACACCGGAACTTTTTATATCTGAAAACTATATGAAAACCGTTTTGATAATAACTATAACCTTTATTGCCATCCAATCAGTCTTTGCCCAAAATGAAGCCAACGTCTGGTATTTTCAGCATAAATGTGGTCTTGATTTCAATTCGGGAATACCGGAGATTTTAAACGATGGATTTATTAATACTGGATGGGCAAACGCTTCAATTTCTGATTCATTGGGGAATTATTTATTTAGTGTGGATTGGGATCATATTTATAATAAGGATGGAATTATGATGAATGGGACAGGATTTGAGAATGCAGATATATCAGGTAAAGCAATTGTCAAATGGCCTAATCAAAATGGAATGTATCTACTTTTCACCACAAAATCCGGTGGGGGGTTTAATTATTCTATAATTGATATGAATCTTTATGGTGGATTGGGGGCTGTAATTGAGAAGAATATTCCGGTTGAATCTGCCTTTGATGCTTCCGGTCGGGTAGCTGTTGTGAAAAAAGAAAGTTCAGAAAACATATGGATAATTACAAGAAAATATATTGAAGATGCATTTGCAACTTTCCTTATCGATGAAAATGGCTTCAACTCCAATCCATTGATTTCAGTTATGCCGGACCGGGATGAAAATGCTAGTATTCTTTATGGCTATATTAAAATTTCTTCCGATAAAAAAATTATAATATCAAGTTATAATATGTATGGTGAAATTGAAGTTTGCAGTTTTGATTCTTCAAATGGAAGGATAGAATATTTGTACACAATAAGGACCCCGGTAATCGGGCCATATCCGATCAAAGGGATCGAGTTTTCACCCGATGCCAAATATTTGTACGCTTGTTATGACATCCTGAATAATAACACTAGCGTAATTTATCAATATGATATGAAACTCATATCAGATAGTGCTTTGTTTAAGGATTCGGGAATATTAGTCGGCACAGGACCTATATGGGGCCTTCAACTTGCAAGGGATGGGAAGATATATTGCACACCACATTATACAGCACCGGAAGCGGATCAATATTATTTGAGCGTGGTTCATAAGCCATGGATTAGGGGAGAAGGATGCCAGTTTGAAAAAAATAACTTAAATTTTTTTCCACATGATGTAGGCTGGACTTTACCGAATATTTTAGTCGACTACCTCCTCCGCTTCGAATGGACCGGCGAAACATGCCAGGGATACCCGATCCAATTTAAGCCGAACTTCATCCCAATGCCTCAAACCATTCAATGGGATTTCGATGATGGGGCAGGAAGCACCTCCTGGCAACTTTCTCCAACATACTCTTTCAAAAATCCCGGTATTCATGAGGTGAAGGTTGATGTCTGGTACCCTTCCGGGAGATATGAGCACACATCAAGAGAGATAGAAATTTCCCCTTCCCCTCTTCCCCTCCTCGGCCCGGATACACTAATTTGTAATGGCGCTTCCATCACGCTTAATGCCAACTGTGACGCCGATTTCTTCTCCTGGTCCACCGGCCAGTTCGGCGTGTCTTCCATTACAGTTTCCGATAGTGGAACGTGCTGGGTGAGAGGCCGCTTCAACGAAACCGGCTGCGAAGGCTATGATACGATCCACATCGGATTCCACGCACCCACGATCATCGACGATACCAATCTGCAAATAATCCCAACAACCTGCAACGGCGCAAGTGGCTCGATTACAGGCTTAACTGCTCTAGGCCCTACGCCCTATGCATTTCAATGGCTCGATCTATCAGGAAATGACTTCGGCACAAGCATAGATGCAACGAACCTACCGGCCGGGCAGTACCAACTTACTATCGCCGACGGCAACGGTTGTGAAACGGTTTCAGAGGTTTATACCATTGAAGATGCGGGGAATTTGCAGGTTCTTAATGTTGAACTCGCCCAGCCTCACTGCGGAAGACCGGATGGAGAGATCGTAATTCATGCGTTTTCTCCCGCTGGTTCTGCGTTGCAGTATTCGATCGATGACGGCGTGACGTACCAGGCCGACAGCGTTTTCTCCGGGCTGGTTGCTGCGGGTTACGTGGTACGGGTTACGGATGGGGCTGGGTGCTTCGGATTTTACATTGATAATCTGGTTCTTTTAGAAGATATTCCCGGTCCGCAGGTTCAGCCGCCTGTTGTAATAGACGAAACAGATTTCCTGGGGAACGGCTCGATTGAAATTACTTCAACCGGAAGCACTACCACCCTCTATTACTCCAATGACAACGGCATCACATATCAATCGAACAATGGAACCTTTAACAATTTAGCCGCAGGTACATATATCTGTATTGTGAAAGACGAAAATGACTGCGACACGACTTTCACCGTTGAAATTCAGAATATTATACTGACATACTTACATGCTGTTACAAGCGAAGGAGGGCATTGTCTGGGGAATACCGCTATGGTTCCGGTGAATGTCGACAACTTCAACTCTGTAGCGACCTTCCATTTAAAATTAAGCTACAACGCCGACAACCTTCAATGCGTAGGATTTACCAATGTCCATCCGCAACTTTCCGACAGCCTTACCGGTTGGGTAGATCAGGCTTCAGGCACATTAAACCTGGCCTGGAATTCACCGTCACCATTGACCTTCAACCAACCTGAAACTGTCGCAGAACTCGTATTCACTACCAAGAATCCGGGGCAGGGAGAACTTACCTGGTACACTGGAGAAACAGAAAGCTATTTCACCAATTCTTCCGGCAATCCCATCCCTGCCGAGTTTCAGACCGGTGAGGTGAACATCTATGAGCCGCCCGAAATTATCCTGGGTCAGAGCAAAACCGTTTGCACCGGGCAGTTCGTTAGCCTGATGAGCATCGCGGTTGGCAACCAGCCCCCGATCGATTATCAATGGATTTATCCCGATGGCGATACTTCCACTAATGATCCCCTCTTCTTTTCTGTCTCCTCTACAGACGCAGGAATTTACACACTTTTGGCCACTGATAGAGTAGGCTGCACAGATCAAAAAGCCATCGAACTGATGGTCAGCGACAATCCTGTCGCCGCTTTCCATGGCACCGATACGCTGGAAATGCATACGGGTGATGTACTGGATGCAGGAACAGGCTTATCTTCCTATCATTGGAATACGGGCGATACCACAGAAAGTATTGTCATCAATACCGAAGGAATGTACAAAGTTGAGATGGAGTCGCCGGTGGGTTGTTTGGGTTCCGATTCGGTTTATGTAAAACTGGTTTCGGAAGAAATTCCGGAATTTGAGATTTATATTCCGAATGCCTTCAGTCCTAACGGGGATGGGGTGAATGATGTATTTCGGGTAGAAGCTGATGGATCTAGGATTGAGGATCTAGGATTGAGGATCTATGATCGTTGGGGAGGTGAGGTGTTTTCTGCCAAAGGCATTGAGAACGGATGGGATGGAAAGAAGGCCGGCAAGTACTGTCTGGGTGGAGTGTATGTTTACAAGATCGTTTTCTCGGTTGATGGTGTTCCGGGGAACAAGGAACGGGTCGGGACGGTGATGCTGGTACGGTAAATCGCCTCACGCTTCACGCCTCACGTCTCACCAAAACAAATCTTTAATATAAATTATTGGGGCTAACGTTTGGCGCAACTGCCGGCCGGTGTTTTTGGCCGCACAGGCGGGCGTACGATAGTTCAAAGTTAAGAATTCTAAGTTCAAAGTACCATAGCGCCCGCCTGGGCGGACAAGATTTTTTCAACACTGGCTGGCAGTTGCGTTTTTGTTAGCCCCAGTAATTTCAAATCGAAAATGGAAAATTAATAGAAGTACTGTTCGCCCTATCGCACCATCTATGAAAGAAAGATATATCATGTTAAAAATTATTTATCTGACACATAGTACATTTTACGAAATTTATGATTATCTTTAGCCTCCCCATAGTTAATGACCAGGAAATTTAAATATTATCAGATATCTATTTTCGGGTATCCAACAATTAAGACCCGTTTCTGTCATTCTCATCCACCATAGGGGGCCTGCCACCCCTGAATTAATTGAATATTCCGATCGTGCGTACTGCTTTTTCTCATGTGACAATATTTTCATTAGAGATATTCGATCGGAATACTGAACTTTCAATTTTTCTCTCAACTTAATCAAGCCAAAGTTTTAACCGCCGCCAAATTAACTGTATTGTTAACCATTTAATTCGAATAAAAATGAAAAAAATAGTTTATACCACAGCAATTATTATTGCTTTGGTTTTTTCGGAAATGCATAGCGCAAATGCGCAGATTCACATCAGGGTTACCTGGGAACTATGTCCGGATACCTGTTTTACTCAGGATGATTGTGTCTACGGTGTCAATTATATTTTAATTGACAATTGTGGTGAACAACCTGAAGAAAAATGTTCAGATTATAGAACGACAAATTGTTCAACAACCGAATTAACTTTTCACTGTGATTTTAGTTGTCTGGATGTAACGTTGGAACCATGTTATACGATCATTGCAAGAGTGCAAAAGAAATGCATTGGTCATGGAGGTACAATTATCGTATGTGAAGGGTATGGTCAGCTTAATTGTTCATGCAATTATCTGATGAATACTGATCCGATAGATATTCCTATAACATGGAATTAGTGATTAATTTCATTCCGGCGATCAATGTCGCCGGAATGTTTTTATTTTACTTGATATAATTACCATGAAAATATTCCTATTTGTTGCTTTCATATTATTTATAATGGATTATGGATACTCACAGAATGAGGCCAATGTTTGGCACTTTCAGATTAAATGTGGCTTGGATTTCAACTCTGGAAATCCTATAATACTTAACGATGGTCAAGCACAAACTGGTACGGCAAACGCAACTATCAGTGATTCTGCGGGTACTTTTTTATTTTGTACAGATTGGGGAAATGTATATACGAGTAATGGTCAAATGATCAATGGAACAGGCCTAGATTGCGCTGATATTTCAGGCAGAGCGATAGTTAAATGGCCGAAACAAGATGGAATGTTTTACATTTTTTCCGGAAAATTTTACGGCGGATTTTCTTACTCTATTGTAGATTTGAAACTTTACAATGGTTTTGGAGCTGTAACCGATAAAAATATTCCTGTTGAATCAAGCTGGGATGCATCGGGGAGAATTGCCATTGTCAAAGAGGAAAATTCTGAAAATGTTTGGGTAATTACCAGAAAATTTACCAATGATGCCATGGCGGTTTACTTGGTTGATCAGAATGGATTCAACCCCAATCCAATAATATCTGAAATGCCAGATAGATCAGTCAATCCGGGCATGGATTATGGGTATATCAAAATTTCTTCCAATAAAAAATATATGGTCTCCAGTTATGCAGTTCATGGAACACTTGAGATTAGCCGTTTTAATGCTTCGAATGGAATGGTGGACTATTTATTTACAATTACAGAACCAAATGGAGGGATTTATCCTTGCCATGGAATAGAATTCTCGCCAGATTCCAAATTCCTTTATGCTAGCTTTAGTATCTCCGAATATAACAATCTGATCTACCAGTATGATATGCTTGACATAGGTGATTCAACATTATTTAAAAATTCAGCTCTTTTAATCGGTACTGGTTCTGCTTTCGGGATGCAACTAGCTAGGGATGGTAGAATATACTTGACGGATTTCCATGGAACCGCTGCAAACTACTACTTAAGCATTATTAATTGTCCTTGGATAAGAGGAGAAGGATGTCTTTATGAAGAAGATGTTATAAATATGTTTCCAAATAAAATAGGACAGACTTTACCAAACATCCTTGTCGACTACCTCCTCCGCTTCGAATGGACAGGCGAGCCATGCCAGGGCTACCCGATTCACTTCAAGCCCAATTTCATTCCTACTCCTGATAGCATCATATGGAATTTTGATGATCAACTGGCTCCGGGAAGCATTTCCACGGAACTTTCACCAACATATTCCTTTAAGCATTCCGGTACTCATGAAGTCAAAGTCGATGTCTGGTATCCATCCGGCAGATATGAACATACCTCGCGCGAAATCGAAATTTCCCCTTCCCCTGTTCCCCTCCTCGGAAATGATACATTGATCTGTAATGGCGCATCGATCACCCTGAATGCAAATTGCCAGGCCGACTTCTTCTCCTGGTCCACCGGCCAGTTCGGCGTATCTTCCATTACCGTTTCCGATTCCGGAACCTACTGGGTGAAAGGCAGGTTCAGCGATTCCGGTTGCGAAGGCTATGATACCATCCACATTGCATTCCATCAACCAACCCTCATCGATGAAACCAATCTGCAAATCACGCCGACGACATGCAACGGGGCAAGCGGCACCATCACGGGGCTGGCGGTTGTCGGAATGCCACCATTCAGCTACAGATGGGTCGACCTCTCCGAGGTCGAATATGGTACAGATATCGAAGTATTTAACCTTCCTGCCGGCCAATATTATCTGACGATTAATGACGGAAATGGCTGTGAAACGGTTTCTGATATTTATACCATTGAAGATGCGGGTGACCTGCAGGTGACACAGGTTCATACCACAAGGCCTCATTGTTTCCGTAACGATGGGCAGATAATTATTTCTGCGTTTTCTCCTTCAGGATCGATTATGGAATATTCCATCGATAACGGGAACACTTACAGCAGCGACAGTTTATTTACCGGATTAATTGCCGGAAACTACATAATTCGCATCCGGGATATTAACGGCTGTGAAGGATTTTATACCGATAACCCGGTACTTTTGCAAGATATTCCTGGCCCGCAGGTTCAGCCGCCGGTTATAACAGATGAGACAGATTTTTTAGGAAATGGTTCAATTGATATAGCGGCGACCGGCAGTACGCCGCAAATCTTCTTCTCCATCGACAACGGAGCAACATGGCAAACGAATAATGGGTCATTTAATAATCTTTCTGCCGGCACCTACACCTGCATCGTCAAAGATGAAAATGATTGTGAAACGACTTTCATAGTCGAAATCCAGAACATCATCCTCACCTTCTTACACGCAATCACTGGTGAAGGAGGACATTGCCTGGGCAACACGGCGATGGTTCCGGTTAATGTCGATAATTTCAATTCCGTAGCCAGTTTCCACCTGAAACTAAGTTACAACGCCGATAACCTGGAATGTGAAGGTTTTACCAATGTCCATCCGCAACTGCTCGACAGTCTTACCGGTTGGGTCGATCCGCTTGCGGGAGATATACATTTAGCCTGGAATTCACCATCATCTGTTACTTTCACAGGAACGGAAAAGGTTACCGACCTTGTATTTACAACGAAAAATCCCGGTCAGGGCGAACTGGCCTGGTACACCGGAACCACGGAAAGCTATTTCACCAACAGCAGCGGTAACCCGATCCCTGCCGAGTTCAATACCGGGCAGGTTACGGTTTACGAGCCGCCGGAGATTATCCTTGATCAGAGCAAAACGGTTTGCACCGGGCAGTTTGCCAGCATCATGAGCATCGCTCTGGGCAACCAGCCCCCAATCGATTATCAATGGATTTATCCCGATGGCGATACTTCTAGTAATGATCCCCTCTTCTTTTCAGTCACCTCTTCAGACGCCGGCATCTACAACCTTTTAGCCACTGACCGCGTCGGCTGTACCGACCAGAAAAGCATCGAACTGATCGTCAGCGAAAATCCTGTTGCGGGATTTCACGGCACTGATACGCTGGAATTGCATCAGGGTGATGTTCTTGATGCAGGAGCAGGCTTATCTTCCTATCGCTGGAACACCGGCGACAGCACAGAAAGCATCGTTATAACTGCTGAAGGAATGTACACGGTTGAGATGGAATCGCCGGTGGGTTGTTTGGGTTCAGATTCCGTTTATATAAAGCTGGTTTCCGAAGAAATCCCTGAATTTGAGATTTATATTCCGAATGCGTTTAGTCCCAACAACGACGGCATAAACGACATCTTTCAAATAATATTCCCGAATTCAACATTCAACATTCAACATTTAACATTAAGCATTTTTGATCGATGGGGAGGAGAAGTGTTTGAATCAGAGGATATTGAAAAGGGCTGGGATGGTAAAAAGAACGGAAACGATTGCCCTGCAGGAGTTTATGTTTACAAGATCGTTTTCTCGGTTGATGGTGTTCTGGGGAACCAGGAAAGGGTCGGGACGATGATGCTGGTGAGGTAATCCGTTCACCATTCACTGCTCACCGTTCACCACATCAAATCTTTAATAAAAATTATTGGGGCTAACGGTTGGCGCAACTGCCGGGCAGTGTTTTTGGCCGGGCAGGCGGGTATTGCATCAAAGCTTAAAGGTAAGAATTAATTTCTC
>Ga0116157_10005575_pt1 | contig 11590 bp, 13 predicted proteins | sample AD_UKC048_MetaG_FD_89882 | JGI IMG/M metagenome (GOLD analysis project Ga0116157, IMG submission 89882) | Active sludge microbial communities of municipal wastewater-treating anaerobic digesters from USA - AD_UKC048_MetaG | ecosystem: Engineered > Bioreactor > Anaerobic > Digestate | place: USA... | reverse complement strand
CGGTCGTGCAAAAGCGTCGGGAGATTGGCATCCTGCGTGCCATGGGGACTACGCGCGGACAGATTTTGCGCATCTTCCTGTTGCAGGGTGCGGTGGTGGGGGCCTTGGGGTCATTGCTGGGCATTTTGCTGGCGGTTGCAATGATTTGGCTGTTCACGACCTTCGTGCGCGGGTCAGACGGTTTGCCGCTTTTCAATATTGGACTCCAATTGGCCACAGCCCTGCAAGTTGCATCTATCGCCACCATTTGCGGCGTACTGGCGGCCATAGCACCCGCGCGCCGTGCCGCTTCCATGGACCCGGCCCAGGCCATCCGGATTTAGCGCCATGGATCAGTCCACGGGCGTCAAGGCATTGATTGAGATCAGCGAGGTTCGCAAGACCTATAACGCAGGTCTTCCCAATGAAGCAGAAATTCTCCATGGCCTCACGCTGCGTGTGGATCGGGGGGAATTTGTAGCCCTAATCGGACCCTCCGGTTCGGGTAAAAGCACATTGCTCAACATTGTTGGGTTGCTGGAGCGAATGACTTCAGGTAGCTACCGCCTGCAAGGCGAAGAGATGAATGGGTTGAACGATGCCGAACTTACCCTGCGAAGGCGCACCCGGCTCGGCTTTGTGTTTCAGTTTCACCATTTGCTGCCCGCGTTCACGGCTTTGGAAAACGTAACCATGCCCGCGCTGATGAGTGAGGGTCACGTCAGCGACAAACAACTGGCACATGCCCGCGAGCTGCTGGCGGCCGTAGGCCTGGCCAATGCCATGCACAAGCGGCCAGCCGAATTGTCTGGTGGCATGCAGCAGCGCGTGGCCATCGCCCGGGCGTTGGTTCAACAACCACCGCTGGTATTGGCGGATGAGCCGACCGGCAATCTGGATACCGCCTCATCTGACGAGGTATTCGCCCAGATGCGGCGCATGCACGCCGAACGGGGCATTTCTTTCGTTGTTGTAACCCATGACCCACGACTGGCAGCGCGATGCGACCGGCTTGTGGAGCTGATTGACGGGCGCATTGCAAGGGACGAGCCAACCTGATCTGCAGGTTTGATTTTCGTCAAACTCTGCTGAAGCGCAAAGCGCATACTTGTATTCAACGCTGTTCTTTAGACAGCAAAGAGCGCCATGGACTTCAAGGACTATTACAAGACACTGGGAATCGAACGCACTGCGCCTGAGGAAGAGGTGCGAAAGGCCTATCGCAAGCTGGCGCGCAAATACCACCCCGACGTCAGCAAGGAGCCTGATGCCCAGGCACGCATGCGCGATATCAATGAAGCCAACGACGTACTTCGAGACAAGGAAAAACGCGCTGCCTACGATGCGTTGGCAGATCGAGTCGCCCAGGGTTACGGCGCAGGTGAGGGTGGTCGCGGGAATTACCAGCCGCCGCCTGGGTGGGACAAAGGCTTCGAGTTTCATCGTGGCCCGTCGCAGGGCCCGGCGGATCACGCGGAATTCAGCGAGTTCTTTTCGTCCGTGTTTGGTAAAGGCGAGCATCGTGGTGCCCAGAATCGACAGTACCGCGCCCGCGGCGAGGATCATCACGCAGCGATTGAGATCTCCATTGAAGATGCCATCAAGGGTGTAGAGCGCGAAATTGTGTTGCGTTCGCTGGAGGTGGATGCCCAAGGGCAACCCGCGTTCGTCAATCGCACACTTAGCGTCAAGATTCCAGCAGGTGTTCATCCGGGTCAGTTCATCCGCCTGGCCGGACAGGGCATGCCGGGACACGGCGGCGAGCCAGCGGGTGACTTGTTCCTTGAAGTGCGTATGGCGCCGCATAAGCTTTATCGCGTGGACGGGCGGGACCTTTATATGACATTGCCAGTGACACCAACCGAGGCGGCACTGGGCGCACAGGTGCATGTTCCAACACCCGCGGGGCACGTGGTGGAAGTCACAGTGCCTCCCAATGCACGCAGCGGACTCAAACTGCGACTCAAAGAGCGTGGTTTTCCAGGAAAAACACCCGGGCATCTATACCTGCTGCTGGACATTGCACTTCCACCGGCAGACAGTGAAGCCGCACGCCAGGCCTATGTGCAACTGGCCCAAGCAGCGCCGTTCGATCCGCGGCGACACCTCACAACTTCGGGAGTTTGAGCATGTCCAGCTCTACCGCTACTTCGACCCATGCGACGACTGTAGGCAGCGCGCATCCACTGGCCGCCCATGAACTGGCGCACGCCTGCGGGGCTGAAATCGGCTGGGTGATTCAACTCGTGGAGGTCGGTATCGTGGTCGTTCCAGAAAGGACTACCTCGCCCGAAGACTGGCAATTTCACAGCGCCGACCTGCAACGTGCATTGGAGGCGCGCCGACTGGAGCGCGACTTTGGTGTCGGGCTGGAAGCTGCGGCCCTGATCCTGGATTTGCAGCACGAGATACGTCGCCTCAAGGCTGCATTGCACGCCCAAGGACTACTTCGGCCCTGACCAGCGGCCCTGACTGGACCTGTTTTTTCAGGCGGGACGGTGCACCTTGCAGGCGTTGTGCAGGATCAGCACTTGGGCAGCGTAGTAGGTGAGCAAAACCCACAGAGGCGCCAGCGGCAATGGATACAGGAACCTGTTCAGCGCAATCAGCGAATCGCTCAGCATGAAAACACAAGCACCCACGGCGACCCACCGTGAGGCGTTGTCGCCCAGAATTGCAGAGCGCCCAATGGCTTGAGCCGTCATCAGTGAAATGGCCATCACGTAGACCGCCACTGCTAATCTGAGCGCAGGATCTTGCAGACTGCCCCACAGTACCGCGTACATCGCGGCGCCAAGCGACAAAACAATCAGAAGCGCCTTGCGGTCGGGAAACCAGCCCATGCGCTGCCTGAACAGGACGATGTAAAACAGATGCGCGACCAGGAACGACGCCAGACCGGGAATGAAGTAATCGTTGCCAGGCAGCATCAGGAACACGTCGCCCAGCAGGGAAGCGGTCAGTGCGAGAGCCAAAAAGGCATGAAAATGGGGGTTATATTGGCCTCTAGCCCTCGTGGAATATGCGCGAGTAGCTATAAAAATAATAGCAAATCCCATTGTGAGGGGTTTGAAAAGGTAGTGCAACCCGGTTAAACCCAATGCCCCGGTGGCTGTGGCCATCGCGGCGCTGTTGATCAGCAGGGCTTCCAGCACCGTGATGCGACCCTGCAGCAGCGCGCCCACCACCCAGTAGCCAGCCACAAGGGCCAGACTCCAGACAGCACTGCTACTGAGCGACATGACATCTGCAAACCACAACACAGCTGACACACCCGAGAGTAATAGCGCGAACTGCACGGCAGCGAACCCGCTTGCGATGCGGCTGACGGCCGGATCAAATACCTGCACGCGGGCCAGTTCAAAGGCCGGCTTGGGGTAATTCAGTGCCACATCCGGCGCCCGCCATCCCGGCGGCTTGAACCACACCCGCAACTTGTCTGCCCAGCTGCGCGCACGCCAGCTGTCCTGCAGCAGGGTCCAGTACACCTCGACGTTGGCCCATAACGGGTCCCAGCTGTTAAGCGGGCCACGGGTGCCATACACGCAGGGTTCTGTTTCTTCCCGGAAAGTACCAAACAGCCGGTCCCACAGGATCAGGATGCCACCGTAGTTTTTGTCCAGATAGTCGTCGTTCACAGCGTGGTGAACCCGGTGGTTCGAGGGCGAGCAAAACACGCGGTCAAACCAGCCCAGCTTGTTCACTTGCTCGGTGTGCACCCAGAACTGGTACAGCAAATCAACCAGTCCTACGATGGCAAAGATCAGGGGCGGCACGCCTGCGATGGCCATCGGCAGGTAGAAGATCCACGCCAGCAGGGGGCCGCTGCCGGTTTGGCGCAGAGCCGTGGACAGGTTGTAACACTGGCTCTGGTGGTGCACCACATGTGCGGCCCACAGGATGGCGCTGCGATGCCCTGCCCGATGCAGCCAGTAGTAGCAAAAGTCGTAGAACACAAGCGCCAGCAGCGCGCCATACCAGGTGCTCCAGAAAGCGGAGTCGGGAAACAAGGCCACGGCCGAGTACACCGCGGTATAAATACCCAGCGTAAACAGCTTTGCAAACAGGCCCCCGAGCTGGCTCAGCACACCCAGGCTGATGCTGTTGATGGCATCGTTGAGTCGATAGGTGTTGCGTGCGTGGGTGTAGCCCCAGGCAAACTCGATGGCGATCAGCAGTAGAAAAACCGGGGTTGCCAGAACGATGATCTGGCTGGGGCTCATGCCGTCGTCTCGTCCATCGTTTCATCGTCCAGATGGGACGTGTCGGCCCAGCCCACGAGCGTGAAACCTTCAGGTGTCCACAGCAGCCGATTGATGGCTGCATTGCCCAGCGCCCAGGTGCGCGGGGCCTGCAGATCCAGTCCGGTGGCGGCGCGGTAGAGAATATCCATCACACCGCCGTGTGCCACCATGACAATCTGCTCGCCGATGTGCCGGGCAGCCAGCGCCTGAACAGTCTCCAGCACGCGCTGGCGAAACTTCAGCAGCGATTCACCTTGCGGCGGGGCCCATGCGGGCTCCCGCTTGCGCCACAGCAGCGTTTCCTGCGGCCACTGTGCCTCAATATCGGCGTAGGTTTTTCCCTGGAAGGTACCGAAACCGCGTTCGCGCAGCCCCTCGTCGGTCCGCAGAGCGAGGTGGGTGGCGTCGGCAATCGAGATGGCGGTGTCCCAGGCGCGCAGCAGGTCGCTGCTGTAAATGGCCGTATTGGGCTCGCGTGCGGCTAACGCGCGTGCCAGGCGTTGGGCCTGCCACCGCCCGGTTTCATTCAGGGGAATGTCGAGTTGCCCTTGGATGCGGGTTTCAACATTCCAGGCGGTTTCTCCGTGGCGAACGGCGGTAATTCGGGTGGCTTGCATCACCCGATTTTACGGATTGCGCGGGGCTTCGATGTAGATGCGTCGGGGGCCCTGCGGTGGGTTGGGAAAATCGCGCAAAGCCGCATCGAACATGGCAGGCAAGACGGCATCACTTTGGGCCGAGGGTCCATCGTGCACCGCACGGGTCTCATAAACAACCTTCTGGCTGACCAGATCGCGTAACGTCAAGCCAACCTCGCGCACGAACAGTGGTGTCTCGGGGAAGGGAAACATCGGAAACCGCACGCCCGCCCCATTGCCATGGCTGCCCACGTGAACACTGCCCATCCACATGCCCTGACGCCAAGGGTCGTTCCATGGCGCACGGTTCTCGCGGATGAGGCCCTCAGTGATTTGCACGCTGTATTGGGCTGCAGCGTCGTCGCGGCGCATGCCCACCTTGCCCAGTGCATTGCCGACAAAACCTTCCAGCAGGGCTTGACGGTTGTTGCCCAGCTGGGAAGGCAGACGCTCAAACCGGTAGGCTGCGCCAGGCGCAATGGCCGGTGCGGTGGCGAAGGATCGCACCTCGGAGTCCACCATCATGACGGTGGAGCAGCCACCAAGCAGGCTCGCAGCAAGCATCAGGGGAATCGCCCCTATCGATGAAATGAATCGTTTCATGACCGTCCCTTCCGTCCCTTCTGCGGGTAATGATTCCCAGGGTAAAGACTATCCCCGAACGACCTGCAATCCAGGCAAGGTGCTGGCTGTCGCCGCGGGAAATTCGTCTTTATCAAATGCCTTGTCGCCGTCTTCGCTGGCCACACCGGTGACCTTGAGACCCTTGAAATCGTAACGGGTTCCATCCATCAGGTGGGAGGGCACTACATTTTGCAGGGCGCTGAACATACTCTCGATCCGGCCCGGGTACTTTTTCTCCCACTCGCGCAACATCAGACCCACCTGCTTGCGCTGCAGGTTTTCCTGGCTGCCACACAACGTGCAGGGGATGATGGGGAATTCACGGTGGGTGGCCCAGCGGGTCAGATCCTTTTCGGCCACGTTGGCCATGGGGCGGATCACGATGTGTTTGCCGTCGTCGCTGACCAGCTTGGGTGGCATGCCTTTGAGTTTGCCGCCAAAAAACATGTTCAGAAAAAAGGTTTGCAACATGTCGTCGCGGTGATGGCCCAGCGCAATTTTGGTGGCACCCAGCTCGTCGGCTACCCGGTACAGGATGCCTCGACGCAGGCGGCTGCACAGGCTGCACATGGTTTTCCCCTCGGGGATGACGCGTTTGACGATGGAGTAGGTATCCTGGTTTTCGATGTGAAAGGGCACGCCCAGCTGCTTCAGGTAGGCGGGCAGGATGTGGTCTGGAAACCCTGGCTGCTTCTGGTCCAGATTGACGGCAATCAACTCGAAATGTACCGGGGCACGGGCCTGCATCTTGAGCAGAATGTCCAGCATGCCGTAACTGTCCTTGCCACCGGATACACACACCATGACCCGGTCGCCTTCTTCAATCATGTTGTAGTCAACGATGGCCTGGCCGACCTGGCGACACAGGCGTTTTTCCAGCTTGTGCGTCTCCCGCTCGATTTTGAAGTCAACCGTTGCCATTGGCGACGCCGCCAGGTTGTCCGGTTCAACCCATACAGCGCTCATGACCACTGCCCCGTTTCAACGCGAATCGCCACTTCGCAGTCTTCAAAGATTTCCAGTTTGGCAATTTTGACCCGTACACCCAGTACACCGGGTAATTGCATCAGTCGGTTCGCCAGTTTCCCAATCAGGCTTTCCAGCAAGTTCATGTGCTCGGCTGTGCATTCGTCAATGATGATTTTGCGTATCTTGCGGTAGTCCAGCACATGCAGGATTTCGTCATTAAGCGGCAACAGTGGCTGAGTCCCCAGGTTCAGCTCGGCGTCCACCTGAATCGGTTGTGGCGAGGTCTTTTCAAATTCCAGAATGCCCAGACTGGCATCAAAGCGCAGGCCAGTGAGTGTCAGGATCTGGTTGCCGTCGAGTTTGTTCATGGGGTGTGGGCGGTCAACCGCCAGTTACATCAGCGAAAAATCGCGTTCGAATTTCATCAGGTGCTGGCCACCATCGACCAGCAGCGTGGTGCCAGTAATCGACTTGTTTTCCAGCGCGAATTTGACCGTGGCTGCTACGTCAGCAGGGGTGGAAGAGCGCCCCAGCGGAGAGAGTTTGTGTCGTGCCTTGAATTGCTCGTCGCTCAACAACGGACTGGTGAGGGTCAAACCGGGGGCCACACCAATCACCCGAATCTGCGGTGACAACGCCAGGGCGAGCATGGTGGTTGCGGCTTCCAGCGCTGCTTTGGATAGCGTGTAGCTGAAAAAGTCAGGGTTCTGGTTCCACAGCTTCTGGTCCAGCAGATTGACCACGACACCCATCGCTGGCTCGTTTTGCTCATTGACGGGTCTGGCCAGTACGTGGGCATGGAGGGCCTGCGACAGCAAGATGGCCGCACCGGCATTGCTTCGCATGTGTTTTTCCATGGCTGCGAATCCGAAGCTCGACGGTGTGTCATGCTCAAAAGTGGATGCACTGTTCACAATGGCATCCACCTGCCCAAAATGGCTGATGACGGTCGGCAGCAGTTTGCGCACGGCTGCTTCATTCGCCAAATTGGCTCGAAAAGAGGCACTAGCCCCCGTCAGATGGGCGCAATCAGCTACTGTTTTTGTAGCGTCTTCCAGCGAATCGCGGTAATGCACGGCGACCTGCCAGCCGTCTTTGGCCAGTGCCAGCGCAATCTCCCGGCCCAGGCGTTTGGCGGCGCCGGTCACCAGAACGGTACGTTTGACGGATTGGGTGGTGGAAGGGGCGGGCATTCGGGGACAATTCGCTCTGCGATGACAACACCCTACAGTTTAACGACCGCACTGAACACGCACTTGCAGCAGGCTATCCATCAGCATGGCGGCTGGATAGGGTTTGACACTTTCATGGGTCTGGCCCTTTACAAGCCGGGTTTGGGGTATTACGCCAACGATGGAGCCATATTTGGCACCATGCCAAAGGGCGTGAAAGGTCAGGGCAGTGATTTTGTCACCGCTCCCGAGATGAGTCCCTTTTTCGGTCGGGCATTGGCAGCACAGGTCACTCAAGCCATGTTGCAAACCCAAACCAGCGAAGTATGGGAATTTGGCGCGGGTTCCGGCGCCCTGGCTTCGCAGCTGCTGGACTCTTTGGGAGAGCAGGTGCACACTTACACAATCGTGGATGTGTCGGGCTCACTCAAGGCACGGCAGCAGAAAACCCTGATGGCACACGCCAGCAAAGTGCGTTGGGTCAGTGAGTTACCCGACGCGTTCAACGGCGTGGTGGTGGGCAACGAGGTGCTTGACGCCATGCCGGTCAAATCGCTGGCCCGGGTCAACGGCGTCTGGAATGAGCGCGGGATTTCTCTGTCCTCAGTCGGGCCAGCATCCACACCCGCTTCAACACTCAACTCGCCGTTTGTCTGGATGGACCGTGTAACCGACTTGCGTCCCCCCATCGAGGTGCCTGGCGCCTACGACTATGTGACGGAAATTCACCCACAGGCGGAGAGTTTTGTCCGGACGCTGGGCGAGCGGCTGGTACGCGGGGCGGTTTTCCTGGTGGACTACGGCTTTCCGGAGGGGGAGTACTACCATCCCCAGCGTCACATGGGAACGGTTATGTGCCATCGCGCCCACTTGATGGATGCCAATCCGCTGGAAGATCTGGGACTCAAAGACATCACGGCGCACGTGAATTTCACAGGCATTGCGCTGGCGGCACAGGATATTCCCGATTTCGGCGTGCTGGGTTACACCACACAGGCCCGCTTTTTGATGAATTGCGGCTTGTTGAACCTGCTGGATGGCGCGTCGATCTCAGAGCGCGCTATGGCTCAAAAGTTGATCATGGAGCACGAGATGGGCGAGTTGTTCAAGGTTATCGGCTTTTTTAAAGGCCAGCCTTGGGACGCGATGGGCTTTGTACAGGGTGACCGTACTCACACGCTTTGAACAGGAATGCCATCATGTTTCGCTGGTTGATAGTTGTCTTCCTGGCCCTGTTCCTGATTAACGGGTTGACACCTTTGCTTGGCAAGCTGGGGCTCGGCAAACTGCCTGGCGATTTTCGTTTCAGGCTGTTTGGCAGGGCGTTTTTTTTGCCACTTACCACCACGGTGTTGCTCAGTTTGGTTGCTGCGCTGGTGGCCAGGTTGCTTTAGACAGATTCGAAAGAGTCCTGATCTGCGAGTTTTGTTATCGTTTTGTTACGCTAACCCGGGCTACCGGCGTTAGCATCGCGGCTTCAATTATTGAGGGTCCTCATCATGAACACCACAACCCGAACAGAAGCGGTTGAACGCACCGAGCGACCCTGGGGTTGGTATGAGACCGTCTCCGAGGTATCGGGCAACAAGGTCAAGCGCATCCGCGTATATCCTGGCCAAAAACTCAGCCTGCAAAAGCATCATCAGCGGGCCGAGCATTGGGTGGTTGTCCTGGGCCGGGCCCAAGTGACAGTTGGCGAGCGAGTCGTGGAGCTCGTTCCAGGGCAGCATATCGACATCGCCATTGACGAGGTGCATCGTCTTGCCAACCTGACGACCGACCCTGTGGAGATCATCGAAGTGCAATTCGGCAGCTATTTGGGTGAGGACGACATCGTACGTCTGCAGGACGACTACGGCCGTCTTTGAAAGATTGGGCCTGCGCAAGGCCGGCCCTTTGAAACCCAGGCCTGAGAAAGGCCCAACCCATCTGTGAGTTTTGAATTGGTGCATTCGGGTAAATACCGAGTTCCAAAACCGCTTTTGATTTGATAATTCAGAAAACAAAACCGCTTTTGGTCAAATTTTCTGAATTGCCATGTCTATTGCCGCACTTGCCGAATCGCTGGGAATTTCAACTTCGACCGTCTCACGGGCGCTGAACGGCTACACCGACGTCAGTGCCAAAACACGTGCCAGGGTGGAGACTGCCGCCAAGGCCATGGGCTACCAGCCACACCCCGTGGCCCACCGTTTGGCCACGGGGCGCACAGGCGCAATTGCACTGGTGTCGTCCGTAAGGACAGGCAATTTTTTGGATGCCACCTTTGCCGCACTGTTGTCTGGCGCCGCCGAAGCATTGAGAGATCATGGCTATTTCGCGTTGTCGGTGGTGTTGCCCACGGGGGAAGACGAACTCTCCGAGCTGTCGAGGTTTTTGGATGGTCGCCTTGTGGACGGCATTTTGTTGGCCCGCACCCGCACAAATGACCCGCGAGTTACGCTTTTGCAGCAACGCGGCGTGCCGTTTATCACCCACGGTCGAACCCAGTTCAACGCCCCACACTCTTGGGTGGACACCGACAACGAGCAGGCGTTCTTTCTAGCAACTGAGCGGTTGATAGGTTTGGGCCATAGGCATATCGCTTTCATCAACGGTCACCCAAATATGAATTTTGCGGCCTTGCGAGAACAGGGTTTTCGTCGAGCCATCCAGGCGCACAGGCTGGACACGTCCACCTGCCCGGTTCGTCATGGCGAAGTAAGTGCGGCCAGCGGCGAGCAGATTGCTTCTGAATTAATAGCAAGCAACTCAATAAATACAGAGTCTGAAAGCCAAATTACCGCAATTTTGTGTGCCACCGACGCGATTGCCTTGGGTGCTATGGCTGCGATTCGCGGCGTTGGGCTGACCGTGGGGCGTGAAATCTCAGTCATTGGTTACGGCAACACTGAGGCCGGTCTGTACGCTGAACCACCCCTTACCACGATTGATCACGCGATCGTGGACAACGGCAAACACCTGGCGGATCTGCTCATGCGCCAGCTTGGTGGCGAGCCCGCCCCAGGGCTGACACGGCTTGAGCCCGTGCATCTGATTGCACGCCAATCCGATGGCCCTCCATTTACTAAAAGTTCCCGATTTGAAGCGTGACATCAGAGCATGCAACCTACCCCTGGCTTCATGCCAATTTTTAACCCCTTTAAAAACCACAGGAGACAAATCATGAAAATTAAGAAACTAGCAACTCTCGCAAGCCTTTTGATCGCGGGTGTGGGCTACGCACAAACAAACGTTGTGTCGACCCAAATGCGTCCAGTAGAAGAAGCAGAGAAGGTGCGAAACATTATTCTCAAAGGCGCGCCGGACGCTGTGAACTTTATCCCCGAAGACGGCAACACCTATTTCACTCGGATGAAAGCCGAGCTTGGGGCGGCGCAGGGTAAGGTTCATGCGACCATCGCACTGGACGGCGAGTTGTCTCCGGTCAATCAAATGGGTGGTTTAAGTGACCTGGATGATCTGGCAAAGAGGCTGTCATCCAACCGAGAATTCACCTCATCGGCAATGGAATTGGGCAAGATGGGTGGCTCAAATCAGCGATTCATCCCGCTGATGACCAACACATTTCAAATGGCGGCTAACAAGAAAGCGCTTCAGTATTTGCCAGCCGGAGCCAACATCAATGCTCTGACTTACGTTCAATTGCGGGATTGGGCTAAGGCCATGAAAGATGCCACAGGCGAGGCGAAGTTGGGGTTTCCTGCTGGTCCCAAAGGCCTATGGTGGCGCTACTTTCAGGCGTCGTTTTACCCGAGCCATACTGGAGGCATCGTTCGCACATTCAAGAATGCCGACGCTGAAAAAGCCTGGACCGATTTCCGTGAAATGTGGGCCTATGTGAACCCCCGCTCAACAAGCTATGGATTTATGGAGGAGCCGCTGAGGACTGGCGAAGTCTGGGTGGCGTTTGACCACACGGCCCGCCTGTTACCAGCCCTGAATGACAAGCCTGCAGACTTTG
>Ga0116157_10005570_pt1 | contig 11594 bp, 8 predicted proteins | sample AD_UKC048_MetaG_FD_89882 | JGI IMG/M metagenome (GOLD analysis project Ga0116157, IMG submission 89882) | Active sludge microbial communities of municipal wastewater-treating anaerobic digesters from USA - AD_UKC048_MetaG | ecosystem: Engineered > Bioreactor > Anaerobic > Digestate | place: USA... | reverse complement strand
GCTCGTCTGGCCTCCGGCCAGCCGTACCGGTTCCGCCAAGGGAACGGAACCGGCTGATCCGTGACGCCGACCGCCCGCGGGCCGGATGGTCGGCGGCCGACTATGGTATCTTTCCAGTTTCCTGTACACGTAGCGGTGCGGGCTCGTCTGGCCTCCGGCCAGCCGTACCGGTTTCGCCAAGGGAGCGGAACCGGCTGATCCGTGACGCCGACCGCCCGCGGGCCGGATGGTCGGCGGCCGCTTTTCCTATCTTTCCAGCTTCCTGTAGACGTAGCGGTGCGGGCGGTCGGCGTCTCCGCCGAGCTTCTCGCGGCGGTACTCGGCGTACTCTGACCAGTTGCCGTCGTACCAGACCACCTCGCCGTCCTCGAAGGCCAGGAGATGGGTGCAGACGCGATCGAGGAACCAGCGGTCGTGGCTGACGACGAGGGCCGAGCCCGCGAAACCGTCGAGGGCCTCCTCGAGGGCGCGTAGCGTGTTGACGTCCAGGTCGTTCGTCGGCTCGTCGAGGAGGATCACGTTGGCGCCCTCCTTGAGCATCATCGCCAGGTTAAGTCGGTTGCGCTCTCCGCCGGATAGTACGCCGACCTTCTTCTGCTGGTCGCCGCCGGAGAAGTTGAACCAAGAGCAGTAGGCCCTGGAGTTCACTTCCTTGACGCCGCCGAGCTTGATGATGTCGAGGCCTCCGGACAGCTGTTGCCAGACGGTCTTATCGGGGTCGAGGCCGGCGCGCATCTGGTCGGCATAGGCCAACTTGACCGTATCGCCGAGTTTGAGGGAGCCTCCGTCGGGCTGTTCCAGGCCGGCTATCATCTTGAACAGAGTCGTCTTGCCGGCGCCGTTCGGCCCTATGATGCCGACGACGGCTCCCGGCGGGACGGTGAACTCGAGGCCCTGGAACAGGCACTTGTCGCCGAACGACTTGGCCAGGCCCTTGGCCTCGATGACGACCTGCCCGAGCCTCGGGCCGGGCGTGATGACGAGCTTCGTATCTCTGACCTTTTCGCGCTCTCCGTCGGCCAGGAGTTTCTCGTACTGGGCGATGCGCGCCTTGCTCTTCGCGTGGCGGCCCTTGGGGCTCATGCGCACCCACTCGAGCTCCCTCTCCAGGGTCTTGGCGCGCTCGGAGTTGCCCTTCTCCTCGAGCTCGAGCTGCTTGGACTTCTGGTCGAGCCAGCTCGAGTAGTTGCCCTTCCACGGGATGCCCTCGCCGCGGTCGAGCTCCAGGATCCAGCCGGCCACATTGTCCAGGAAGTAACGGTCGTGGGTGACGGCGATGACCGTACCCTCGTACTGCTGCAGATGGCGCTCGAGCCACGCGACCGTCTCGGCGTCCAGGTGGTTAGTCGGCTCGTCGAGGAGGAGTATGTCGGGCTTCTTGAGGAGGAGGCGGCACAGCGCGACGCGTCGGCGTTCTCCTCCGGATAGCACGTCGACGACCTGGTCGGCCGGCGGGCAGCGCAAGGCCTCCATCGCCAGGTCGAGGCGCGCGTCGAGGTTCCAGCCGTCGAGGGCCTCGATCTTCTCCTGCAGCTTGGCCTGCTTGTCGGCCAGCTTGTCGAAGTCGGCGTCGGGGTCGCCGAAGGCCTCGCTCACGGCCTCGAACTCGGCCAGGGCGTCCACGACGTCCTGTACGCCCTCGGAGACGACCTCGCGCACGGTTTTACCCGGCTCCAGATGGGGTTCCTGCTCGAGGAAGCCGATCGAGTAGCCGGGCGCGCACGTGGTCTCGCCGGCGAATTCGGTATCGACGCCGGACAGGATGCGTAGGAGGCTCGACTTGCCCGAGCCGTTCAGTCCTATCACGCCTATCTTGGCGCCGTAGTAATAGCTGATGGATACGTCCTTGAGGACCTGCTTGGTACCGTGCTTCTTGGAGACGCGGTACATCGAATAGATGATCTTCTTGTCGTCGACTGTGGCCATGCGCCTAGTATAGCGAAAACGACCGCGTTCGTTGAGGGGGGCGATAGACCCTGGCGGCGCGCGATGATACAGTACGGCTATATGGGAATAGTAGCCGACGGCAGGCCGGCCATACGCGTCGGCCGGTTCGTTGAACGGGAGCTTGAACGATCCTACCGCGTCTACGAGCTCGACTCCGATAGGCGGAGCGTCAGCCTCGTCGTGCCGCTCCTGGGCGTCGTCTTCCTCGGTTTCGGAGCGCTCGACTATATTACCCTGCCGCGCGACGCGGCCTTAGTCGCCCTCCTCTCGATCCGGGCGCTGTTCTTCGCGCTGGCCGTGGCCGTCCCGCGGCTCGTTCGGTCGTCCGAGCCGCTCGGGCGACGCGAGCTCGCCCTCGGGGCCGTGACCGCCGCCGGCATCGCCGCCTTCTGCGTCTCCCTGTTCGTCTACCGCGACCAGGACCCGTACCTGCAGGCGGCCAGCGTGCTGCTGGTGATCAACGCCCAGTACCTGATCCCGAACCGATTCTCGTTTTCGGTGGTCGCGTCGCTGATCGTGGCCGCGGCGGGCGCCGTCAGCCTTGTGTACGGGCATGGCGCGCTGTCGCCTTCGGTGATGAACGCCTTTGTCGTCGACTTCGTGCTGATGGCCCTCCTGTCGGCCCTGATCTGGCTACGGACCTGCAGGTCCAGGCGTCGGGAATACTCCAAGTCGCTCGAGCTGGATTACATCTCCAAGACCGACCAGCTGACCGGACTGGGCAACCGTCGCTACCTGGCCGAGCGCTATGCCGAGGCTAAGGCCAGGATGATGCGGTACGGAGAGGGCAGCGCGATAATCATGGCCGACCTCGACTATTTCAAGGCGCTCAACGATAACTACGGGCACGAGGAAGGCGACAAGGTGCTCAAGGAAGCCTCCAGGCGCTTCTCGGAATCGCTCCGGTCCGAGGATTCGCTGTGCCGATGGGGAGGCGAGGAGTTCGTAGCGCTCATATCGTACGCCACGCTCGACGCGGCGCTCGAGTCGGCCAAGCGCCTGCAGTCGGCCCTCAGGTCGACGCCGATGGAGGTGGTCGGTACCGTTCGCGCCAGCTTCGGCGTGACGATGGTCGGCACCGACGAGACGCTCGACGACACGGTGGCCAGGGCCGACCGGGCGCTGTACCGGGCCAAAAACGCCGGCCGGGACCGGGTGGAGCTGGAGCCGTAGCTGCCCGGGCTAAGAACGACGTTCGGCTTAGAACGCCGTTCGGCTAAGAACGACGTTCCAGGCTGTACCTGACCAGCTCGTCGAACGCGGCCCTGGCCGAAGACGTCGTGGCGCGAACGATGGCGGCCTGGGTCTCGGCCACGGCGGCGTAGCGGCGCATCGCGGCCTCGAGCCGCTCGCGCGCGCCCAGCCCGATCGCCATCGAGCGCAGGTACTCGATTTCGGCCGCGCCGGCGGACGGGTTCCCGAACATGGACTCGAGCCGGGCGCGTTCGTCGCCGGAAGCGAGCGCGAACAGGTACAGGCGCAGGAGCGTCTTCTTGTCCTCCCGAACGTCGGCGCCGATGGGCTTTCCGAGTTCGTACTCATCGGCGAACAGGCCCAGTTCGTCGTCCTTGAGCTGGAATAGGACGCCGAGGCTCTCGCCGGCGCGCTCGAGCGCCTGGCTCGTCTGCTCGTCGGCTCCGGCAATGGCCGCGCCGAGGGCCAGCGGCAGGCTGAAGGTATAGCGGCCGGTCTTGTAGCGGTATAGCGCGAGCACGCCGGCCTCGTCCGGCTCGCAGGGCGCGTCGCGGAACGGGTTCTCCGAGCCGGGCCTGATGGCGCCGTTGGCCACGTCCTGCATCTGCGCCACGCCGACGAGGGACAGCTCCCTGGCGGCTATGGCGACGACGCGCCGCGCCGCCTCCGCGCCGACGGGCAGCTCCGAGAGTATCCTGAACGCGGCGAAGAACGCCACGTCTCCCGAGCAGATGCCGAGCGACTGGCCGTTATGGCCCGGGTCGGCGTAGCGGCCCCGCTCGAGCTCGGCCTCGTAGGCAGCATGCACGGTCGGCCCGCCGCGACGGATCCGGTCCCGGTCCATGATGTCGTCATGGACGAGCAGACCGGACTGAAACAGCTCCATGGCGGCGCCGGCGAGTATCGTCGCGCGCCCGTCGTCGCCGGCCGGCTCCCGGCCGGCGGCCAGCTCGTAGCCGAAGGGCACGAGGCAACCGCGCAGCATCTTGCCGCGCGAGGAGAATTCGTCGAGCCTGGCGGCCGTCGACGCGCCGAAGTCCCCTGAGACTGCGGCGTACTCGGCCGCATAGGCGGCCAGGCGTTCCTTGACGGCGGCCTGGATAGCGGGCTTCGTCCTGACTATATGCTCGAGCACTGGACTCTCCTCGGTTCGCCAGTCTAGCCCCGCGCTTCGGCGGGGTCAAGCGAGCCCGTGCCCGATATTGACGAACGATTACGGCATCGTTACCGTGTGCGCGTGGCGATGGAGTTCGCCCTGGCCCTCGGTCAGAACCGTACGCCGACCGGCGGTACCGATGACTCCTACCGAACCCCCATCGATGGAGTATCCATGGCCCTAAGCCTCGCTGAAATCATCATCCTGTGCCTGCTTGCCGATTGGGCGTTCAAGGCCTTCAAGATCCCCGGCCTGATCGGCATGCTCGCCGCCGGCGCCGTGCTCGGACCAGCCGTCCTGGATCTGATCGATCCAGCGCTCCTATCGATCGGCGCCGACCTCAGGATGATAGCGCTGATCGTCATCCTCCTGCGAGCCGGCTTCGAGCTGTCCAGGAATACCCTGCACCGCGTCGGGAAGCAGGCCTTGCTCCTGGCGTTCCTGCCCGCCCTGTGCGAGGCCCTGGCCGTCACCGCGCTCGGGCCGCGCCTGCTCGGGCTGTCGATCATGGAGTCGGCCATACTCGGCTGCGTGCTGGGGGCCGTATCACCGGCCGTCGTCGTACCGATGATGGTCCGCTTCAACCAGGAACGCCGCGGCGTGGCCAAGGGTATCCCGACCCTCGTACTGGCCGGGGCGAGCATCGACGACGTGACGGTCATCGTCGCGTATAGCGTCCTCGTCGGCATCTATACCGGAGGCAGGGTCAACGTTGCCTGGAAGATCCTCGGCATACCGCTTTCGATCATCTCCGGTATCGCCGTCGGATTGGCCCTCGGCCTCGCGTTATACCTGCTCTTCGAACGCTTCAACCCGCGGGCGACGAAGCGCGCCCTCGTCGTGATCGGCGCGTCCATCCTGCTCGTCCAGGCCGGCGACCGACTGGAGGCGCTCGACGTGCCCTTCGCCGCATTGATCGCCGTGATGGCCATAGGCTTCGTCATCCTGGAGAAGAAGGAGAGCATGGCCCACGAGCTGTCGGCCAAGCTCGGCAAGATATGGGTCTTCGCCGAGATCATCCTGTTCTCGATGGTCGGCGCCCAGGTGAACTTCAGGGCCGCCGCCGACGCCGGCCTCGGCGGCGTCGCCCTCATCCTGATAGCCCTCGTGTCCAGGTCCATCGGAACCCAGCTATGTACGGCGGGGGCCGGCCTGACGACGCGCGAGAAGCTATTCGTCGTCATCAGCTACCTGCCGAAAGCCACGGTCCAGGCCGCCATCGGTTCTGCCCCGCTCGCCGCGATGGCGGCCGCTGGCATGCCGACGGCGCCGGGCGAGACCATACTCGCCGTCGCCGTCATGAGCATCGCGCTGACGGCCCCGATCGGGGCCTGGGCGATAGCCTGGGCCGGCCGAAACCTGCTGGCCGTGGACGAGCAGGGCTCAGGCGACTCGGACCGCGTCGCCGCCTACGAGAGCGACGCCCTCGTCGACGACGAGGACCGTTAGCCCTTCGCGGCGAGCGCCTCCCTCGGGGCCTTCATCGCGTCGGTCCAGTAAGCCAGCTGGTGGAGCATGGCCTGGGCGGCCTTCTTCTGGCCCTCGTCCGGTACGAAGGAGCCGCTCGAGTCGAGCTGGTTCCAATAATTGGGTACGAGCACCGACTCGCGCAGGTCGTAGACCTTGAGCTCGCCGCAGATTTCTCGCAATTGCTCCACGGCTCTGGCGCCGCCGGCACCTCCGCCGTAGCTGGCGAACGCCGCGGGCTTGTGGCCCCACTCGTGGAACAGGTAGTCGATGGCGTTCTTAAGCGCTCCGCTAATGCCATGGTTGTACTCCGGGACCAGGAACAGGAAGCCGTCGGCCTCGTCGACGACCTTGGACCAGCGTCTGGTGTGATCGTGCTCGTACTTGCGCATGCTCGCGGGGATGGCTTCGTCGAGCAAGGGAAGGCCGAGGTCGGCCAGGTCGACGAGCTCGAAGCGCGGGGAGGCGGGATTCTCCTCGGTGTAGGCGGTCGCCTCGGAGGCGATCCACGAGGCGAAGGCAGGCCCGAAACGATGCGGACGGGTTGAACCTATCAGTATCTTGATGACGCTCATGCTGACTCCTCCATATGGCTGATTGATGTCTTATGTAATATAGTAAAAATAATATGTAAAAAGGCAAGCGAACTCCGGGCTAAGGCGCCCAAGTCGATCAGGGCGTCTTGAGTACGACCCGCTCGTCGCCCGAGCGCTTGACCAGGCCCTGTGACTCCATGCGGTTGAGCAGGGGCAGGATGTACTTCCGCGAGAGGCCCGAGCGCGCCTTGGCCTCCGGCACCGAGAAACGGCAGCCCGGGCCCAGGCCCCGGAGTATGGCGACCATGCAGGCGTCGTAGACGGCCTTGGAGAAGAAGATTCCCCCGTCGAGGGGCATGGCCAGGCCGAGCGAGCAGAGCGCCTTGAGTCCGCGTGCGTCGGTCTGGGGACAGTCCTTGCCCGGCTCGAGCCCCGCCTTGCCCGCCGCCTCGAGACGGCCAAGCAAGGCGGAGTCAGCCGGCGTGAGACGCTTCTCGGCCCCGGGCGTCGACCAAGCCGAGCCGTTCCGTACGACGGCGCCGCTCGCCTCGAGCGAGGCCATCGCGGCCTCGACGGCTTGAGCGCGTCCCGGAGCCGCCTTGCCGGCGCCGAATACCGAGGCGAATAGCGACTCCGCCATGGCCCGCTGGAGCCCCCCGGGCTCGCCGGCCTTCGCGGCCGCGGCCTTGCCGAAGGCCGAGAGTCGGCCGGGGTCGAACAGGGTGGTCCTGCCAGTAGGCGCGGTCGTGCCAGTAGGCGCGGTCCTGCCAGTAGGCGCGGTCGTGCCAGTAGGCGCGGTCGTGCCAGTAGGCGCGGTCGTGCCGCCCGGGCCGGCGGAGGCCAGCCCAGCCTCCTCAGCCGCTCTGGCTGGAAATCCTACCGGAGCGGCCGCCCAGCCGCGTACTAGCGTCTCGATAGCCAGGGCTAGGGCCACGGCGCCGCGGATGCCCCAGCCGGCGTCGGTCATCGCGTCTGCCGCGGCGGCGGCGCGCGGAAGCGCGGCCAAAAGCGCCTTCCTATCGTCGACCTTGGTCTTCCCGGAGCGAACAGCCACGCCGCGGCCTATGAGCTCGGCGCCCCCGAGCCTCAGGAGCGCGAACGGCGCGCCGAGGGGGCAGGCGACCGGCTCCGACAGCGTAAGCCGGGCGAAGCCCGTGCCGCCTATGGGCCATAGCTCCGCGTCGCGCCTGGCGCTACCGACGGCGAACTCGACCATCACGCCGGGGCGCAGGGCTGGCTTACCCTTGGCGTCGACCGCCGATAGCGAGCCCGAGCCGGGTAGCGGAAGGAGCCGTACGATGAATTCGTCTCCCGATAGCACGGCGGCCCCTGGAGCGGCGAGGAGGTCTCCGCGGGCGAAGCCCCCCTTTGGCGCGGCGACGGATAGCGCCGCCCTGCAATTAGGCTCTGCGCTGGACACGCTCTCGCGGTAGCTCTGGATGCCGCGAACCCTGAGGCGATCGCCGCTCGGCCATCGTAGTACCTCGTCGCCGACGCCGACGGGGCCGCCCGATAGCGAGCCGGTGACCACGACGCCTCCGCCGCGAGGGCTGAAAGACCGGTCGACGAAGAGCCTGGCGGCCATCGGCTCAAGCGGGGGTAGGGAGGCCAGGCGGCTGTCGATAGCCGACTTGAGTTCCGTAATACCATCGCCGGAGACGCTGGACACCGCGACGGACGGCGGGCGGACGCCGAACAGAGCCGTCGCCCGATCCTCGGCCTCGAGCGCGACCGCGGCCGCTCGTCCCGGCGCCACGGCATCCGCCTTGGTCACGGCGATGACGACGGCCGCCTCGGCCATTGAGGCGACGATGGCCGCGTGGAGGCCGGTCTGAGGCATCCAGCCGTCGTCGGCTGCGACGACGAGCACGACGAGGTCCAGACCCCAGGCGCCGGCGACCATGTTGCGCAGATAGCGCTCGTGGCCGGGAACGTCGACGACGCCGATGTCCAGGCCGTCGCCACCCCGGTACCAGGCGAAGCCGAGGTCGGTGGTCATGCCGCGGGCCTTCTCCTCGGGCAGGCGATCCGCGTCGATGCCGGTCATCGCGCGGATCAGGGCGGTCTTACCGTGGTCCACGTGCCCGGCGGTGCCGATGATCCGCACGACGCTACGCCTGATGGCCCGCGTTCGGGGGCGTCGCGGCCGACAGGCGGTCGGCCCTGGCCCGTAGCGACGCGCTACGCTCGAGGCCCCAGAGGAGCGTCTCGGTGACGGCCGCGGGGTCCTCGCCCACCAGCGTGATCATGTCGATAACGACCCGCTCATCGCGGACGAGGCCGACGAGGGGCGTCGGCGCCTTGCGCAGGGCGGCGAGCAACGCGCCGGCGCTGGACGGCGGGGCGATGGACAGGCCGATGGAGTCGAAGACCTCGTCGGGGCCGGAGCCGCCGCCGGCCGCCGCCTTGGTATCGACGATGACGGCGCAACCCTTGGGCAGCTTGCCTCGTATCCTACGGGCCAGCTTCTTGAGTTCGTCGGTCGGATAGGATACCGCCGCTTGAGCCGGGCCGCCCTCGCCGTTGAGGCGCTCCACGAGGACGCGCTCGAGCAACGACAGGACGGTCTTGCCCGGCCTGAAGGCGCGGTACAGCGGATGCCTGGCGAGCTTCGCTATGAGGTCGGCGCGGCCGGCGATGATGCCGGCCTGGGGGCCGCCGAGCAGTTTGTCTCCGGAGAAGCAGACCAGGGTGCAGCCTGCATCGATGTAGGAGCGGACGCGCGCCTCGCCCGGAAGGCCGTCGAAGTAGCAGCCGGAGCCCTGGTCGACGATGACCGGCAGGCCGTCCGGCATCGCTGTCACGATCTCGGCGGGGCTTGGCTTCGAGCAGAAGCCTCGGAGTGCGAAGTTGGCCGTGTGCACGATCAGGGCGCAGGCGGTATCCGAGCCGACGGCGCGACGATAGTCGTCCGTATCGACGATGTTCGTGGTGCCTACCTCGACGAAGCGGGCGCCAGCGAGCTCGAGCACGTCCGGCACGCGGAAGCCGCCGCCTATCTGTACCTGCTCGCCCCTGGCTACTAGTACGTCGCGGCCCTTGGCGATGGCGCTCAGGGCGAGGAGGACGCCCGCGGCGTTGTTGTTGACGACGAGCGCGGCTTCGGCTCCGGCCAACGTCGCGGCCAGCTCGCCGCAGAGGCCGCCGCGACTACCGCGCTTTCCGGCCGCCAGGTCATATTCGACGGCGGCGTAGCCGACGTTGGCGCCGCGCGCGTCGTCCCAGGCCTCGGCCGACACGGGGGACCGGCCGAGGTTCGTGTTGAGCACGATGCCCGTACCGTTCATGACGGGTCGCAAGCGCTTGAGCTCGAGCGCCCTGAGCGCCGATAGGACCGAGGCCCGGCATACCGTCGGGTCGGCTCGGTAGGCCGGGTCGGCGAGCGCGCGAGAGCGCTCGGCGGCCAGCGCGGCCGATACCGTGCGCGCGGCTAGGGGTCGCGATACGAGCGGAAAGAACGCCCGTATCTCGTCGTCGGCCAGGAGGCGCTCGACCTGTGGAATGCCCGATGCGCGTTCGCTTATGTCCATACGGAAGAGGCGGGAATCGAACCCACCACCGCGCGAGGCGCGGCCAACGGTTTTGAAGACCGCGGGAGCCACCAGACCCCATCAGCTTCCCTGTCGTCTGCATACTACGGGACGCCCACGGCGTTGTCAACGCGAGTGTATACGTACGTTAGACGTTGGATCCGGCGCTTGCGCTTGCCAAGCCGCCGAATCGCTGATAGGCTTGCTCGCATGTCGCGGTATATACCCATCGAGTGGGTAATTCGCCGGAAAGGAGGGATGATGGATAAGGACGGCATCAGGCTGACGTCGTTGTGCTCCGCTGCCGGGTGAGCGGCTAAAATGGGCCCCGAGGCCCTGGCGCAGGTTCTGCGTCCTTTAGCCGGTCTCGTGCCGGAACAGCGCGCGTCATCCCTTATTTCCGGGCTGGACGAGGGCGACGACGCCGCGGTGTACCGGATCGACGACGACACATGCATTATTTTCACGGCCGATTTCTTCACGCCGATAGTGGACGATCCGTACGATTTCGGCGCGATAGCGGCGGCCAACGCCATGTCCGACGTGTACGCTACCGGAGGCGAGCCCATCCTAGCCCTCAACCTGGCGGCGTTCCCGCCTGACCTGCCGCCCTCGGCCATAGCGGAGATCGTGCGCGGCGGGGCGGAAACGGCGTCGAAGGCTGGCTGCGCCGTCGCGGGCGGCCACACGATCATGGACCCGGAGCCCAAGTACGGCATGGCCGTCGTGGGCATCGCCCATCCCGATCGCGTGACGCTCAAGTCGGGCGCTCGGCCGGGCGACGCGATAGTGCTGACCAAGGCGCTCGGCACCGGAGCGATCACGACGGCGGCCAAGGAGGGTTCATGCCCTCCCGAGGTCCTGGCCGGCGCGGTTTCTTCGATGCGGCTCCTCAATCGGGATGCGATGCGCGTCGTCGCGGCCCATGGGGTGCGCGCCTGTACCGACGTGACCGGCTTCTCGCTGGCGGGCCACGCGCTCGAGCTGGCCGACAAGGGTGGCGTCGGGCTCAGGCTGTACGCACGGGCGCTACGGTACCTGGACGGGGCGGCCGAATTGGCAGCGGCCGGGTTCCTGCCGGGTGGCGCCTTCAGGAACCGCTCGTTCTACGGGCCGGCCGTGGCGTTCGAAGCCGGCCTGGACGAGGCCTTCCGGGGCCTGTTCTTCGTGCCGGAGACCTCGGGCGGCCTCCTGGCCGCCGTACCGCGCGAGGAGGCCGAGGCCTGCCTCGCCGAGCTGATCGCCGCGGGAGCCGCGGCGGCCATAGTCGGCGTCGTCACCGAACGGGGGCAAGGCCCGGCGATGACGGTCGTCGACGCGAAAATTGACGGCGGCTGATCCAGCCGACGCTCCTCGCTAGGCGGGGCGCGGCCGGATAGCCGCGCGTCACTTACGCTAAGGAGGATACAGTTGAAAACGAAATCTGGATTCATGATCTCGAAGGCGGGCATTATAGTGACCGGGGCCGTGATAGGCGTCCTGGCCGCACTGCTCGTCAAACTCGGCAATCCGGCGAACATGGGCGTCTGCGTCGCCTGCTTCGAGCGCGACATCGCCGGGGCGCTCGGCCTGCATCGCGCCGCCGCGGTACAGCGCCTTAGGCCCGAGATCCCGGCCTTCATCCTGGGTAGCTTCGTCGCCTCGCTCCTGGCCCGCGAATGGAAGCCGAGGACCGGTTCCGCCCCGCTGGCCAGGTTCGTGCTCGGCGCCTTTTCCATGATAGGCGCGCTCGTGTTCCTCGGCTGCCCCTGGCGCGCCTGGCTC
>Ga0116157_10005559_pt1 | contig 11609 bp, 6 predicted proteins | sample AD_UKC048_MetaG_FD_89882 | JGI IMG/M metagenome (GOLD analysis project Ga0116157, IMG submission 89882) | Active sludge microbial communities of municipal wastewater-treating anaerobic digesters from USA - AD_UKC048_MetaG | ecosystem: Engineered > Bioreactor > Anaerobic > Digestate | place: USA... | reverse complement strand
TACTTCAAGGACGAATAGATCAATTAATTTACCTATTTGTCTGTTTGATAATTTGCTTTTAACTATTAATTTGCCTGCCATATTTTCAGCATAAATGTTTATGCTGTTCTATGCAAGCTCCAATAATAAATTTAACAAAGAGGCTTTGGGCGAGAGCCTCTTTTTATTTGGGATTCATTTATGAAGCCAAATATTGTCCAGCGGCCATGGCCAAGCTCAAGTTGAGACGGCGAGGCGCCGTTGGTTTTTTTGGTTGAGTTAATTGTATCTTTGGGTTAGAATTAAAATATGAACAGAGATTTAAAAAAGAACCTTTTTTTCACCCTGAATTATTTTAGTTTGTTTGGCTACCCCTTAAAAAAAGAGGAAATTTGGCAATGGTTGTGGGGCGATGAGGGTGGCATTTTTGAAAGAGAAGAAGTGGAGAAGGGATTAGCGGCGGCGCGAGAAGATGGTTGGTTGGGGGAGAAAGAAGGCTTTTATTTTTTGATGGGGCAGGAAGAGCAAGTGAGCTGGCGAGAGCGAAGAGAAAAGAGCAGTTTTAAGAAAATAAAAAAGGCGCAGTGGGTAGCCAGACTTTTGGCGTTGATTGATGGAGTAAAGATGATCGCCGTGTGCAGTAATTTGGGATATTTGAACGCTGACGAAGAGGCGGACATTGATTTTTTTGTGGTGAGTGAAGCCGGAAAAATTTGGAGCGTGAGATTTTGGTCGGTTTTTTGGATGAAAATTTTGGGCCAGAGGCCGAGTCCCAAGAAGACAAAAAATAAAATTTGTTTGAGTTATTTTGTGACGGATGATAATTTAAATTTGGAGGAGACGAAGATCGGGGAACCGGATATACACTTGATTTATTTGCTAGCGCAATATCTGCCGCTCTATAGTGAAGATAATCTATGGAAAAAATTTACGGTAGCCAACGACTGGATCAAAAGATATCTGCCAAATTTTGAATATGATCAGCGGGCGGAGAGATTTTTGATAAGATCAAGAGGCGGGTGGTGGAAGCGGTTGGCGGGGAGACGGGGCGGTCAAAAAAGAGAAGAGTGTTTGGAAAATTTACAACGGCGCAAGATGGCGGCGGAATTAAAAAAATTAATGAACGATGGCCAAAAGAAGGTGATTATAAATAACAGGATGCTAAAACTTCACAGCAATGACAAAAGAGAGGAGATAAATAAAAAATTACTATTGCTAAAGGTTAATTATTAGTAAGATCCAAGCGTCAAGCGCTTAAAATTTATGTTTCACAAAAACGGGAGAGAGATGCGTAATTTTGATTTTAGAAGTTAATTTTATGGGATTATTTTTGAAAATTATATCACAAAGGACTCTGGAATATTTGTTTTATCTTTTTGTTTTTTTGTTGCCCTGGCAGACAAGGTGGATTTTCAGGGATTATCAGATTGATGGAGAGATTTTTGAATACGGGCGGATGAGTCTGTATGGTTTTGATATTATTTTCATTGTTTTATTGTTTTGTTGTTTTATTTTTGGTAAAAGACAAGTGACAATAACCAATGAGCAACAGCTAAGGCGTAATGAGAAATTGTTGATCGCCCTAATTTTATTAGTCGTTTATGCGCTAGCGGCGATAACCTGGTCAAATGAGAAATTGCTAGCTATTTACTGGATAGGGCGGTTGGCATTGGGGGCGGGTTTATTTTGGGCAGTGCAGAAGATAAATTTTTCTAAATTAAAATTAGCCTTGGTGGCGGTCGTCGTTGGTTTTATCCAGGCGTTATTGGCTGTTTGGCAATTTGCCGGCCAGGATATTTGGTCCAATAAATGGCTGGGCATGGCCAGCCAAAGGGCGGGTGAGCTCGGAGCATCAGTCGTAGGGGTTGGTGAGGAGCGCTGGCTGAGGGCGTATGGCTCATGGCCGCATCCAAATATTTTGGGTGGTTTTTTGGTTTTGGTTTGTTTTTTTTGGTTTTATTTATTGGTTAGCGCGAGAGAAAGGCAACAGAGACGCTTTATATTATTAACCGGGTCAATGATAGTAGCTGGAATTTTTTTTAGTTTTTCTAGAGCGAGCTGGTTGGTATCGCTGATGATTTACATCGGGGCTTGGATTTATACGCTGAAATACCGGCTGGGGGGGGTTTTCAAAAAAGGGTTAATGATGTTGGGTTTGGTTGGAGCGGTGTTATTAATATTATTTTGGCCATTAGTCGGCACTAGACTGGGGGTCGGGGAGGCACAGAGATTGGAGAACAAATCTAATTTTGAACGAGCGGGTGGTTATCTGGAAGCCGTTGAATTATTAAAAAACAACTGGCAAGGAACGGGAATGGGCAACTATGTTTTTGCGTTAAAGGATTATAATAGAATAACAGATCCTTGGGCCGCGCAACCAGTACATAATACTTTTTTGATGGTATTGGTTGAGCTGGGATTGGCAGGAGCGGGAGTTCTTTTCTATTTAAATTATTATATTATAAAATTGTTGGTGAAAAATAAAAAGTGGTTTACCTTAGCCGGTTTAGCCATGATTTATAGTTTGATGTTTTTTGACCATTTTTGGTGGACGACGGCGAGCGGCTTGTATGGATGGTGTTTGGCAATGGGGTTGGGGTGGAAAAATGGCAGCCCGACCAGTAATGATAAATAGGGCTTATTTTTTTGATTTGTCGGCGGTCTTGACAGGCCACCGACATTGTTTTAAGATAATAGAAGAAATAAAATTAGCACTTTGGGTCGTAGAGTGCTAAACAGTTAATTAATTAATTAATTTTATTGGATCATGATGATCCGATAGAGAAGAGGGAGACCTATGAAATTGAAACCTTTGGGCGATCATTTAATTGCCAAACCATTGAGCGAAGACAAGGTCACTAAGTCAGGCATTGTTTTGCCGGACACAGCCAAGGAAAAACCCGAGCAGGCTGAAGTGGTAGCGGTGGGTGAGGGCCGAGTTTTGGACAATGGCAACAGGTTGCCGATGTCAATCAAAGCCGGTGACAGAATTTTATTTAAAAAATATGCTCCAGACGAAATAAAGGTGGAGGGTGAAGAATATTTGGTTTTGTCGGAGTCAGAGATAATCGCGATCATCGAGTAACATGCGAATAATGACGCAAATAAATACTAATAGCATGCGAATATTTGTTATAAATTAATTTAATGATTATGGCAAAACAGATTTTATTTGATGAAAAAGCGCGGCAGAGTTTGAAGGCGGGCGTGGACAAACTGGCTAACGCGGTCAAGGTAACATTGGGGCCCAAGGGCCGCAACGTGGTCTTGGGAGAGAGTTACGGCTCGCCAACCATTACCAAGGACGGTGTAACGGTGGCCAAGGCGATTGAGCTCGAAGATAAGTTCGAGGATATGGGGGCCGAACTTTTGAAAGAAGTGGCGACAAAGACCAATGACGTGGCCGGAGACGGGACGACAACCGCGACTCTTTTGGCCCAAAGCATTATTACTGAAGGAATCAAGAATGTGGCGGCCGGTGGCAGTGCGCCGGAAATAAAAAGAGGAATCGAGAAAGGCGTTGAAGAGGTGGTCAAGGTGTTGCGGGAAAAAATATCCAAACCAGTTAAGTCAAATGAAGATATCGCGCAGGTGGCTTCTATCTCGGCCAATGATCCGGAGATTGGCAAGATTATCGCCGAAGTAATGAAAGAGGTAGGCAAGGACGGAGTAATCACGGTGGAAGAATCGCAGGAGTTGGGTGTGAAGAAAGAAGTGGTAGAAGGTTTGCAATTTGATAAGGGTTATGTTTCAGCCTATATGGTGACTGATCCGAATCGGATGGAGGCGATTTGGCAGGATCCATATATTTTGGTAACGGATAGGAAAATCACGGCAATCAATGACATCTTGCCGATATTAGAAAAAGTGGCGCAGTCGGGTCGCAAGGATTTGGTAATGATTGCCGACGAAGTAGAAGGGGAGGCTTTGGCGACATTGGTGGTCAATAAAATTCGCGGTATATTAAATGTTTTGGCAGTTAAAGCTCCTGGTTATGGCGACCGCAAAAAAGAAATGTTGGAAGATATAGCTGTTTTGACCGGAGCAAGGGTCATTAGTGAGGAAGTGGGCTTGAAGTTGGAAAACGTGGATTTGTCTGATTTGGGCGAAGCGCGCAAGGTAGTGGCAACCAAGGAAAACACCACGATAGTAGAAGGCAAGGGAGACAAAAAAGAAATCGAGGAGAGAATAGCAAAGATAAAAAAAGAAATGGAGTTGACAGACTCTTCTTTTGATAAGGAAAAGTTGCAAGAGCGTTTGGCAAAATTATCAGGAGGCGTGGCGGTACTCAAAATTGGAGCGGCAACAGAAACAGAAATGAAAGAGAAGAAACATAGGATGGAAGACGCTTTATCGGCAACCAAGGCGGCGGTGGAAGAGGGTGTGGTGGTAGGCGGAGGAGTGGCTTTGATTCGTGCCATGCAGGAGATAAAAGATTTGAGTTTTGAGGGCGAGGAGCAGATCGGCTTGAATATTTTGAGAAGAGCATTGGAGGAACCAGCCAAGCAAATCGCTTTTAACGCTGGCAAGGACGGAGCTGTGGTGGCAGAGGAAATTAAAAAACACGAGGGAGCTTTTGGCTATAATGCCAAAGCGAATAAATATGAGGATTTGGTAGCGGCCGGTATTATTGACCCGACCAAAGTGACGAGGAGCGCCCTCCAGAACGCGGCTTCAATCGCTTCTTTGCTTTTGACAACCGAGGCGGTGGTAGCAGAGTTGCCAGAGAAAAAGGATGAAGGCCATAACCATGGAATGCCCGGAGAGATGGGCATGTAAATAAGGTGAAAATAAAAATTTAAGATTTTGCCAGCAAGATAGCCAGCCGATTCGGCCGGCTATTTTGATTTTTATAATTATGATGAATGTGCTATAATATATAGGTAAAATTATTATTCATTAAAATAATAGGTATGCCAGAAGAAAATAAAAATCAGGTGAGCCAGGACGAGAAAATAATGGGGGTCTTGGCTTATATCTGGGCTTTGTGCCTGTTACCGCTTTTGGGCAAAAAGGACAGCGAATTTTGCCAGTTTCACGCCAAACAAGGGCTGGTATTATTCGTGGCTTCTTTCGCAGTAATGTTTTTGGGGATGATTCCAGTGATTGGTTGGTTTGTTATTTTGCCGGTTGGTTGGTTTTTGATTGCGGCCGCTTCGCTTTTGGGCTTGCTGAACGCTTGGCAGGGTAAGAAGTGGGAGATTCCTTTTTTGGGGGTTTATGCCAAAAAGATAAATTTGTAATAGCTAATGGATAAAAACACGGTTTTTAAAAACCGTGTTTTTATGTTAGAATAGTGATATCAGATGCCGGTTAGGTTTTAACTTATTTATTTTTTAAGTTTATTAATAATTAAAGACAGAAATTATGTCTAAAAACAGAGATAAGAAGTTTGTTTTGCGTTTTGCCGAAATCGGCATCAAAGATATACCCTTGGTCGGGGGGAAGAACGCCAGTCTTGGAGAAATGTTTTCCAATTTAAGCAAGAAAGGTATTCGCGTACCTGATGGTTTCGCGGTGACGGCCAGCGCTTACCGTTATTTTTTGGAAGCGGCTGGTATTAAAAAACATATTAAGGAAATTTTATCGGATTTGGACACAAAAGACGTGACCAATTTGCGAGAACGGGGACGGGCGGTCAGAGATTTGATTTTGGCCGCTGAATTGCCAGCGGATTTGGTTCAGGAGATCGGTTTGGCTTATAAACAGTTGCGGGGCAAGAAAGATATTAGTGTGGCAGTCAGGAGTTCGGCGACGGCCGAGGATTTGCCAGACGCTTCTTTCGCCGGCCAGCAAGAGACCTATTTAAATATAAGGGGGGAGAAAGAGGTATGTTTAGCGGTCAAAAAATGCATCGCTTCATTATTTACCGATCGGGCGATTTCTTATCGAGTAGACAAACATTTTGATCATTTTAAGATTGCCTTGTCGGTCGGCGTGCAAACAATGGTGCGCTCTGATAAGGGTGTTTCGGGAGTAATGTTCACGGCAGACACAGAGTCGGGCTTTCGAGAGACACTGGTAATAAACGCGAGTTATGGTTTGGGTGAATATGTGGTCAAGGGCGTGGTGACGCCTGATGAGTTTCGAATTTTTCAAACAACTTTGCGGCAGGGATTTTCTGCCATCATCGCCAAGAAACTGGGGAGCAAGGAAGTAAAGTTGGTTTACAGCGGAAAAGAAGATGACCCGACCAAACAGGAAAAAGTAGCAGAAAAGGATCGTAATCGCTTGTGTCTCGTGGATAAAGATATTTTACAGCTGGCGCGCTGGGGAGTTTTGATAGAAGACCATTACAAAAAGAGCATGGATATTGAATGGGCCAAGGACGGGTTGAGCGGGGAATTGTATATCGTCCAGGCGAGGCCGGAGACAGTGCACTTTACGGCTAACCAGAATGTTCTGGAAGAATATAGATTGGACGCCAGGGAGAGTGAAAAGAAATTGATTATCGCCGGGATTAGCGTAGGCAACAAAATAGGCACAGGCAAGGCGCGAGTGATTTTGGATGCCAAGAATATGAAAAATTTTCAGCCTGGTGAAGTCTTGGTGACGGATGTGACTGACCCGGACTGGGAGCCGATCATGAAGATCGCTAGTGCGATTATCACCAATCAGGGCGGGCGGACTTGTCACGCGGCGATTGTGTCAAGAGAACTCGGCATTCCTTGCGTGGTGGGGACAACGGAGGCAACTAAAAAGATAAAGACCGGAGAAAGCGTAACCGTGTCGTGCGCCGAAGGGCAGGAGGGCGCTGTTTATCGCGGGTCTTTGGCTTTCAGCATCAAGAAAACGGATTTAAAGAATATCAAGAAAACAAGGACAAAGATTATGATGAACGTAGCAATACCGGAGAATGCTTTTACTCAATCATTTATCCCTAATGACGGAGTGGGTCTAGCCAGGGAAGAGTTTATCGTCAACTCATATATAAAGATTCACCCCAACGCCTTGTTGAAGTTTGGACAGCTAAAGGATCAAAAAGCAAAGAAGTTGATCGCGGGAATGACAGCCGATTATCCAAACAAAAAACAATTTTTTGTGGACAAGCTGGCTGAGGGGATCGGTCAGATCGCGGCGGCTTTTTATCCCAAGGAGGTGATCGTGCGTTTATCAGATTTTAAAACCAATGAATACGCGGAGTTGATCGGCGGCAAACAATTTGAACCAGTGGAATCAAATCCGATGATCGGTTGGCGTGGGGCTTCACGTTATTATTCATCAGGGTATAAAGAGGCTTTTGGTTTGGAGTGCGTGGCCATCAAAAAGGTGCGTGAAGAAATGGGATTGGATAATGTGATCGTGATGGTGCCATTTTGTCGGACCATAGAAGAAGCGCGGTTGGTGCTCGAAACGATGGCGGCCAATAAACTTAAGAGAGGGGAGCGACCGTCGGTGGAGATCAAAGGAACGGAGGGCAAAAAAATAAGGGTGCGCCGTTTGAAGCCGTTGCAAGTTTATATGATGACCGAGATCCCATCCAACGTCATTTTGGTAGATGAGTTTGCCAAATATTTTGACGGCTTTTCAATCGGTTCAAATGATTTGACGCAATTGACTTTGGGATTGGATCGCGATGCCGGGGTGTTGGCGTACATCGGCAATGAAAAAAACGAGGCGGTAAAAAAATTGATCGTGGCGGCGATCAGGGGGGCCAAAAAGAATAAAAGAAAGATTGGCATTTGCGGACAGGGTCCGAGCGACTTTCCGGACTTTGCCGAGTTTCTGGTGCGCGAGGGAATTGATTCTATTTCTTTGAATCCAGACACAGTGATCAAGACGACGATCGCGATCGATAAACTAGAGAAGAAGATAAAGAGGACAAAGAGATAGAAGAGGAGCGATAAGCTAATAATTTGTAGGAACGCGCTGGGGCGCGTTCCTACTTTTTTAATAGAATAACTGTTTAGAGGTTTAATCGAAGGACGATTGAATCAACTCTCAGTTTAATCGAAGGACGATTGAACTAACCCTCAGGACATGATCGGATGGGTTGAGCTAGCCATGATTAATGATAAGTTAAAGCTGGATGAAGTTCGCTTCAAGGCTGGGAAAAAATTTTCAAAAAATAGCTATCCGATATCTTTACAAAAGACAAAAAATGCGCTATAATGATAATATCGGATAGGTAAGATAGAGATAAAAACCTCAAAAATAAGGGAAAATCAATATCGGATAGAGTATAAAAGAGGTTGGGAGTTCATAAAATTGAGTTAATCGGTCGAACAGATGGGCGCCGGGCAATAATAATTAGCCGGAATGAACAAGAAGAAAGAAGGCAAAAAGACCGAGGGGCTTATAAGGATATTTTATATAATAAGCACTTTACAAGATAAAAAAACAACCCCGTGGTAAGGGTTATAAAATATATAAATTCAAGGCTATGGATTTTTATATTTTTTTAAAGCGAAAGATAAATCGCTTTTGTTTTCAGGGTTGTTTTTTGTTAGCCATAAATCAAGCTACAACATCAGTATAGCACAAAGATGACAAAAAATCAATCAGCCAAATTTTGTTCTGAACGGGTATAAATATAAAAAATATAATTTCTTCGCTGGAATCAAAATTTTTTCGGTTCAAGCAGATGAAGAATCACAAAATAAAAACAAAAATTTTTCGTTCGCGATCAAAATTAATCGCAAGCGGAAATAATCCAAGCTTTATAAAATTGCCTGTTAAAAAAATAAGGCCAAGGTAAAGCGCGATCCCTCACCAGACAAAACCAAGACGGGGTCTCGGGTTGAGGTTCGGGAAAAAAGAGTCAAGAGGATTGGAAATCCATGCGACAAAAAATAGCGCAGGATCCTTCGACTTACGACTTCGCTCCGCTTCGCTCAGGGTAAAGTTTTTTGAAAGCGGAAACAAAAACAAAAACAAAAAACAAGATGCCTTATAAGGTAGATAATAATATAAATAATAATATTAAGTCCGTTGGTGGTGATAAAAGTAGCCGGGTTGTTCCCCATGGCTATTTTTTGTTGTCCGAGCTGGAAGGACAATGCGAGTACTCTCAAGAGTATCTGTCACTTTTGGCGAGAAAGGGTGAATTGAAAGCGAAAAAGTTTGGACGCAATTGGTACGCAACCAAAGAGTCTTTGGTTGAATATACGCATAGCCATGCAGTGAAAGTCAAAGAGGGAGAGAAGGCAAAGAACACGGCAGATCGCAAAGAAACGAAATTATTAGCAGAAGTGGTTGAAGAAAAGAAAGTGGCGAGCCAAGCAGTGATCGTAGAAAAAAGAACGCAGACTAAAACAGGCCAGGAAAAAAAGAGGTGGCAGTCTAAAATTCGGATGGTAAAAAACAAGATTAACAATTGGGTTGAAAGCCAGGAGCGAGCATATCGCCGCAATGCGGCCGGGACAAAAATTTTGGAACGGCAGTTGATTATTCGAAAAATTATTGACAAGACCCAGCCGACGCAAAGAACAATAGCGGCTTATGAGAGAGCGGAAAACAAAGTGCATTATCCGATGAAGCAGGGTCTAAATCGGGCGATTCTGGAAGAGGCGAAAGATTTGGTTGAAAGACAAGCTGAGCGACCAAGGGTGAAAGCGAGCGAGTGGTTTTCTGTGTTGGTTTTGGATAGGGTGCGGGCAATGTTATTTCATGGGCGGATAGCGATTCAGGATTTTTGGCGGGCGCCAGAAATGACAGTGAAATACTGGCCGGTTTTGCGAAGAGAATATAAGTTCAGAACAGCGGCTTATGGCTTAGCAGTGTTTTTGTTTTTGATAATCAGCGGAGCGAGCGTTTTGGATTATCAAGGGACGAATAAAAATTACGAGCGGCTGGCTCGGGTGACGAAAGAGAACAGTCAAATGATTTTGGTTGCTTGGTTGGAGCGGACCTTTGATTGGCAGACAGCACAAGAACAAACAATAAACGAGTGGAGCCAGAAGGCCGACAGACAATTGGCAATGATTGGCGATAACTCTTGGCTCGGGAGAACGAATAATTATTTTCAAAAAACCAGCCGTGAGGCGGTGACGAAGAAAAATGATATTTTGATCAGGGCCGGACAGACGATGGATAAAAAGTTGGCTCGATTGGCCGATGGCGCGGGGGCTATTGGAAAAAATAAAAATAATAAAAATCAAAAAGGTTGGCAAGCGCAGGGTATCGTGGCCGGAGAATCAACAATGGATCGTTCAAAAATATTTATCGCCAAGGTGGGTGATTGGTGGCAAAAGGGAACAAGGGTCTTTGGCAATTGGGGAAACAGGGTGAGAGAAATTATTTGGCCAAGCAAATCGGAAGAGATTTATTTGGCTGAGATGACCGGCGCTCAATGTTTTCTGACTTGGGTGTCAGAGCCGACCAATCTATGGCAGAGACAATCGGGGAGTCAAGTGTCAGTCATCAGAAGCGGAGGTGAGACGGTGAGGGAGAAAGAAACAGTGATCAGAGAGATTGTTTATCAAGGACCGGCTGGAGAGCGAGGCGACACAGGGCCAGCGGGTCCGCCGGGTAGAGATGGCGTCGCTGGGATAAGTGGTGGCTCAGGAACAGGAGGGAGCACAACTTATATCTATCCGAATATCATTGCCCAGCCAACGATTGATCCGCACAGCGCTACCAGTCTTTCCGCGATGAATTTGAGCGGAGAGACTTTGGTCGTTAAAATGGCAACAGTTGGCGAGGATTTGACCGTAGGTAGAAACGCAACCATTGGCGGGATATTTAACGCGACGGGCGCGGCTATTTTTGGCGGAGCGGTTAGTTTTAACAGTCAAACAAATTTTGCCGGGCCAGCTACGTTTAACATGATTAACGCGAGCAGTAGCAGTGTTGATAATTTGATTTTTGGCAATGCAACAACCACCGGAACCTTGGCGGTGAATGAAATCTGTATTGGCGGGGAGTGTCAGAATGCTTGGCCGGCGAGCGGTACAAGCGGAGCCTGGGAAAACATTTTTGATAATACCTTGTCGCCAACTTCAACCACAGCCGGAATTTTTGTCACTGGGTCATCCACTATCGCGGCTGATTTTCGGGTAGATGGCAACGCGACGACCACCGGCAGTCAATATGTGGGTGGCGATTTGATCGTGATCGGTGGCGCCAACCTGGATGGTCTGACGACCATCGCTGATGCTCGGGTAGCAGTCCTGAACGCCACCAGTTCTTTGATTGATAATCTAGTAGTGAGCAATAGTATCTCTGTACCAGCTGGCTCATTTGATTACACTTCCCTTAATTGGTACTGGTCGACAACGAGCGAACAATACTTCTGGAACAATACTTCCACCTGGAGTGGATTCCAAAGTGAATGGAATAAATATACTAATGCTTCTTCAACCTTAATCACTTTGAATGATATTGATACTTCCTTGAAGATCAGTGACATTGTTGGTGATGAAACTGGTACAGGTTCTTTAGTCTTTGGAACTTCGCCTGTTATCTCTGGGGCTACTTTGAACGGACTCTCCACGATTGCTGACGCGCGAGTAGCAGTTTTGAACGCCACCTCTTCAACGATTGATAATCTAGTGGTAACCAACAGCCTCTCTTTACCAGCCGGGTCATTTGACTACACTTCCCTTAACTGGTACTGGTCCACCACGAGCGAACAATACTTCTGGAATAACACCACGACTTGGAGTGGGTTTGAGTCCAATTGGAATAAC
>Ga0116157_10005556_pt1 | contig 11611 bp, 8 predicted proteins | sample AD_UKC048_MetaG_FD_89882 | JGI IMG/M metagenome (GOLD analysis project Ga0116157, IMG submission 89882) | Active sludge microbial communities of municipal wastewater-treating anaerobic digesters from USA - AD_UKC048_MetaG | ecosystem: Engineered > Bioreactor > Anaerobic > Digestate | place: USA... | reverse complement strand
CTTGTCGGGGTACAGAGCCTTTTTGGCTCATTGAAATTTATCAAGACAGTATTGTATATCAGCGTGCAGGTGGGAAAAAGATTTTGTACCCCTACCACAGAGCACAGCTAAAAGGAGATTCTACCTGCTATACCACCAAGACCAAAGTGTATGGCAAGCCCAGCAATATGAGTATTAAAATTGTGGCTGATACCTGCAGCGATGGCATGTCTGAAAACTTGTACCCTTATACGGCTTTCATTCTCCGTGATGGCGAAGTGCTGCACGGCTGTGCCATCAGCGAACCTGAAAAGTAGCCCTTTTGTGCGGTTCGTTTGATTCATCGATGTTGTTCGTTTAGCTGTCGACGCGCCACTCCACTTAAAATTTCCTACCTTGCTAGCAGTATGTATCGTATTGCTGTTACACTGTTGCCGATTTTTTTTGCAATCAATACCTTGATTGCCCAGCAGCTTTTTTTCAAAAACTATCAGATCAAAGACGGCCTTTTGTCCAATTACATCTATTATGTATTTCAAGACAGCAGAGGCTACATTTGGGTGAGTTCAGACGTAGGAGTCAGTCGCTTTGATGGGCAAACTTTCACCAATTACAATACGGCGCACGGCATGCCTGACAATGAAGTGTTTTCGATATATGAAGACCAGGTGGGGCGTCTTTGGTTTGCCACACTTACCGGTAAACCTTGTTTCTTTTACAACGACAGCATTTACAGTGAAAACAACCTCCCTTTTTTAAAAAAATGCGATGCCAAGGGCATGATCGTCAATATTTTCGAGATGGGTAATGGCCAAATTGCCTATTGTTCAACTTTTAAAGTGATCATCATTGATTTGGTCAAGCAGCAAGCAACAGAATTGCCTACCAATGAAGGTGTATTGACCGCCTGGAAAAACCAGGACGGTAGCGTAGGTGGCGCGAGTAGAATGTTTGGACATTTTACCCATCATGGATTTAAAAGCGAAATGCCTTTCCCAAAACTGGTACAACCGACTCGGGCTATTCCGCTGGGCGATACGGTTTTGATTTCTACGGGCCGTTTGTTGTATTTGTGCAATCGAAAAAAGCAAAGTCTTAGCCAGCTTGAACTGCCAATTGACAAAAGCAACGAGATTATCTTTCTCCGCAAGACCCGTAAACAATTGTGGTGTGGAACCCGCAATGGTGTTTATTTGTTGGATTTCCCTTCCTGTAAAGTCCGACGCTATTTTCTCAGTGGCCGTTCAGTCTCATCGGTTATGGAAGATCGAGAAGGAGGGTTGTGGTTTTCTACTTTTGAAGAAGGTTTGTTCTACGTGCCTTCGCCAAAAATCCAGCATTTTACCACTCAAGACGGCTTGTTGTTCAATCGAATTACTTGTTTGAGCAAGGATACTCATGATCAACTATGGATTGGCTCAGAAAGTAGTGCTTTTTCAATTTATGATGGGAATACCATTCGATCCAGACAAATTTTCAGGGAAAATGTCAAAAATAAAAACATCCGCAACATCCGTCATTTTACTGATGGCACAACCTTGATAATCGGGAAAGCCGCTACCTTGTATTTGCGCAATGGGGTAGAGAAATACCTGTGCCATCGCTCTTCTGATGTAATGATTGATCAACAAGGAGATTACTGGATTGCCCTGACGGGGTTGTACCACCTTGATCAAACTGAATTGCCCAAGGTCTTGGTAACGCCAGCGGTTTTGAATAAAAATGGACTGGATAGTTTGTACAGCAGTGTTCGCCGCAGCCGTCTGCCCGGAATTCGGGTAGAGCGAATTGCTTTTGATGAAGACAAGCGCAAGTGGCTGGCGACCCCCAACGGCTTGTTCATGTTCGTAGACAAGGAGCCAGAAAAACTGGTGCTTCCCTACGGCACCAAGGATTTGGAATACGACCCGGGCACACGTACCCTCTGGGTCTTGACCGAGTCAAAAGGCCTTTTCGCCATTCGCCGGGGTAAAGTTGTAGACAGCATTGATATCGCCAATAAACGGGGGGGAGTGATTTGCTGGGATTTGTGCCGAGACCAAAACAACGAACTTTGGATTGGTACTGCCGGGGGATTGTTCAGGGTGATTGGACGCCCTGGAAAACTCAAAGTGGTGGATTATTGGGGCGTGTTGGGCTTGGGTTCTGAAAAAATTAATGCAGTAGAGGCCATCGGAACCGACATATTTATTGGCAAAGACGATGGATTGTTAAAAGTTCCCCGCTCAATTTTGGCTAATCCACCACCGCCGCCTATCGTGTTATTGAAATCGGTGCGGGTCAACAACCAGCCGATTATTTCTGATGATAAAAGGATTGCGATCAAATACGGACAGCGGCCTTTATCCATCGAATATGAAGGCCTTTCATTCCGCGAATCCCAAAACATCCGCTACCGCTATCGTTTGTTGGGTTTGAATACTCGCTGGTACGAAACGACCAACGAAGCAGTGGAATACGTCGATTTGCGCCCTGGGTATTACACCTTTGAAGTCATTGCCGTCAATGGTGCAGGGGCTTCGAGTCGACGTAGTTCAACCCTGGACTTGCGGGTTTACCCTCCATTTTGGCGAGAAAACTGGTTTTATGTATTGGTCACTGCACTATTGATTTTTACCATTGTGCTGTACGTACGGGAACGTGAGCAAAAACTCCGCCGGAAATACGAAATCGAAAACCTGTTGATGAAAAGCAGCAGAGAAAATTCGGAATTGCAAAAACGGATTTCTGACTTACGCATGCTGGCGCTGCGTTTGCAAATGAATCCACACTTTATTTTCAATGCACTGAATACCATCAAAGGTTATTACGGGCAAGAAAAAATTGTGGAAGCCAACGCTTTTATTGGCAAGTTTGCGCGACTCTTGAGACTGAATCTCGACTATTCCGATGCATTGATACCGCTGGATCAGGAGATTGAATTGCTCAAAATCTATGTCCAGCTTTCCCAAATTCGTTATCCTGGAAAAATTCAGCTGGAACTGGAAATAGACCCTGAATTGCACCCGGAGGAGTTGTTGATTCCCTCAATGTTGATTCAACCTTTTGTAGAAAATGCAGTGATTCACGGGGTTGTACCTAAAAGGAAGCCTGGTAATATTTGGATCCGTTTTGTCAAACAAGGTCGTATTTTGGTGGCCACTGTGCGGGATGATGGCATTGGCCGAAAAGCCTCTAATCCACATAAATTTCGCGATGTACACAAACCACTGGCTACACAAATCACCATTGATCGCCTAAGGTTATTGGATACAGCAGAAGAAATACACCAACCCATTGTAATCAACGATTTAATGGATGAACAAGATCGTGCGTTAGGTACAGAGGTACTTATTTATATTCCATATCAAATCAAAAGTAAGCCATGATTAGAGCCATTATTGTTGACGACGAACCTGCGGCTCGGGCTTCACTAAAGCTGGAGATCAGACTGCATTGCCCCGAAATAACCATTGTGGCTGAGGCGGACTCGGCACTGACGGCCATCAACACCATTCAGGCCAATCCCCATTTTGAATTGCTTTTTTTAGACATCCAAATGGCGGATGGTTCGGGCTTTGATGTATTGCACAATGTGGATACCACGCAATTTAAAACCATTTTCACTACCGCTTACAGTGAATATGCCTTACGCGCCATCAAGTATACGCCACTGGATTATTTACTCAAACCCATTGATGCCGAAGAGCTAAAAGTGGCCGTGGATAAAGCCTTGCACCAACAACAGTCTGGCGTGCAAGAACAAATTCGACGGTATTTGAATCAATGGGCTGGTCCCCAAGTGAGCCCCAGGGTTGCCTTAGCGACAGCCGAAGGTATTCATTTGTATTTTGTAAAAAACATTGTGCGCTGTGCTTCAGACGGGAATTATACCACTGTGTTTTTTGAAGATAAAAGCAAATTATTGGTCGCAAAAACATTGAAGGATCTGGAGTCCCTTCTCGCGCCGTACCAGTTTGAACGCATCCACAAATCCCATTTGGTCAATCTGGAGCATTTGCGCCGGTATTACAATCGTTTTTCAGGCGAAGTAGAAATGAGCGATGGCGCCGTGTTGCCCGTTGCCCAACGCAAGAAATCATATCTGTTGGATTTACTCAATGGTTTGAATACAGCAATGCTGGGAGAATAAAGCCTCTCCTGCGAAAACTCAGCCAATCCTATCGCTTACCCTATTCGTTTGCAATTAAACAGAACAGTACGCTATCATTGTGTATTGGTAGCAAAATAACCCAAAACTGATTTTATGCAAACAATACCTCGCCATTCCAGTGTATGTATGCACAGGTCAAATACGAATAAACGGACGGGATTTCTATTACACTCCAGAAGGAGGTCAGTAAGTTTTTTCTTCCAAGGGGAAGAAGTACTTCCTATTTCATTTTTTTTTCTCATTGGTAGTTCTAAGTTAGTTAACGTATAATCTCTGAACATTTTGATTTGAGGGGGCAGGGAACTGCTCCTTTTTTCTGAACATGTGTTTACTTCCAAGAGTTTATTTTAGTTTTGTGCACACATCAATAGACCATGGAAGTAGCAAAAAATAAATTCAAACAGGCAGTGCAAAGCGCTACGCCTCAATTGGGGCTTTGGAATGGCTTGGTTGACAACTCAGTTGTCGAAATATTGGCCGCATCAGGCTATGACTGGGTTTTGGTAGATGGCGAACACGCGCCTTTTGACTTACAAACCATCCTGATTCAACTGCAAGCCACTGCACGTTATGATGTACCCATCTTTGTACGGGTACCCAAAAGTGACCCCGTTTACATCAAGCAAATATTAGAGCTGGGGGTACAAAACATCCTGGTTCCAATGGTGGATTCTGCGGAAGAAGCGGAACTGATGTACAAGGCCACACAGTATCCGCCCAAAGGCATTCGGGGCATCGGCACGGCCATGGCGCGGGCGGCACATTGGGCACAAAATGAAGATTATCTGCATACGGCCGGGCCGGAGATTTGTATGGTGGTTCAGGTTGAAAACGTAGAAGGCATTAAAAATCTGGATGCCATCCTTGCCGTAGAGGGATTGGAAGGGGTATTCATTGGGCCTGCTGATTTGGCGGCTTCCATGGGTTATCTGGGCGAACCCAACCACCCGCAAGTAAAAGCTACCGTTCTTGATGCCCTCCGCCGCATTCGTGCTGCGGGGAAAGTGGCCGGCTCGATGGCGCTCGACAAAGCTACCGCAGATGATTACATCGCCGCAGGGTCAAACATGGTGGCGATAGGCATTGATACCTTGCTGTTGGCGAAAGGGTGTAGGGATCTGTTGCGTTCTTTTCGAGCGGATCAGGATGTAGCAAGTAACAAGTATTGAGCGTACAGCAAAAGCGGCATTTTTTAACACAAAGGAGACTAAGGAAAGCACAAAGGACACTAATGCATTTTTACTCCACGACCTGATAAATTTGAATCGGTTTAGTTTTGTTTTTCACCACCGCATCATCTTTGCGTTGGCAGACGAAGGCTTGTTTGATCAATTCGAAGGTGTTCTCGCCTACCAAAATTTCGCCTGGACTGCCATGCGCCTGAATGCGCTGGGCGGTATTGACTACATCCCCAATGACGGTATAATCCAGGCGTTTTAAAGAAACCGAACCAATATTGCCCGAGACCATTTCGCCACTGTTGATGCCGATGGAAACACTGGGGCGATAGCTGGCTGAAGCCTGTAAATCTTCGTGGATGCTAGAAATTTGTCTGATCACAGCAAGCGAAGCTTCTACCGTTTTGTCGGCGTGAAACTCACCTTTAAAAACTGCCATCACCGCATCGCCCATAAATTTGTCTACATACCCGCCAAAATTGGTGATTTCTTTGACGATGATGTCAAAATATTTATTCAATAATTTTACGACCACATCCGGCGCTTCATTTTCGGCAATGGTCGTAAATCCGCAGATATCGATGAAGGCCACAGTAGCCTCAATGGTTTCGTTTACAGTAACATCATTGGCAAATTCGGAGCGGGTCATGTATTGCAATACCGTAGGGTCAACGTACATCTTGAGGATGTTGTTTTCCCGGATGGCTTTGACGGTACTTTGTAATTGATTGACGTATTCAAGGGTTTTATCGATGGTGATTTCGAGGTCTTCAAAATTGATGGGTTTGCACAAAAAATCGAAAGCACCGCGGTTCATGGCCGTGCGGATGTTGTCCATGTCGCCGTAAGCCGAGAGGATGACGGTTTTGATCAGGGGGTTGATTTCGTTCAGTTTGAGCAGCAAGCTGAGTCCATCCAGACGCGGCATGTTGATGTCGCTGAGGATGGTTTGAATAGAGGCATCATTGTTGATGATGGTGAGGGCTTCCAAGCCATCGCTGGCAAAAACAAACTGGTATTTGCCCTCGCGGATTTGTTTGCGTAGCTTTTGCTTGATCAGCACTTCCAGATCTTGTTCGTCATCAACTACCAGGATTTTATTCATACGGGCGTTATTGTAGTTTTTCCTTAAGGCTAGAAAAATCGATGGGTTTGGTCAGGAAGTCATCGGCACCGAGTACATCGGCACGTTCGCGATTTTCTTTGTCACCATAGGCGGTGATCATGTATACTTTGGGTGGCGCTTCGGGGTAAATTCCGCGTACTTTCCCCAACAATTCGAGGCCACTCATGCCAGGCATGTTGATGTCAGATAGAATCAACACGATGTTGCTGCCTTTTTCTTGTAGAACAGTCAATGCGGCTTCACCCGAATAGGCAAACTCAAAAGTAAACACTTTATCCCTGATTTCTTTGCGAAACTTTTGCTCAAACAGGGTGCGGATGTCCATTTCATCATCAACGACCAGGATGTTCATACGATTTAGGTTTTAAGTTTTAGGTTTTACGTTAAAGGGTAATTCGATGATGAAAGTCGTGCCGCTTCCTGCGGTTGATTCGATGCTGAGGCTTCCATCGTGTCCTTTGGTAATGATTTCATAACTGAGGGATAGACCCAATCCCGTTCCTTCTCCAGTAGGTTTGGTGGTGAAAAATGGCTGGAAAATCTTGGTTTTTAAAGCTTCCTGAATACCTGTACCATTGTCTTTTACCCTGATCTCGATGCCAGTTTCTGTTTTGCAACTGGAAACCGTCACTTTTGGTACATAATCGGCAGCAAAATGCGCTTCAGTACCGCTTTCGGTAAGTTGTTTTTTCTTTTCGTAAACGGCGTAAAAAGCATTGTTGAACAGGTTGAGCAATACCCGTCCAATGTCTTGTGAAACCGTTGGTAGGTTTGGCAAATTTTCGGCCAAATGCAAGGCATAATCGGCCTGGAAACCACGGAGCTGGGCTCGTAAACCATGATAACTGAGGCGCAGGCACTCGTCGATCAAAGCGTTGATGTCCGTAGGTTCTTTTTGGCCAGAGCTCGTCCGCGAGTGTTCGAGCATATTTTTGACAATACTACTGGCGCGTTTGCCGTGGTGGTTGATCTTTTGCAGATTCTGTTTGAGGTCTGTCGCGATGGCTTGTACTTCCTCCTGGTTGCCTTTGCCTATTTCTTCCGCCAGTTCATCTACCAACTCGGTGCTGACCTCAGCAAAGTTGTTCACAAAGTTAAGCGGATTTTGGATCTCATGGGCGATGCCGGCAGTAAGTTCTCCCAGCGAAGCGAGTTTTTCGCGCTGGATGAGTTGGGCCTGGGTGGCTTTGAGGGTTTCGAGAGATTGATTGAGTTCGGCAGTGCGTGTGTTGACCTGGCGTTCGAGGGTTTCGTTTTGGGCAGCGAGGAGTTGTTGTTTTTCGTTAGAAAGATGTTCTACTTCCAGGAGTTTGTCGCTCAATTCTCGATTCATTTTAGCAAAATCGACAGCCAACATTAAAGAATAAGAAATAGGCACACTGAGCAATCCCAAATTGGCAAAAAGATTGCTCAACATCAAATTAAAAGGGAGAAAGCCAAAAATCATTAAATAAAACAAGCCCATAAATATAATGTAAGCCAACCACCCTGCGGTAATAAATTTTACACCAGTTTGATTTTGCTTGTAGTGGCTTAAGGACAGTCGAAAAGCCTCAAAAGCCAAAAGTCCGCTATAAATAAAAGCTGTAAAAATGATACTGAAAGTAGGAAAAGAGAGGCAGAAAGGATATGCGACGACCAACAAACTTGTCATCAACCAAAACATCTTTTGTTTGGGTATTTTTAAATAGGCGTAGATGGTCAATAGTGAAAAAATCCCATTAAGAATAATGGCAACGATGTTAAAATGGGTGTACCAATAGAGTTTTTCGCCAGTGATGGGCAACGTAGAAACGTTGTTGTCTATATGGAAGCTGATGCTATGAAAAAAAGCATAAAGTGCAATAAACAAATTGGCCTTTTTGCTCGGATGCATTATAAATAACAACAAATGGATGATTCCTAAAAAAAGCAAAATTCCGAATTTGTAGTAGCTTAAAAAAGTATAAAAAACCTTGTCTTTGGTATACAATTGGTTCGCTGCATCTAAATCGCCCAGCACGGCTTTGAAAGCGATATAGTTTACCGGTCGATACTTGAGTAGGAGGTTTTTACTGGTAAAAGAGTAGCGAATGGCCAGGGTTTGTTGCCCAGCTTTGGTGAATAGGATGCTATAAGGAGTGCCCTGCACCAAGAGCGTTTGCTCTTGCTTGTGGTTTTGACTCACCCTACCCAATTGATGAATAAGTTGGCCATTCAGATAAATTTCGGAAGCACCGGTCTGCCAGATTTTTAAAGCCAAAATTTTGTTCAGTACGTTTGAATCCACCCAAACAGTTAGCCGAAAAAAAACTATTTCCGCATTTTTGAGTTGGGGTAAATCGCTGATTTCTTTCGTCGGATCAATCCCCTCCCACTCCGCATCATCGTACTCCGCCTTCGCCCACTCCGAATCATCTCCCGCGTGCCATTTCCAACCCTTGTCCAACACAATCCCCTGCTTCGGCAAGCTGTCGATGCGGAAATCCGCACTTTTTTGGGCAAAAGTGCAAGCGGACCAGCAGAGTAGTATAAACAGGGTTATGTGCTTCATAAAATAGAACAACTAAAGGGGCAAGTTAAGAATAAATTCTGAACCTTCACCTGTGGAGGAAACAACATGTATACTCCCACCGTGGCCTTTGGTGATGATGTCGTAACTGAGCGACAGCCCCAGACCCGTACCTTGCCCAGTGGGCTTGGTGGTGAAAAAGGGCTGAAAGATTTTGTCTTTAATTGCTTCCGGGACACCATTGCCATTGTCTTTGATGCTTATTTCAATGGCATCGCCCATTTTTATGGTGTTAACCGTCACCGTAGGTTGATAGCTTTTAATTCCCGATTTTGCCTTTTCATTTACCGCATAAAACGCATTATTGATCAAATTCAGCAGTACCCGGTTAATGTCTTGGGGAATGACTTCAATTTTCGGGAGTGATGGATCAAAATGGGTTTCCATCGTCACATTAAAGTTATTGTCCTTCGCCCGCAAGCCATGATAGGCCAGGCGCAGGTATTCATCCGCCAGGGCGTTGATATCGGTGGGTTCTTTCACACCCGTGCTCGCCCGCGAATGTTCGAGCATGCCTTTGACTATGGAGGAGGCGCGTTGGCCGTGGTGGTTGATTTTGTTGAGATTTTGCTCCAAATCATCGGCTATGGCGATGACTTCGGAGGTATTGCCAGCCTTTATTTCCTCCTTCATCTCGCCCAGCATTTCTGCGCTGACTTCGGCGAAGTTGTTGACGAAATTCAGGGGGTTTTGAATTTCATGCGCGATGCCTGCGGTGAGCTCACCCAGCGAGGCGAGCTTTTCGGATTGGATGAGCTGGGCCTGGGTGGTGCGTAAATCCGCCAAAGTAGTTTCTAAAGCACTGTTTTTCAAGGCTAATTCAAGTCCTGAATTGACCAAATCTTGATTCTGGCTTTCGATTTGTAATTTTTGTTGGTTTAATTTATCGTTTAGCAATTTTTTACGCCGATTGGTGTAAATCAAGACCCCTGCCAGGAGTATAAGCGTGAATAAACCGACTAAAAGTGTATTCTGGCGAATTCTGTTTTTCGTATTTATTTCTTTTTTTTCTAACTCAGCCAGCTTGTTTCGCTGTTCACTTTCCAAAAAATACCGTTTATTCGTTTGGTCTTGAGTAAACAGTTTTTCTTTTATGGCATTGTGGTTTTTTAAATAAAACAAGGATTTTATTGGATCGATTTTTTCAAAATACTCCGACAAAATCAAGGCGGCATTCATTTCATTTACATCATTACCCATTTTGGTAGCGCCATCGTAAGCAGTTTTGGCGTAATAATACATGGAGTCGAGTGCACCTTTTTTTTGCATGGCATTGGCCAGGTATATCTGAGTTTCTTGTAGCGTAAATGGATTGTTTGTTTGCTCCATGGCCGAGCGCATAATGTGCAAATGCGCTATTGCTGAGTCAGGTTTATTTTGGGCCAAGTATCCTATGCCAATTGTATTGTGTGCATAACCTACGAAATGCCTGGCATTGAATTTTATGGACTGTGCACAGCTCAGGCATTTAAAGGCATAAATTAAGGCGGAGTCCGCTTGTTGCATTTTGCAGTACATATGAGACGCCGTCATGTAACTTGCCCATTTGTGTACGGGGTTAAACGCTATTTCAGGATGATTTTTGAACATCCTAATGTTTTCATGACATTCCTCCAAACACCTTTTGTAGTCACCTTGCTTTTCGTATGCCAATTTAGCCATATTTATATAGTTACCAAGCACATACAGATCATCTTTATATCTTTCTTTCCCTTCTAAAGCCAATTCCAGACCTTTTGCCCATTGACCACTTATGCTGTATTGAAAAGACAAGGGGGCTAATATTTTCCGAAGGCCCTCGGCATAATTGAGTTTTCGGGAAAGTTTGAGGGCTTCTTCTCCAAGCAGGATGGATTTTTCCACATTCGTATTTGAATAGATCACTGCTATTTTGGTTAGGGTGTTGACCCGATTGGTATCATTAGGCAGTGTGGCTAATCTTTTTTCCAAACTATCCAGTAAAGTGTTCGAAAACCCTTGTGGCTGAGCTACAACGCACAGATGAGCTACAAAACACAAAAAACAAGTCAGGATTACTATTCTCATTTTGCTCTTTTTACGATTGTATCTGAAAAGGTAAAACGATTAAAAACTCAGCACCGACTCCTTCTGTACTTTCGATTTTCAATGTGCCGCCATGCCCCTTGGTGACAATATCATACGCCAAACTCAACCCCAGTCCTGTGCCTTGCCCGGTAGGTTTGGTGGTAAAAAAGGGCTGGAGGATTTTGTCTTTGATGGAGTCAGGTATGCCGTTGCCATTGTCTTTGACGCTGATTTCAATGGTGTCCCCCAGTTTTCGAGAACTGATGGTTACAGTAGGGGCGTAACCTTCAAGTCCTTGTTTGGCCTTTTCATTTACGGCATGAAATGCGTTGTTGATCAAATTCAGTAGCACCCGACCAATGTCTTGGGGGATGACTTCAATTATGGGCAAATCCAGGTCAAAATGCGTTTCCATCGTCGCATTGAAACTGTTGTCTTTGGCGCGCAGGCCGTGATACGCCAGGCGCAGGTACTCATCGGCTAGGGCATTGAGGTCGGTAGGTTCTTTCACGCCTGTACTTGCCCTCGAGTGCTCGAGCATCCCTTTGACGATGGCGGAGGCGCGTTGGCCGTGGTGG
>Ga0116157_10005554_pt1 | contig 11612 bp, 9 predicted proteins | sample AD_UKC048_MetaG_FD_89882 | JGI IMG/M metagenome (GOLD analysis project Ga0116157, IMG submission 89882) | Active sludge microbial communities of municipal wastewater-treating anaerobic digesters from USA - AD_UKC048_MetaG | ecosystem: Engineered > Bioreactor > Anaerobic > Digestate | place: USA... | reverse complement strand
GAAGACCGCCTCAAGTTCAAGGATGCCATGACCAAAATCGGTCTGGGCTCCGCGCGCTCGGGCATTGCCCACAGCATGGAAGAGGCTTGGACCGTCCAGAAGACCCTGGGATTTCCAACCGTCATCCGCCCCAGCTTCACCCTCGGCGGCACCGGCGGTGGTATTGCCTACAACTCGGAAGAGTTCGAAGTCATCTGCAAGCGTGGCCTGGAAGCTTCGCCCACCAATGAGCTGCTGATCGAGGAGTCGCTCCTGGGCTGGAAAGAGTTCGAAATGGAAGTGGTGCGCGACAAGGCGGACAACTGCATCATCGTGTGCTCGATTGAAAATCTGGATCCCATGGGCGTGCACACCGGTGACTCCATCACCGTGGCACCCGCACAGACGCTGACCGACAAGGAATACCAGATCCTGCGCAATGCCTCACTGGCCGTGCTGCGCGAAATCGGCGTGGACACGGGTGGGTCGAACGTACAGTTCTCCATCAACCCCAAAGACGGGCGCATGGTGGTGATCGAGATGAATCCGCGCGTAAGCCGCTCCTCCGCGCTGGCCTCTAAAGCCACGGGCTTTCCGATTGCCAAGGTCGCAGCCAAACTGGCCGTGGGCTACACGCTGGACGAGCTGCGTAACGACATCACCGGCGGTGCGACCCCCGCATCGTTCGAGCCCAGCATCGACTACGTGGTCACCAAGATTCCACGTTTTGCGTTTGAGAAGTTTCCGGCTGCCGACAGCCGCCTGACTACCCAGATGAAGTCGGTGGGCGAAGTCATGGCCATGGGCCGTACCTTCCAGGAATCCTTCCAGAAAGCCCTTCGTGGCCTGGAAGTGGGTGTGGACGGCATGAACGAAAAAACCCAGGACCGCGAAGTGCTGGAAAAAGAGCTGGGTGAGCCGGGGCCCGAGCGCATTTGGTACGTGGGCGATGCGTTTGCGCAGGGCATGAGCGTGGACGAAGTGTTTGCGCTGACCAAAATCGACCCGTGGTTCCTGGTGCAGATCGAGCAAATCGTGAAAATCGAGCTGGATATTGAGCGCCTGCCCCAGCCCGCCAGTGGCTCTACGCTGGATCGTATTGATGCACCCACGCTGCGCGCCCTGAAGCAAAAAGGTTTCTCCGACCGTCGCCTGGCACGGCAGTTCAAGACGACCGACACGGCGGTTCGCAACAAACGTCGTGCACTGGGTGTGCGCCCGGTGTACAAGCGGGTGGACACCTGCGCGGCCGAATTCGGCACCAACACGGCCTACATGTACTCGACCTACGAAGCCGAAGGTGCAGAGTGCGAGGCGCAGCCGACTGACAGGAAAAAAATCATGGTGCTGGGCGGTGGCCCCAACCGCATTGGCCAGGGCATCGAGTTTGACTACTGCTGCGTGCACGCTGCGCTGGCCATGCGCGAAGATGGTTACGAGACCATCATGGTCAACTGCAACCCGGAAACAGTGTCCACCGATTACGACACGTCTGACCGCCTGTACTTCGAGCCGCTCACGCTGGAAGACGTGCTGGAGATCGTGGACAAGGAAAAGCCGCTGGGCGTGATCGTTCAATACGGTGGCCAGACGCCCTTGAAGCTGGCGCTGGACCTGGAGGCAAACGGCGTGCCCATCATCGGCACCAGTCCCGACATGATTGACGCGGCCGAAGACCGCGAGCGTTTCCAGAAACTGCTGCATGAGCTGAAGCTGCGCCAGCCACCGAACGCCACCGCGCGCACTGAGCCAGAAGCGCTGGAAAAAGCGGCTGCTCTGGGTTACCCCCTGGTGGTGCGCCCCAGCTACGTGCTGGGCGGCCGCGCCATGGAAATTGTGCATGAACAGCGTGACCTGGAGCGCTACATGCGCGAAGCGGTGAAGGTCAGCAACGACAGCCCGGTGCTGCTGGACCGCTTCCTGAACGACGCCATCGAGTGCGATGTGGATTGCCTGCGTGACCCAGAAGGCAAGACCTTCATCGGTGGCGTTATGGAACACATCGAGCAGGCCGGTGTGCACAGCGGCGACTCGGCGTGTTCGTTGCCGCCGTATTCGCTGAGCGCTGCGACGGTTGCCGAGATCAAGCGCCAGACCGCTGCCATGGCTGAATCATTGAGCGTTGTTGGACTGATGAATGTGCAATTCGCCATTCAAAACATCGATGGCAAGGACGTCATCTATGTGCTGGAGGTGAATCCCCGTGCGTCCCGTACCGTGCCGTTTGTCAGCAAGGCTACGGGCATCCAGCTGGCCAAGGTGGCTGCGCGCTGCATGGTGGGTCAATCGCTGGCTTCACAAGGCATCACGAAAGAGGTCACGCCGCCTTATTTCAGCGTCAAGGAAGCCGTTTTTCCGTTCGTAAAGTTCCCCGGCGTGGACACCATTCTGGGCCCCGAGATGAAGTCCACCGGCGAGGTGATGGGTGTTGGCAAGACCTTCGGCGAGGCTTTTGTGAAATCCCAGTTGGGGGCAGGAACTAAGCTGCCCACGTCCGGAAAAGTCTTCCTTACTGTAAAAAACAACGACAAACCACGCGCTGTGGGCATAGCCCGCGCGCTGGCTGCGCTGAAGTTCGACGTGGTGGCGACCAAAGGCACTGCGGCTGCCATTCAGGCTGCGGGCGTTGCCTGTACGGTGGTGAACAAGGTCACCGAAGGACGCCCGCATATCGTCGACATGATCAAGAACAACGAGATTGCACTGGTCATCAACACGGTTGAGGAGCGTCGCAACGCCATTGCCGATTCCCGGCAGATCCGCACCTCGGCGCTACTGGCCCGCGTGACCACATTCACCACCATTGCCGGTGCCGAGGCGGCTGTTGAAGGCATGAAATACATGGACAACCTGGACGTTTATTCCATTCAGGAACTGCACCAGCAACTCTTGGCATAATTTCATTTATTCGCCGGGGACAGATCTGCGCGCCAGCGCGGCTCTGTCCCTGCTACTTTTTGACGATTGAATCTCATGGCAACCATTCCCATCACCAAACGCGGCGCTGAAAAACTCAAAGCCGAGCTGCACAAACTCAAGACGGTGGACCGCCCCTGGGTTATCGGCGCCATCGCCGAAGCCCGTGCACAGGGCGATCTGAGCGAAAACGCGGAATACGAGGCCGCCAAGGATCGTCAGGGTTTCATTGAAGGGCGCATCCAGGAGGTTGAGGGCAAGTTGTCCGCGGCGCAGATCATCGATCCATCCGAGGTAGATGCTGGTGGCAAGGTCGTCTTTGGCACCACGGTGGAGCTGGAAGACGAGGCCACTGGCGATGTGGTGAAGTACCAGATCGTGGGTGAAGACGAGGCAGATTTGAAGCTGGGCTTGATCAATATCGGTTCCCCGATTGCGCGTGCACTGATCGGCAAGGAAGTGGGCGATACGGCTGAAGTGCAGGCGCCGGGCGGCGTCAAGCATTTTGAGGTCATCGCAGTTCATTACGTTTAAGGGCGAAATGGGTCAACGCCTGCCGGTATTCGCAGCCTGTCTGTGGTGGGGATCCCTGACCACCATTGGCTTTTGGGTCGTCCCCATGCTTTTTGCAAACCTGCCAACCCCGGCCCTGGCGGGCAACATGGCTGCCAGGCTGTTTTCCGCTCAAACCTGGGTGGGTGGGGCCTGTGGCCTGGTTTTATTGCTTGTGGAGAGGCGAAAACAGCCTCCAGCCCTTGTCAACAGTGCGTCAGCAGCTATTGTTTTTATAGTGTTGGGCTTGTTGATGGTGATGTTGCTGGAATTTGCCGTGGCACCCCGGATTGTGGCCCGGGAGAACCTGCGGGTGTGGCACACCGTCGGCACCGCGATGTACCTGCTGCAATGGTTGTGTGCAGGCGTGATTTTGTGGAAAGTGACCAAACCAGCCGGAAACCCTCCGGTTTAAAGGCTGCCACGCTTGAGGGATGTCAGGTCTGACTGCGTTTTTTGACGCTGACCTGCTTGGGTTTTGATCGTTTGACCTGCCCGCCGGCCGTGAGGCGCTGGTTGCCCAGCACACGCAGGGTTTTGACTTCCGGGCGTTGGCCGCCGCGTTTGCTGTATTTCAGCACCTTGAAATCACGCGGGCCGGGCATGCGGTCTTCGTCTTCCACCTTCACTTTGGCGGGCATCGGGCGCCAGAGTACCAGCAGTTTGCCAATATGCTGGATGGGCGCAGCGTTGAGTTCATCGGACAGGGCTTGAAACATGGCCTCGCGAGCGGCGCGGTCGTCCGAAAAGACGCGCACTTTGATCAGCCCATGGGCATTGAGCGCCAGGTGAATCTCTTTTTTGACGGCGTCGGTGAGCCCGTCACCGCCGACCATCACGACGGGATCAAGGTGGTGGGCATTGGCCCGATGGTCTTTGCGCTGGGCAGGAGTCAGTTGAATTGAAGGCATGCCGGTATTATCGGTTACGAGTAGCAAATATGAGCGTTAAAACCAAAAGCAGCAAGGTCAACCGGGCCTGGATCAATGACCATGTCAATGATCCCTACGTGAAACTGGCCAAGCGCGAGGGGTACCGGGCGCGCGCGGCGTTCAAGCTCAAGGAAATTGACGAAGCACTGGGGCTGATCAAGCCAGGTGACCTGGTGGTGGACCTGGGGTCCACGCCGGGTGCCTGGAGCCAGTATGTTCGCCGAAAACTGTCGCCCAAAACGGCAACTGGCGGCGGTGCGGCCGCCGGTGAGCTCAACGGCACCATCATTGCCCTGGACATTTTGCCGATGGAGCCGATAGAAGGCGTCATTTTTCTGCAGGGTGACTTCCGGGAGCCGGAAGTGCTGGATCGCCTGACGCAGGAAATGGGCGGCCAGCTGGCGGATGTGGTGGTGTCCGACATGGCGCCGAATTTGTCGGGAATTGACTCGGCTGACACCGCGCGCATTGCCCATCTTATTGAATTGGCCATCGAATTCAGCCAGAACCACATGAAGCCCCGGGGAGCACTGGTCGCTAAAGTATTCCACGGCAGCGGCTACAACGAGCTGGTCAAGCTGTTCAAAACCACGTTTCAGGTTGTCAAACCAATCAAGCCCAAAGCTTCGCGTGACAAGTCGTCGGAGACATTTCTGGTGGGTATGGGGCTGAAAGAACGCTGAAAAGCAGCCAAATCCCCTGTTCCTGCTGTGGCTGAAACCGTGAAAATGGCAGTCCGGGTGACTTGAAACGCCTAAAATGGGGCTCAAGTACGCAGCGTCTGTTCAGAATTCGTCTATTGCGTCCCTATTGGAGCCTCGCTTGAATAATCAGTGGTTTTCTAAAATTGCCGTCTGGCTCGTGATTGCACTCGTGCTGTTCACGGTTTTCAAACAGTTCGACTCGCGCAGCACAGCGACAGCCGGGTATCTGGGTTACTCCGATTTCCTGGAGGAAGTCCGCAGCAACCGGATCAAGAGTGCTGTCATTCAGGAGGGCCAGGGTGGGACCGAGATTCTGGCGGTGACGACCGATGACCGCAAAGTCCGGACCACGGCGACTTACCTCGACCGCGGTCTGGTGGGCGACCTGATTGCCAACGGCGTGAAGTTTGACGTGAAAGCCCGTGAAGAAGGCTCCCTGTTGATGACTCTGCTGGTGAGCTGGGGCCCCATGCTGCTGCTGATTGGCGTCTGGGTGTATTTCATGCGCCAGATGCAGGGTGGCGGCAAGGGCGGCGCTTTCAGCTTCGGCAAGAGCAAGGCGCGCATGCTGGACGAAAGCACCAACACCGTGACTTTTGCCGACGTGGCGGGTTGCGACGAGGCGAAGGAAGAAGTCAAGGAAGTTGTTGATTTCCTGAAGGATCCTCAGAAATTCCAGAAGCTGGGTGGCCGCATCCCGCGTGGCCTGCTATTGGTGGGTCCCCCCGGAACCGGTAAAACCCTGCTGGCCAAAGGTATTGCAGGCGAGGCCAAGGTTCCATTTTTCAGCATCAGCGGCTCGGACTTCGTCGAGATGTTCGTCGGTGTGGGCGCGGCCCGTGTGCGCGACATGTTCGACAACGCCAAGAAAAATGCGCCCTGCATTATTTTTATCGATGAAATCGATGCCGTGGGCCGTCAACGTGGCGCTGGCCTGGGCGGTGGCAACGATGAGCGTGAGCAAACCCTTAACCAGATGCTGGTTGAGATGGATGGTTTCGAAACCAATGTTGGCGTCATCGTGGTGGCTGCCACCAACCGCCCCGACATTCTGGATGCTGCCTTGCTGCGTCCGGGCCGGTTTGACCGTCAGGTTTACGTGACCTTGCCGGATATCCGTGGCCGCGAGCAAATCCTGAATGTGCACATGCGCAAAGTGCCGTTGGGGCAGGATGTCAGCGCCAGCATCATCGCGCGAGGGACCCCGGGTATGTCGGGTGCTGATCTTGCCAACCTGTGCAATGAAGCCGCCCTGATGGCTGCCAGACGCAATGCGCGCACAGTGGAAATGCAGGATTTTGAGAAGGCCAAGGACAAGATCCTGATGGGGCCTGAGCGCAAGAGCATGGTCATGCCCGAAGAAGAGCGTCGCAACACCGCTTACCACGAGTCCGGCCATGCGTTGATCGGCAAGATGCTGCCCAAGTGTGACCCCGTCCACAAAGTCACCATCATTCCACGGGGCCGTGCCCTGGGTGTAACGATGAGCCTGCCTGCTCAGGATCGTTACAGCTACGACAGCGAATACATGCTCAGCCAGATCAGCATGCTGTTCGGTGGCCGTATTGCCGAGGAAGTGTTCATGAAGCAAATGACCACGGGTGCCAGCAACGATTTTGAACGCGCAACCCATCTGGCCCGTGACATGGTCACCCGCTACGGCATGACGGATGCACTGGGCCCCATGGTTTATGCTGAAAATGAAGGTGAAGTGTTTCTGGGCCGGTCAGTCACCAAGACCACCAACATGAGCGAGCAGACCATGCAGAAGGTGGATATGGAGGTTCGCCGCATCATCGATCAGCAATATGCGCTGGCCCGCAAGATGATTGAAGACAACAGCGACAAGATGCACGCCATGGCGAAAGCCCTGCTGGAGTGGGAAACCATCGACACAGACCAGCTGGATGACATCATGGCAGGCAAGGACCCCCGTCCGCCCAAGGACTGGACACCCCGCACGCCGTCGTCCGGCGGCGGTGGAAGTGGTGGTGCACCAGCGGTGACATCAGAGCCCGCAGGTAACGCGGCCTGATTTTTGTAATGACGCGTGAAACGGGGCCTTTGGCCCCGTTTTGCATGACGCCAACCAACCGGGCCTTGACATGAATTGGCTGACCACCCGTTTCCTGATTGACCTGACCCGTCCCAAAGTCATGGGTATCGTCAACGTGACCCCGGACTCTTTTTCTGATGGTGGGCATCATGAGTCCACCCAGGCAGCCATGCGGCATTGCGAACAATTGCTCAAAGAGGGGGCGGACATTCTGGATATTGGTGGCGAGTCCACGCGTCCCGGCGCACAGCCGCTACCGCTGGACGACGAACTGGCGAGGGTACTTCCGTTGCTGGCAGAGGCCGTCAAACTGGGCGTGCCCGTCTCGGTGGACACTTACAAACCGCAAGTCATGCAGGCTGCGCTGGATCTTGGAGCCGACATCATCAACGACATTTGGGCGCTGAGGCAGCCTGGTGCTTTGGGAACATCCAGTGGTGTTCAAGTCATCGCCGGGCACCCCCGTTGCGGCGTCTGCGTGATGCACATGCATGGTGAACCGGAGACCATGCAGATCCATCCGATGGAAGGAGATGTAGTTTTGCCAGTGCTATCGTTTTTAGAGCTGGTTACCCATAATCTACGAGGGCTGGGGGTCGATTCGAACAGGATTGTGATTGATCCGGGCATTGGTTTTGGAAAGACAGTCAAACAGAATTTCTCGTTGCTGGCACGGCAACGGGAATTGTTGACGGGGGGCTACCCGTTGCTGGCGGGCTGGTCCAGAAAATCCTCTCTGGCTGCCGTTGCGGGTCTGCCGTCTGCTTCGAGAAATGCCATACCCTATCACGAACGGATGGTGCCCAGTGTTGCCGCTGCCCTGCTGGCGGTGGAACGAGGAGCATCCATTGTTCGGGTGCACGATGTACGCGAAACGGTTCAGGCCCTGAAGGTGCTCGGAGCCCTGGACCCGGCCAACTAGAATCGTTGCACTTCACCATAACAAATCAGGTACAGGGCGCCAACATGAGCAGAAAATACTTCGGAACCGACGGCATACGTGGCACGGTGGGGCAATCGCCCATTACCCCCGACTTCGTGTTGCGGCTGGCTCATGCGGTTGGACGGGTTCTCAAGAAGACCGAATCACGTCCCACCGTGCTGATTGGCAAGGACACGCGTATTTCCGGATACATGCTGGAAAGCGCTCTGGAGAGCGGTTTCAATTCGGCCGGTGTAGATGTGGTGCTGCTGGGCCCGTTACCCACTCCCGGCGTGGCCTACCTGACGCGCGCACAACGCGCTTCATTGGGTGTGGTCATCAGTGCCAGCCACAATGCTTTTCCCGACAATGGAATCAAGTTTTTCAGCGCGCAGGGCACCAAGTTGTCAGACGCCTGGGAATTGGCGGTTGAGGCCGCACTGGACGAAGCGCCTGTGTGGGCTGATTCAGCCCATCTTGGTAAAGCGAGGCGGCTTGACGATGCTGCAGGGCGTTACATCGAATTTTGCAAGAGCACGTTTCCCAATGACCTGACGCTGCGCGGCATGAAGATCGTCGTGGATGCTGCTCACGGTGCGGCGTACCACATTGCCCCCAAGGTCTTCCACGAGCTGGGTGCAGAAGTGATTGCTATCGGTTGTGCGCCGGATGGCTTGAACATCAACCACGAAGTGGGCGCCACCCACCCTCAGGCCCTGATCGACACAGTCAAATTCCACAAAGCCGACTATGGCATCGCGCTGGATGGTGACGCTGATCGCCTGCAACTGGTGGACTCTGAAGGCCGCCTCTTCAATGGCGACGAGTTGCTGTACCTGATGGCCGATGACCGGTTGGGCCGCGATGAACACGTGCCCGGTGTGGTAGGTACGCTGATGACCAATATGGCGGTCGAGGTAGCCCTCAAGGCACGCGGCGTGCAGTTTGTACGGGCCAAAGTGGGTGATCGTTATGTGCTTGAAGAGCTGGAGAAGCACAAATGGATTCTCGGCGGTGAAGGCTCCGGGCACTTGCTGGCGCTGGACAAACACACCACCGGTGACGGCCTGATCTCCTCCTTGCTGGTGCTGCAGGCCTGTGTGCGCAGTGGCAAGAGCATGTCTCAGTTGCTGGCCGACGTGACGCTGTTTCCGCAGACCTTGATCAATGTACGACTGAAGCCGGAACAGGACTGGAAATCAAACGCGCGTCTGGCCAGCGAAACCAGCTCGGTAGAGGCTGAATTGGGGCAGTCGGGACGTGTCCTGATTCGCGCCAGCGGCACTGAACCCCTGGTGCGTGTGATGGTGGAGGCCCGTGATGCCGTGCAGGCGCAGACCTGCGCCCAGCGGATTGCCGACACCCTCGCTGTTTGAACAAGAAGACCTTCGCCATGACGACCTCGTTGACTGCCGATTCAGTGCGTGTGTGCCGCGCCGACTATGCCAATCCGATGCACGCTGCCGCTGTGGTGAAGATGCTGGATGCCTATGCCCGGGACCCCATGGGTGGTGGAGAAGGTTTGAGTGACTATGCCAAAGTGCATCTGGTGCCGTCGCTGGCGGTTCGACCCCAAGCCTTCACGGTGCTTGCGTTTGGCGGTGCAGACGGCCAGCAACCCATCGGTTTGGTGAACTGCATTGAAGGCTTTTCCACCTTCGCCTGCCGTCCGCTGGTCAATGTGCATGATGTGGCGGTGCTGCCCGGTCACCGTGGCCAACGTGTGGCAGAAAAAATGCTTGCGCTGGCACAGGAAATCGCCCTGGAGCGAGGCGCCTGCAAACTCACGCTGGAAGTGCTTGAGGGCAACGCGGGTGCCATCAAGCTGTACAAGCGTATTGGCTTTGCCAATTACCAGCTCGGACAGGCCATGGGCAATGCCCAGTTCCTGCAAAAGTGGCTGGATTGACGCCAACCCTGGTCTGACCGTCACCGCGATGCAGGCGTAATTTTCGCGCCCGTCAGCTGTTCTTGTGCGGTCACCAGTGCGGGAACAAATGAGTTGCCGTGGCCCAGCGCAGATGCCGTTGCCAGGCTTTGGTGCACGGCTTGTCCGACCAGAGAGGGCACGTTGACCATCTCGGCCAGGTGGCTGTAATAGCGCAAATCCTTGCGCGCGTTGTCCAGGCCAAACTTCAGCCCGGTGAAATCACCATGGAGGGTTTTGGCCATCGCTTGAAACAGGCCTGAGTTCACGCCACCGGCTGAAATCACATTCACCAATTGCTGCACGTCCACACCGGCTTTCGCCCCAACAGCAAACGCCTCAGCTGACGCTGTACAAATGGCTTGCGCCACAAAGTTGTTCAGCAATTTGACGATGTGACCAGCGCCGGGTCCACCCACATGAAAAATGTTTTCGCAGTAGGCCTGCAATACCGGTTTGATCTGCGCGAACACCTCGGGTGTGGCGCCCACCATGGTGTTGAGCTTTCCGGCTTCTGCTTCCACTGCAGAACGGGCCAATGGCGCGTCAACCAGCGTAACGCCCTGGCGTGCGCACAGGTCGGCCAGGCGCCGGGTGGATTCTGGCTCGCTGGTCGATGTGTCAATCACGATCAGCCCGGACCTGGCCCGGGACAACACGCCATCATCACCCAGCATCGCGGCCTCTACCTGGGGTGTGCCCGTGACACACAGGATGACGGCATCACATGCCCCCAGATCAGCGGGTTTGGCCACTTGTTTGCCACCTGCGGTCAGCAAATCTGCCACGCCATCCCTGTTGCGATGCACGGTTAGCGACACATCAAATCCCCTGGCTAGAAGGTTCCTGCTCATGCCGTGGCCCATCAAGCCTGATGCACCAATGAATCCGATGTGTTTCATGAAAAAAATCCCCATGCAATTTGAGAGTAAACATGACTGCCAGCCATCATAGCGGCAAGAAATCCTGCCCATGATCTGTGTGATTTTCTGGGCACAAATGGATGCAATCCTCATTCAATTGGATGACGACGGAAGCTGAGCTGAGGCATACCTTTAAGCCTCTTTCATTTTCTTCTGGAGGTGCATCATGAAGCGTCATGTACGGTACAACTATTACGTCGTTGGTGAAGGGTTGCTTTACTGCGACACCAAGGGCCAGCCGACCACAGATCCGACTCCTGGCGATGTCCCGCAAATGCGGAAATTCCGTTTCTCCCGCATGGGCCCCAAAGGTACGGCGGTTGACAAAGCCATCGTGAGTGGCCTCGCCAAGGCCATGACCGATTCACCAGGGCCTGATTCTTCTGGTCCGGCCATCCCCGCCGGGTTCACCTATCTGGGTCAATTCATAGATCATGACCTCACGATGGACCGCACTGCAAAGGCATTGGGCAGTAACGTCACGATTGAAGAACTGTTGCAGGGCCGTTCGCCCGCGCTGGACCTGGACAGCATGTACGGCCGGGGGCCTGCAGATGCCGACGACAGCAAGTTTTACAGCGACGGAATTCGCATCAAGATGGGCACAACCGCCCCTTCGCCCGATCTGCTCAATGCGGGTGTGACGCTCGGGCCGCGTGATGGCTACGACTTGCCGCGTGTGGGGCAGGGTTCCCTCAAGG
>Ga0116157_10005551_pt1 | contig 11615 bp, 4 predicted proteins | sample AD_UKC048_MetaG_FD_89882 | JGI IMG/M metagenome (GOLD analysis project Ga0116157, IMG submission 89882) | Active sludge microbial communities of municipal wastewater-treating anaerobic digesters from USA - AD_UKC048_MetaG | ecosystem: Engineered > Bioreactor > Anaerobic > Digestate | place: USA... | reverse complement strand
TTGGAATTATTCAATTTGAATGCATATGATTCTATTAGATGGAGTAATGGAACAAACGGTAATCAGGCAACATTTACATCACCTGGAAATTATACATTACAAGCATATTTGAATGGTTGTATAACAACATTGCAATTTCCAATTCGCAACTGTGATCCGCAGGTGTGCAATCCAGTAATTACAGGTAATATTCCGTTTTGTGATGGAGATTCAATTACCTTAGATGCAGGCAGCGGTTTTAGTTCTTATTCATGGAATACAGGAGCTTCCTCGCAAACAATAAAAGTGAAAACTGGTGGAAAATATGTTGTTTCTGTTACAGGGCAGAATGATTGTACAGGGTCCGATTCTGTACAGGTTGTTGTAAATGCAATACCTCAGGTTTCTATTTCCGGAAATACTGCTTTTTGCGTTCAATCAGCAACACGTTTAACAGCAAATGCAGATGTCGATTCATTAAGATGGAATACAGGTGAGACCACTAATTCAATCTCTGTAGATCAGGCTCAAGCATATTCCGTAACTGTTTATGATAACGGATGTTCTAATACCGCTTCTGTTCAGGTTACGCAGTTAAATCTTCCGGCATCTTTCTCACTTGGAAATGATACTACTTTTTGCGGTAATTTCTCAAAAGTATTGTCAACCGGAAATCAACAAACACGATGGAGTACATCCGTAACAGCGGCACAAATAACGGTCACCGAAGCCGGAACATATATCGCAACGATATCAAACGATTGCGGAAGTGTGTCGGATACCATCGTAATTTCTAAAAATGAATTACCGTTTGTTAACCTTGGAAATGATACAGCATTTTGCAAGGGACAATTAGTTTTAACTGCACCCACAGAATTGCGTTCCTATGTTTGGAGTACCGGAGAACAAAGTCAATCTATTAGCGTTTCAGAGGCAGGTAACTATTCTGTTAGCGTTACAGATGTAAACGGCTGTTCCGGAACTGACGAAATAGTAATTTCTTCTAATTGTTCCAATGAACTTTGGATTGCCAATGCATTTACACCCAATAGTGACGGGGTAAACGACGTCTTTTATGTAAGAGGAAATCCTCAGAATACAACAATAGAAAGGTTCATTATTTATAACCGTTGGGGCAATAAAGTTTTCGAAGCAACTAATATTTTACCGGATGATGCAACTTTAGGATGGAATGGAACGTTTAAAGGTGAACCGGCTCAATTTGAAGTGTATAGTTATGAAGTGGTGGCAAGATTTAGTGACGGACAGAAAAAGACATTAAAAGGCAATGTTACCTTGTTAAAATAGTAAAGAATACTTAGTCTGAGGGCATTTTTTTAGCCTTAAATTTGTACAACGTACGCTTTTTCTTATGAAGAATAAATTTATATCGACACTAATTGTTTTGTTCGTTGGACTAACCGCTTTTTCGCAGTCTATTCAATTGACTAGTCTTTCTCCGGATGCTTTTTGTTCCACCGGAAGAGATACGATTAGATTCTCGGTCAATTATACCAATATTCCGCAAAACTCTAATATTGTTTTTTATCAGTCTACAAATCCCGCTTTCAATCCATATCTTGGACAAGGTGATAGTATTGGATTTATAAATGTGGGTTCAAACGGAACAGGCGGCGGTGGTCAGGTAACTACAACTTGTCCTGAAATACTGGGTATTTTTATTGACGCTTGCGATCAGGGTGGTGTTTTGAGAGAAGTTGATAATGAGTATATGGTCATTACATCCGGAAATACCGGTTTTAACGTGAGCAGTTTAAAAATTCAACTGCCTAATTCATCCATTAATGTGAGTGGTTGTCCATTTTCCACACCTTCTGCAGCTACCATGACGCAGCTTAGAAATGGTACTTGTAACGCAACCACTTTAATTGCAGCAGGACAAGCAGATTTTATTCCTGCTAATGCAATTGTCATAATTTTTACAGGAAGAGGTGCATTGTATAATTACAATTTCAGTAGCTATTGCAGCAGCGGACAACCTATTTATATTTTGCAAAATTCTTGTTCACCAGGCACAGCAAATTTTGTAAATAATGCACCGAATAGTTGTCCTTCCAATGGGTATAGAGCTACATCAATTACTGTTGGAAGTTGTACAGATAAATTAACCTATTTTGCCTGCTCATTAACACCATTTGACAATACAAATCCAAATGCTAATGACGGTAATTATGTCATTCATTTGCCCAATACGGATACGTCAACAGTAAACAATGGCGGAATAAGAAACAATGCTGCTGATAAATGTAACGGATTACGTTTCGATTCTATTTCAGGTGCCACAATAGTTAAATTTCCAATACCAAACGATGGCAGTACAAATCCGGTAACCAATTTTTGCAACACAGGCTATCACTATATAAAAGCAATTACAAATCCGAATGGAAGCCAGCCTGTTTCTAATACATTACAATACAAATTGATTTGCTTAGACGTTGCCACCAATGTAAATAATTTATCTTTTTGCAGTGGTGGAAATGCTGCTGTTAATATTTCCAGTACAGATCCGAATGCTACATTTAGCTGGTCGGTAAGCGGCGGAACAAGCATAACCGGTGCAAGTCCCGGCACAGGAAGTACCATAAACCAAACACTAAATTACAGTGGAGCGACCAAAGACAGCTTAACATATAATATCACAGCAATAGACGGCGGTTGTTCATCAACAACCAGCGTAAAAGTTGTTGTTAATAAGTGCACCACTTGTAATGCTTTTAACTTAGGTAACGACACTACTTATTGCGGTCCGTTTACGCGTGTTTTAAAATCAGGAAATGCCACTAGTGTTTGGAGTACTGGTGTTACAGCAGATTCAATTACAGTAAACGCACTTGGTACATATTATGCAACATGTGGTGCTTTCACAGATACCATTAAATTTACGGCTGCACCAGGCATCACTTTCGACTTTGGTGCAAATACCACCTCTGTTTGTGTTGGTGGAAGTATCAGCTTAGGAGCAGGCAATACCTTTGATAAATATAAATGGAATACAGGTGATTCAACAAATTCAATCAGTATAACTCAGCCGGGTATTTACTGGGTAGATGTATTTAAGAATGTCTGCAAAGGCAGTGATACCATTAACGTTATTCAGATTGACAAAGAACCTAAACCAAATTTAGGTGCCGATTTAGCACTATGTCTGCCCATTTCAAATCAATTTTCTACAGGAAAAGCAAATACTACATGGTTCTTAAATAGTGCGCAGGTTGGAACAGGCGCAACCTATACTGCAACACAAACCGGTACGTATGTAGCCAGACTGACCAATAGCTGCGGTGATGTTTCAGATACTGTAATTATTACACAATCAAACACGCAACAACCCATAAATTTAGGGAACGATACCTCATTTTGTGGTTCGTTTAGTAAGGTATTATCAACCGGTAATGTTGCTACTGTTTGGAGTACAGGTGATACAGCTGCATCTATAACCGTAACTCAACCCGGAACCTATACAGCGACCATAAATGCCGGTTGCGGTATTGCCACCGATGCCATTACCATTACTCAAACTGGTGGTGTGATTTTCGACTTTGGTGCAAATACCACCTCTGTTTGTGTAGGTGGAAGTATCAGCTTAGGAGCAGGCAATAACTTTGATAAATATAAGTGGAATACAGGTGATTCAACAAATTCTATCAGTTTAACTCAGCCGGGAATTTATTGGCTAGATGTTTTTAAAAATGGCTGTAAAGGCAGTGATACCATCACTGTTATTCAGATAGACAAAGAACCTAAACCAAATCTTGGAAAGGATACGACTTACTGTGGAAATTTCACAGAAACACTCTCTACCGGAAATGCACAAACCGAGTGGTTTAGAAATGGAGCCACTGTTACCACGGCAGCTTCTTTAATAATAAATCAAAGCGGTACTTATGTTGCACGTATAGCAAACAGTTGCGGCATTGTATCCGATACCATTATAATTTCTGCAGCCAATGCATTAAGTCTTAATCTTGGAAATGACACCACGCTCTGTACCGGAAATGCACTGGTGTTGAATGCAACCGTGTCCGGTAGTAATATCACTTATTTATGGAATACCGGTGAGCAAACACCAAGAATTACGGTTACCCAATTCAGTAGATATGATGTGGAGGTATCCAACGGAAGTTGTACGGTAGCAGATACCATTTTGGTAGATTTTACTGATCCACCGGTGATTGCATCTTTAGGTGCAGACACCAGCATTTGTGGTGCTATTTCATTTCCGTTATTTACCGGCGATGCTGGAACAATCTGGAGTACAGGTGTCACAGGACCAACTATTACGGTAACACAACCGGGTCGATATATTGCAGAAAACAAGAATTTATGTGGTAGCGCAAAAGATACTATTGTGATAGGTCAGTTTGCCTTACCAACAGTAAATATTGGCAGAGATTCCACCATTTGTGATAGCGTAACTCTTAGTGTTGGAAATGGAAATTATACATCCATTTTATGGAATACAAACGACACCACACCATCTATTGTAGTGAGTACTTCGGGTGTGTTTACGGTTCGGGTGGCAAATGCAAATTGCACCAACACCGATTCTGTTCGTATAAAGAAAGACTGTTTCTTTGATGTATATATTCCAACGGCATTCTCACCGAATGGCGACGGTGTGAATGATGTTTATGTGCCTTTGTCCAATATAAAAGGAATGGTGGTGATAGATTTTGTCATCTTCAACCGCTGGGGCGAGAAGGTGTTTGAATCCAAAGATTTTGCTCCAACTTATATCGTTGCTAACAATGCACCCACTGATATTACAAAAGGCTGGAACGGCTTGTTTAAAGGCGAACTTGCACAGCAAGATGATTATGTCTATTTCTTCACGGCAAAAATGCCTGATGACGAAGTGAAAATTTACAAAGGAACGTTTGCGTTATTGAGGTAAACGATTTTGTTTTTATACTATAAGGTCGAAGCACAATAAAACTTCGACCTTTTTTTATTGATAGATTTATTTCCGATTTCGTAAAAATTTATAATTGCACATTAGCGCGAGAGTTAGCGCAGCGCTCTCGTGTTTATTAAATCAGTCGGTCTTTGACCGCAACCGAAAGCTGAATTAGACTGAAAAATTAACGGTTTGCGGCTACAAGAAGTTAGCGATATGCTAAACGTATTGTTCAATTTTATTCGTTATCTATTAGTTTCATAGTTCTTAAAAGTTGTGCAGTTTGTTCAATGTCAAAATATCTGTCCTTTACAAGTTTGATTTTATAGTTGTTTGGTAAATATGTCCCCCATTTAGAAAAATCTAATAGGGAAGGATTTGTCTGCAAAAGGGTTGAAATGTGTGCATCAATATCTGTCAACGGAAATGATAAATAACTCCATTTTGAAATCAATTCTTGTTTAGGCACTTCAATATCAAATGAACTACTGCTGTCGTCAAGCGTATTTTTAATCCCTGCAATATTTAAGAGCAATTGAATAGTTCTGTTTATTCGTGTCCCTGTAAATGTAAAGAGTTGTAGGTGTTTTTCTGCTGTCAGTAGGGGTCTCTCGGATTGTAAGTCGGTAATGTTGAAAACAGAGAAGTCTTTTCGAAGTATTTCTGTTTCATCACAACTTGGTTGGTCAAGAAAATCGTAGTCCGTTTTAGAATAAAGAACTTCAAACATTTTCTCTCTTATTCGTTGATGTATAGTAGCTCCACCTCCAAAAAACATTGGCTTTTTCCCGTCCTTTGTTGGTATTACTTCTATTTTTTTCGCCTTGTGGTCAACGAATTTTATTTTCCATATTTTAGCAGAAAGCAAAATGTTTTCATCCTCAATAATTTGTGGTGAAAATGGTATCTCACCAATTGTATTGCCAGCATTTACAACTTTAAAGTTTTCTTCTGTTTTAAATACGCTATAAAAGTCACGGCTGTTTACTACCTTTTCGCCTTCTACACCAATTATAACTTCGTGTTGTAATTTTTCAAGAAAATCTATTTCAATTAAATGATTAAGTATTTCGTCAATTTCTGAAAGTTCAATTTGCTTAAATGCAGCATTTTCTTTGAGTTGATTTATTAACTCTGTTAATCTTATACCTGAATGTCCTTTGGTTATTGATAACGCTTGATGAACTAAAATGTCATATGGTTTCTCATTTTTTTGAGGTGGTTCGATAAAACCTTCCTTGTATAATAACCAACAAGCTATTGATTGAAGTAAACTCCACTCATTTGTGGCATACAAATATAAATTACTACTTTCTCCTTCCTTTCTGCCACTTCTACCAACTCGCTGAATTAGTGAAGCTATACTATGTGTTGCATCAATTTGAACAACTTCATCAACAGTTCCAATGTCAATACCGAGTTCTAATGTTGATGTGCAGGAAATACAGAAGTTTTGCCGATCGTTATTTTTCGCAAAGTATTCAACATACTCTCTTACTTCTCTGTCTACAGATGAATGATGTGAAAAATAATTGGGATGTCCTTTTACTCTGTCCGATATTTTTCTAAGTTTTACTGCTACTTCTTCGGCTCGTCCTCTACTGTTAGGGAAAATTAGAACTTTATTGTCTTTGGTCTCAATGTATAAATCTTTTAAAAGCTCCAATGGTAACTCTTCGTTTTTGTTTTTGAAGTAACGAAATAGCGCATTGATTTCTTTAGCTGTTCTGTCTAAAAGAACCTTTGTTTTTAATTCATCACCTGTGAACTTTTTGGCTTCATCATAATCCCCAATTGTTGCCGAAAGTCCAACAATACTGAATGATTTACAATTAACTTTTTGTAGTCTTGACAAAATTGATTTTAATTGAATACCTCTATCCGTTCCAATAAATGAGTGTATCTCATCAATTACTACATACTTTAGATTTGAAAATAATTGCTTTACGTTGTAAGGTTTGTTTACAAACATTGCCTCCAATGATTCGGGCGTAATTAGAACAATTCCGTTTGGCTGTTTAATTAGTCTTTCTTTGAGTGTCTTGTTTGCTTCACCGTGCCACTTAGTGACTGTTACATCAAGATTTTTGCAAAGTTCTTCAATACGATAAAATTGGTCATTGATTAAAGCTATTAAGGGTGAAATGTAAAGTACTTGAACACCTGAGTCATTGAAATTAACTTTTGAAAGAATTGGTAGAAATGCGGCTTCTGTTTTTCCTGATGCAGTCCGTGATGCCAAAATAAAATTGTCGTCCGATGCTAAAATTTTTGCAATAGCTGCTGCTTGAATTGGTCGCAACTGCTCCCAACCCTTATCACGAATGAATTTTCGTATTGGTTCTGAAAGTAAATCAAATGACATTATAATTCTTCAATTTCATCCAAAAGTTCATCATTAGGTCTTTCATCAAAAATTTCAATATCCTTGAAAAGTTTTGCTTTTTCAATTTCTGGGTTTTGTCTAATAATATTTAAAATATTTAAATAATCTCTTACAATTTCACCAGGAGTTAAAAATTCAGAAGCCCCTGGTTTATTAAACATTTCTTCCATAAAAGAAAGAATTTCTTCTTCTGTTATTTGAATCTCAGATTTATAATTGTAATCAAAAATTAGTTTCAACTTTTGAAGTAAAACGAAAACCTCATTATGATTTAAAGGCATCAGCCTAATAACAGGTTGGGCAAAATCTCTTATTTCGGCTGTTTCAAATTTATTCGTTTCTAATCTTCTTTTTAATGCTTGATAACTGAATAAACCACGTCTTTCATTTTGTAAAAACTCTTTTGTGCCAGCAAAATTAAAAAACAGATTTGCTACTTTACCTTGGAAACAATCATTGTAAATGGTTAATATTTTCTCATAATTTTTCTCCCTCATTACAGAAGTTGAAATCTTGTAAAGATTTATAGCTTCGTCAAGATTTACCATAAATCCACTGTACCCCATACTTACAAAGAGTTTACAGAAGTTTTTTAGCATATCGTAGTAATTCAAATCATTAATTACTTCTCTAACTCCTAAGTCTTGTTTTGCTTCCGTTTTGGTTCTGTATTCCCCTTTTAGCCATTTTAAAGCATTCCTCCTTAGTTGTTCATCATCCTTTATGTAGCCTTCGTAATATTTCATTACAACCATTCCAAAATCGAAACCACCCACATCAGTGATTTCATTGATAGTTTTCATAATGTTGTTTTGAATGAGATTCAAGTATTGTTCATCACGAATATCTGTCAATGATATTTTATTTTCTTCGGCAGTTTTGGTTATAATTTGCTCAATCCACTTTTCCAATAAAGTTGGTAATGCACCACCTTCTGGCTTAGTTTGAATTGAAACATTGTCCATAATGGCAGAATAGAGAGCAACTCCTTTTCCGTCATTTGAATACAAACGATTGTCAGGAGTAAAGTCTGCATTGGCTACGACAAATTTCTGCTTCAAAGCAACCGTATTGAGTAAATGAAGCATAAATGACTTGCCTGAACCGAAGTCGCCAATCCAGAATTTTACCATACTATGCCCATTCTTCACATCTTCTAATGCAGCAACAACAGCATTTATTTCTTCCGAACGCCCAACGGTAATATGTTGAACGCCAATTTTTGGAACTACGCCACCAATCAATGAGTTAATAATTGATGTGGCTTCCTTTGGTTTAATATTGTCAATCATTTTGTTAAAATTCTTTGATAATAATCTGTGTTAATTGTATAATGCTCGTCTTCTTCCTCAATCAAAACATCATCTAAAAATTCGTAACAAGCTTCATTGATACTCTCTATTAATTGATTTTTAAATACGCCTTTTGATTTTGCAAATGCTTCTAATTCTAATTTTGAAATAGAAAAATTACTTTTTTCAAAATATTCTAAAGCCGTAGAATTTATTTCAGTTAACCTTAAAACGCTATTATAGATATAGATGGACTGTTGAATTTCGGTTGTTTTTTGTGTAATTTCTATTTTTATTTCTTCGTTATTTATCTCTTGCGTTTTTATAGTATTATTTTCATCTTCATAATCATCTTTTAAATACTCATTTAATAATTCAACTGTTCCTGAATGTTGCTTTTGGACTTCTTTTATCGAAATTGAATCAAGTTGAATTTTCTTTCTTTTTACTTTATATATTTTTGTTAATTCTTGTAAAGCCTTTTCTAAATTCCTGTCATTAATCAATTCGCTTATTATTGCCTGAAAATTATGTAACTGTTCATTTGTTTTAAATAAATTTTTTTGAATTGTTTTTGTAAGTTGCTTATTATCAAATGTTACTGATTTCAAATCGTGGTATAAATATTTAATATAGTATTCTAATGCTAATTCTTTATTATAATTTGAAATAAATTTGGAAGCTTCAAAATAAATATTTTCAATAAAAGGGTTTTCTTTATTTCTTATTTCTAATTCTATAATTTCTTTACTATAATCATCTATCCTATTGCTATCAAATATAAATGCTAAATCCTTTAATTTGGTTTTATATCTTGTTCGGTTGTAATTATTTATTTTAATTTCACTTTCAACATCAATTTTATTAAGATGCAATAATTGATTAATTACATAAGGATGTATTATAGTTTTAACTTGCTCATTAAATGAATTAATTGCTTCATTTGAACGTAGATACCAAGTTAAATCTGTTTTTCGTCCAGCTTCAAAATAATCTCTAAAGTAATTTTCACAAGTTTTATAAATGCATTGATAAACTGTATACCTAAAATTACTTAAGATATTATTATAATTATAACTGCCTGTTCTATATCTATAATTTTTTGTAATTTCAATATGAGCAATACCGTTTATTACACTTCCAAATTCAATATTTTTTATTTTATATTGTTCTTCAAGAAAGTTTATACAATTAAAAAGTAATCTTATTAATTCAATTGCACAAAAGTGAATTGAATTAAATTTATTGTCAGTGTCAATAAGATTATTTAGAATATCTACTTCATTTTTATTTAAGTTAAGTTCTTGTTTATATTTATTTCCTAGTTTCCAGTCATCGTATGTGTTATTGTAATTATTTGTAATAATATTTTCATATCTTCCAGTAACATCAATAATTGAGTCATCATTGTTCTTGTTTGAAGAGGTTGATAATGTCTCTGTTACGGTAATGTTTTTAATAAGAGTTTGAATAAATTCATCTCGAATTTCCTTTTCAGATTTCTTTTTGTTATTGGAATCCGAATATGTTGTATTTTGTTGAATTGGTTTTTTATTAATCGAAGCGGCAAAGATTATGAAAATTATTATTCCGATTATTATTATAGCTGTCATAATGATTCAAAATGTTAGATGTCAAAAGTATTAAAATTTGCAGTCATTTGTCGTTTTGCTTGTCTGTCTGACGTTTTACAATGCCTATAACTTGTTTATATGGATGACAAAATCACACATATACAACCAATTTTGGGTGTGCGTTTATGGTTTTTGTCATCCTTTATTCAAATATACTTTTTTATTTATAATTACCAAAATACTCTAAAAAACAAGCTCCACCAATCAAAATCATAGGTGCGCCTACAAAAAGGGTAGGCTCGCCTATGAAAAAGGTAGGCTCGCCTATAAAAGAGGGTAGGCTCGCCTATAAAAAAGGTAGGCGCGCCTATCAAAAACATAGGCGCGCCTACAAAAAACGTAGGCTTACCTATAAAAAACATAGGCGTGCCTACCAAAATCATAGGTAAAGCTTCTAAAATCGTTAATTTTTATAAATGCTCATTAGTGCAAAAGTTTTCGACGTGACTCTAATGTCTTTTAAATAAATTGGTCATAGGCGCAACCGCAAGTTGTATTAAACGGATAAAACTACATCTCGCACATAAAAAAAAGCCACCGGTTTCCCGATGGCTTTCTATGCTCTGTAAGTAACTCGTAAAAAATCTTACGACTTTCTACTCATGACTCACGACTTTCATTTATTTCACTTCTTCAACAACTTCTGCGTCTTGTACATCTTCAGTATTGTTGTTTGCATTTTGGTCAGCAGCACCTTCTTGTTGTGCGCCACCTTGCGATGCATTGTACATATCCTGAGAAGCTGTTTGCCAAGCGTTGTTCAATTCCGTCAATGCCACTTCAATCGCAGGAATATCCTGTGCTGTATGTGCTTCTTTTAATTTAGCAGCTGCACCTTCAATCGTTGCTTTTTTATCAGCCGGAATTTTATCGCCAAACTCTTTCAGTTGTTTTTCCGTTTGGAAAATCAAGTTGTCTGCTTCGTTCAGCTTGTCCACTTTAGCACGTGCTTCTTTGTCAGATGCTTCGTTTGCTTTCGCTTCCGCTTTCATCTTTTCAATCTCTTCTTTAGATAAACCTGTAGAAGCGGTGATACGGATGTTTTGTTCTTTTCCGGTGCCTTTGTCTTTTGCTGTTACGCTTAAGATACCATTTGCATCGATATCAAAGATCACTTCGATTTGAGGAACACCACGTGGTGCCGGTGGAATGCTGTCTAAGTGGAAACGACCTAAGCTTTTGTTGTCTTTCGCCATCGGACGTTCGCCTTGCAATACATTCAACTCCACAGATGGCTGGTTGTCTGATGCCGTGGAGAACACTTCTGATTTCTTAGAAGGAATCGTCGTGTTGGATTCAATTAATTTAGTGAATACACCACCGTATGTTTCGATACCTAATGATAAAGGTGTTACATCTAACAATAAAACATCTTTCACATCACCGGTTAAAACACCACCCTGAAT
>Ga0116157_10005547_pt1 | contig 11617 bp, 9 predicted proteins | sample AD_UKC048_MetaG_FD_89882 | JGI IMG/M metagenome (GOLD analysis project Ga0116157, IMG submission 89882) | Active sludge microbial communities of municipal wastewater-treating anaerobic digesters from USA - AD_UKC048_MetaG | ecosystem: Engineered > Bioreactor > Anaerobic > Digestate | place: USA... | reverse complement strand
GAAGAAAGTATAAGAATTCCGCGCAAACATTTTTAGAGTATGCTATGCTAGTGAGTGTCGTTGTCGCGGTCCTGATTTCTCTTACCCCGTTATTGCGCAGAGGGGTCCAGGGGATGATTCGGGTTGTTTCCGACCAAGTCGGCAATCAATCCGGCGCGGAGCAGCCCGGCGGGCTCGATGGGCATTTGGTTGAGCAGATAATAGACGTGGATCAAGCGTCTGTCAGGCGGCGGAGGGAAGATTTTGGAGAGACGCGGGTGGATTATGACGGCACGGTGTCACAAACAGTTACGACCACAACCACGAATTTAGGATTTCAGTATAGGGATAACTAAAAGGCTTTAAAATGAGGGTACGGGCATGAAGTTATTACGAGGGCAAAGCACTTTGGAATATGTGACGCTTATTACAATTATTTTAGGGGTATTCCTGGGGATGGGGACTTATTTTAAAAGAGGGGTTCAGGGGCGGTGGAAGGAATCCGTTGACGGAATGGGCGACCAATACGACCCGCGGGTGACTAATACAGATATTACTGAGCGGGCGAGTGGGTTTTCCTCCACGCGTATTACCACAATCCCGGTTAACGCCGGGGTCTGGACAATGCGGGATGACGACTCCAACATGCTTGAAGAAAAATACGGGGCGTCAAGAGTGGCCGCCTATTAATGAAACGTAAATTTTAAATTATGAAATGTGACAAAGGAAAGATTCGGAACCCTCGATTAGGCCAATCAGGGACGGAGTTGGCTATCTTTGGGGCCATGCTTATTTTTATAATCGGTTCCATTATTAAAGCGGGACTGCAGGTTAGTATGCTTAACAATATGCAATTACGAGCTTTGCGCCTTGCCTTGAGCGAATCTTACCGGACGTCCGAAGGCGAGTACATTGGTTTTGCTGGGGACGAAGGCGCGAACTCCCGGAACGTGGCGTCTATTGTTATTTTGGAAGACAGATTGAATGTGGATGCGGGTAAGAAATTCGGGTCTCGGGACAGGTTCCCGATGACAGCCAGCGCCAGCGCTTCTATGACAAAAAATTTATTCCGTCCGACAGATTTTGGAGATCGCCGGGACCTGCCGGTGTCGGATATTTATATTAACGGCCAACGCTTTCCGTTATTAGGGGCGGATTTCAAAACAGTCACCCTTGCCAACGCTGACGGAAGCCGACCTGCCTGGATACCAGCGTGCAATGGCGCGGCACCGGCATATTTTAATTCCAGCGCCCCGCCCGCGAATCCTCCCTACGGAATGTGCTGGTGGAATAGCTGTGTTACTTATTCGAGTTGTGTTTATGTGGGATACGGGGGCAATTATGAATTAGGTTACATGGGGGAATGTGTTATGGCAACAGGAGGGGCCGGCACGGGAGAGTATGATTTGGTGACAAATTCTGCGGGATGTTCGTTGCTGTTTACTATATCAGGCAATTATCCTAAGAGTAAAACGTGTTGTTTTGGGACCACATGTCAAAAAAATTGTAATAATCTTCCTCAAGACGTCCGTTTTGATTATGATTTTGACGGCGTATCTGATGTGCCTGCCGGGAGCCGGGACGGACAATTCTGGCAGTGGTTTTTAATCGCCGGGGTAGTTGACGGAACAGCGTTAACCTTGCCGTGGGGTGGCGTGCCGGGAATTTATGTTGATCCCAGCGGAGAGAAGGAATCGAAGAACGACAGCGTTGATGTTGACGGCGATTATTATGAAGAGTCTATCCTTAGTTATTCTGCCTTGAGTTCTGGCGTTCTTCGAACCGTGAACGTGATTGACGGGGAGGAAGGAGATATGACCAGTTCATTCCTTTCGGATGCCCGTCAAGCCGGGGAATGGCGTTTTGCCGGGACCATCGGAGGCTCTTGTGGAGTTGAGCCGACAGGGAATTGCGTTATCGGATCAACGACGACCGGAGAGAATGCTCTGGGGGTGTGTTCGAATTATAAATGCCTTGCTCGTTCAGTTGGTTTTTCTGAGGGCGCGCAGGTTTATACATTTACGGAATCTAATCCAGGCCAAGAAACAGGTCAGGGAATGTATCTTCGGACGGAAGAAGGCCCGATTTTTAATGCCAACATGTCGCAATACACCCGGAGCACGGAAAGGCATGACCAGCTAGATGTTGTGGAGCGGTTGGTTCAGCTTACCAAGGACACGGGCAGGTTTTGTGCCGACGATGTTAATCCTCGCGTCTGGGGAACTTCGGCGTGGGCGCGCGATAATGGGCTGTATGGAATTCAGAATCCGGTCGAAGTTTGTACCCGGCCCAGCACGGGAACCAATTGTTATATGGGGGGCGTCGCACAGTTGACATGTTTTGACAGGGACAACTTGATGTTGTTTGTCAGGAGCCGGATTGCCGATCTTAGAGGGAGGCGTTGGATAAGAAGATACGCCCCGTAAGGATTATAGGTGAATTGTTATGAAAACACGGAAAAGGAATCAAAGGAAAAAGCTTTATAAATGGCCGGGACAGGTGTCTTTGGAGTTTATGTTTGGGATGATCGGTGTCGTTTTGCTTGTGGTCGGGATGATTCAGGTTTTTGCCTGGACAGGCAATGACCTGATGAAACGTTTTAACTCTCATGAAGCTCTTTTGGTTTCTCCGGTTGGCACTTCTCAACCTGCGGCTCCTTTAGAACAGGTCCGGCCGATGTTTTATTCGGTCACAAAAATAAACGCAACGGTTAATAGCAATATTTTTGGAGAGGAAGCTCCTTAATTCTAAATTTATTACCCCGGGGGTCAAGTTGTTGCATGTTTTTTACAAAGGCGTAAGGCGAGTCCGAAGATGGCAACATAAAAAGCGGAATGCTTTTTTCTTTGTTCCCAACAACAGCGGTGATTCCACAAGAATGCCGCCTCGGCATGTTGCCGGGCAAGTCGGGCTGATCCTGATTCTGGCCGCGGCCATAGGGCTGATTTTATATGCGGTCACGATTAATATCGGCAGGATTTCTCAAGGCAAAACCTTGACTATTATTGCCGCCAACACGGCGGCATCCAAGATGGCGTCGTTTATCGCCAGTTATGGCCAAATGCTTTTTATGACGTCTTTGGGGGGAGAAACAAAAATTTGTGCCTGGACCGGATTTTTAGTAAAGCTCATTGCGGCCATTATTGTTGTGGTCATTGTTGTTATTTGCGCCGCTACCGAACAATGTGAGGGATGGGGGTTAGCCGCTGCGATTGTCGCGGCGGTTCTTGTTGTGGCTGCCGCGGTTATTGATGTCACAATAACCCAGCCGGGCATTACGTCCATGTGGAACAAAATGATGAAGGACTCGATGGGGCCGAAAGAAATGGCCGTGGAACTGGGGGTGCAAACCGCCTTGATGACAGCGGTGAATGACCCTGCCCAAATTCCGGATTTATTCGACTTTGACACTGACGGTTCTTTTGGCAATTTAGCGGACCCTCTTAATAAAACCACGGCCCCGGATTATATTTCCCGCTTTGCGTATTATTATACCCGCCGCCTTCAAGGTATTCCTGATTTGAATCTTACGATCATTGATGACTTCTTGTCTGCGTTGACGGATTTCTTGTTTGGAGGCGATCCCAATCGCTGTACGGTTTGGGGGTGCGACACGGATGATTGGGGCCTTATTGATCCCCTAGATTGCCTGTTAACTCCCGGGCACCCCTGTTGCCCGGCCAATCCCGTTGGGAACATGCGTTTCCCGGCCATGTGTGACCCCTGTTGCGTCATTAACGATCCAGACCTTCGGCCAGCGTGCTGTGCTACGGGAACTTGCGTGGAGGACGAGGGGTTTGCCGGCGGGGATCCAAACACATGTGATGAGAGAAGCCCTTACCACACCCCGCTTCCTCCCGCAGCGCCAAACGCAAGCTTGACGTACCCGTATATTTTTAGAGGCATAAATGAAAACTCCACGAACAATAAAAACAGTTCAGGCGCTTGGGTTCCGGCCAATATTTCTTTTCGTGAATGGCTCGGCTTTGACGACGAGCATCATCAATACGCCGTTAATCCGGCCCGGCCTAATTGGCATTATTTAATTGACGGAACCGGGGCGAATTTAGACCACTCGCAGTTGATCCGTTCCGCTCCGTTGGAGTATGATTTTTATATGGAAGACGCAACCGGTTATTATTTGAATGACGAGAGGCCGGGGATTTTTCCGTTTTTCTATAAACTGGCGGACTGGGGTATGGATTTACAGGCTTTGACCTATGGCGCCCTGACGCCGGATCCGCCTGATCCTCATCCGGTCCGGGATAACCTTGAGTGCCATTTATGCGATGTAGACGGGATTGCCGCGGGCACGGTCCCTGCGGTTTGCGCCGGAATGACGTATCCTTCTGAAATTGGTGTTGCGCTTGAACTTCCCGAAACTCCGGATACAGCGCTTTATAGCGGCGGCTGGTGTGTGGATGCTGCGAATACCGGAGCCGACGGCGACCCACCCCAGTTGTTGGACGTGGTCCCCAATATTGTTGATCTTTTAGCCGATGATGCTGTCTGCGCTCAGGATGTGGGCGGCTGGAAAAGAGGGGCTGATCAATTCTGTGATCCGCCTGACCAGTGGCCTTATATGGCCGAATGCATAAAAGCCGGTGGTCCTTCCGGCGGGGGGGGGCCACCTTGCGTGGAGGTCGATCCCGTAAGTGGGACTTCTTGGCCGGTTGATTGTGCTTGCGGAACCGGCGGGGCTTTGCCTCCGACGCCTCCCGTAGACCGGACGTTGGCCGCGAACAACTTTCAATATGTGACCACCAACTGGCCTGATGATAAATTAGATGATTTTATCTATGGATTGCCGGAATTCTATGAATGGGCGACAACCCTTTTTGGCAAAGATAAGGATACTTTAGAAGACACTTTCGATGATTGGTATGAGGAAGCCGCTACTTGGATTGAAGCGCCGTGCCCGAGCGGTAATGCTGCGGATTGTGCGGGAAGTTGTACCGGAGACGTGGATGGCGGATACTGGTATGTCTGGCGCGATGATTTGGGCTCTTTCTATACTCCAATTGTAAATTGGCTGAACCCACCCGATGCGGATCTTTATGTTGGTTCCGGGTGTTTTACGAACAGCTCCGCAGACCCGGCGGTTTGGTGTGTTCCTCCGCCTCAAGCGGCCGCTAATAAATATGCGGACCCCACATATCTGGGTTTTCAGTCAGGATATAACGGGTTGGAATGCCCTGGAGTAAGCCAGGAGGAACAGGCGTCTTTTGACATTAGCGCAGATGGCCGAGGCGACATTGAAGATGTTATTGCGTGTTTTAATTGGAACCTTTTTGATCCGGCTGAAGATCCGTCCGGGGCCCCAATTATTCACCCTGTAACCGGGGCGCAGGCTGTAGGAAATTTTGAAAAATTTGAGGCGTGTAAGTGGGATTGCGACAATAATCCGGTTAATTCCATAAACAGCTGTCCGATCTTGCCCAGGTCGCTGGTGCCGGGGTTTGATGCTTTAATATTTACGGTTCCAATGCCCGAAGCAGATTTGATCGCGTTAACATTGTGTTTAGGAACAGAATCGATTCCAACCTGTAATGATGATTGTTCGTCGTTGCCTGGCGGATATGGCATCCCCGCTTTTGTTCCAACGTCCGATAACGCGGCCCTTCCGGCGCCAGACACGTCTTTGTTGACCAATTTAAGGGCCCTGTATGCTTTTTGCGAGGCGAATCCAGCTTCAAGTCTTCCAAACCAGTGCCGGGACCAGGGGACAACGATTGCTTGTGCCAGCCCCACCATTTTGTCAGACGCCTTAAACTGTTCCTGCACGTGGTACGGGTTACCGACGGATCTTTTGGGAACCTGTGGACAGCTTTGCGGTATTGGGGCGACCCCGTTTTTTGATGCCATTGAAACAGCCCTTGATGATAATATAGGCTCGTGCGGAGAAACTGATCCTGGAGAATGGAAAGATTTGTTAGACCAGAGCGTTTTAGCCGCGGGGAATCAGGCGATGAAAATGTCAAAACGCTTGAATTTGTTGGAGGGACGAGAGGAAGAGGCGATTTCGATAAGGAATGTGTTGTATAATGCGCTTCTTCATATCGACGCCTTTCTCACGGGCCCGGCCCAGGGGCTTATTGATGCTTGTAAGGCATGGGGGAATATTTATCCTCCGGCCACCACCTCTTTCGCCATTTATGCCTGGCAGGATCTCCCCAAAGATGTTTATAACACGATTCGGGGGGATTGGCATGTTGTTAAAGTGGAAGTTCGAACTCCGGGGCGGTGTAACGCCGCGTGTGGAACGGATCGATGGCCGTATATTGACACATACACCAAAAGCTGGGGGATGAAACGCTGTTATGAATTAAAGGAATGGACAGGCAGGGTCAAAGCCCGGGTGATCCGTTATGACGAGGATACTGTCGGCAGCCGGATACTTTTCCCGGATGGAACTCTATTATGGAAACCACAATACTATCATCCGGAAGGGTCAGATCAGGATCCTACGGATTTGGAGCTGACCTGCGCTATTATGATTGATCCCAATATCGCCGCCCAGACATGGGAATGGGGGTGGAGGAGCGCTTTTATGGTTAATCAGACGCCGACAGCCAGCGCCACGCCACCTAGGGGGTCGCCCGAGTATTTGGATTGCTGGAATTTTCTGCATGAAAGTTTGTTAAGATATGGTTATTCAACGGCGACGTGCGCTCAATATTTTCTAGGAGGCGGATCGGGGTACAGTGGAGACCAGGGGTTTCGTGTCCGTTTTGTGGAGTGTGATAACGCCTTTATTAGTGGAAATAATTAGAAAAGTATTTAAGGACGAAATATGTTTCGGCAAAGGAGAAGTGCTCAATCTATATTGGAGTATATGACCTTGATTGTTTTTTTATTATCAAGCTTGTTTGTCTTTCAAGGTTATATTTTAAGGGGTTATTATGGAAGCTGGAAAAAGGCGGGGGATGCTTTTGGCTCAGGGCGTCAGTATGACCCCAGGCCTTTTGGGAATTATGGAGATGGCGGCGGGACTTTAGAATGTTTTTTTGATGCCACCCACTGTACGTCAGGGACCGGCCCGGCCCGGCCGTGTACGTTAATTAACAGATGGATTTCAAAGGCCTGTTATGATGCGACACCCTGTGATTGCACGATGCCAATCGGAACGACGGGGTATATCACACAGTGTTTGCAGTGTTTAGAAAATTGTAGCGAGTCTGTAGCTGCGGGAGCGCTTTGTGGGGACGTGACGACATCGAGGGTTTTAATTGATTAATGATTAGGGGTTTATAAGGAGGCATAGGTTAAGCGATGTATGTTTCTCTATTTTGTATATTTATATCTGCGACAATGTTTGGGTATTTTGTCATTCCGTTAATTTATAATAAATCCGTAGAAGTTGGCCAAAAACGGGCGCATAAACTTTCTTCAAAACTGGACAGGGTTTTGCCCCGCTCCAAGGTTGAAAAGATAACCCGCTTTTATATCATTGCTCCGATTGTTTTTGGAGGGGCTTGCTATATGTTTTTCCCGGAAGACCTGCGGCTTTTCGGTATAGGAATCGGACTGGTTTTCGGTTTAATTTTTCCAGGAGTTTATAACAACCTCCTTATAGGGCAAAACAGGAGGAAATTTGATGACCAGTTAATAGATGCGCTTATGATTATGTCAAGCTCCTTCCGAGGGGGGTTGAGTTTGGTTCAGGCCATGGAAGCCGTTGTGGAAGAGATGCCGGATCCGATAAACCAGGAATTTTCGATTGTTTTGGGGGAGAACAATATGGGGGTTTCTCTGGATGAAGCCCTTAATCATCTTTATAATAGGCAGCCTTCTCCGGCCGTGCAGCAAATGACAACGGCTATTTTGCTGGCAAGAGAAACAGGGGGGAATTTGCCCAGTATTTTTCAGCGGATTGTGAATGTTATTCGTGAACAAAAAAGAATAAAATCTCAGATAGACACTTTGACAGTTCAAGGAAAAATTCAAGGTGTTGTTATGTCGGCCTTGCCTATTATGTTTTTTACGATTATTTACGGAACGAATCCGACTTTCTTTGATCATATGTTTAAGTCCACGGTAGGGAGGGGCATGCTTGTTTATGCGGTTTTTTCGGAAATTTTAGGCGCCATTATGATTTGGAAGATTAGTAGTTTTAAAGATTTTTAATAAATCAAACAAAGCCTAACCTAAGGAAGAGGTATATCATGTTAATGCTGACATTTGTTTTGACGATGTGTTTTTTGGCGGGATTTAGTTTTGTTGTTGGGCTTTTTCCGATGGAAATGGAGAGCCGGCCTACGTTAAAAGCTTTTGGATATGAGGTGGCCCCGGCAAAGAAGAAAAAGAATGCGACGTCCATGTTGCGTGCTTTAGCCATGTTTAATAAACCATTGTGTTCAGGGGGCCTTCGGAAGAGAATTTCAAAAGATTTATCTGTGGGGCATGTTAACTTGACGCCGGAAGAATTTTTCTTAATGAAGGAAATCGGTATTATTTTGGTGCTTTTGTTGACTTTTCAGATGATTCAGCCAGACATGATTCTTTTTTGGCTTTTTATGAGTCTTTCTATTGGTTATATGATGCCGGAATTTTGGCTTAAGGGAAAAATTAAAAAAGTCAAAGCTGTTATTGTGAAGGAATTGCCGAATGCCATTGATTTGCTTGGCCTTTGTGTGAATGCTGGGTTGGACTTTATGTTGGCTTTGAAGTGGGTTGTTGAGAAATCAACACCATCGGTCATGATTAACGAGCTTAATATCCTTTTGCAGGAAATCAACGTTGGAAAGACCCGCCGTGACGCATTAAAAGATTTGGCGGTAAAATTTGACCTTCCGGAAGTTTCTTCCTTTTCAAGGACGCTTCTCCAGGCAGATAAAATGGGGACCTCTGTTTCCGAAGCCCTGAATCTTTTGTCTGAAGACATGCGCCTTGCCCGATTCCGCAGAGGGGAACAAATGGCCATGAAAGCGCCTATGAAGCTGTTGGTGCCCCTGTTGTTCTTTATTTTCCCTGTTGTCGGAATTCTTGTCGCCGGCCCAATATTTCTGCAGTTTATTGAGGAGAATCCGTTGTCAGAATTGGGTGGGAAAAAATAACCCCTGTTTGGAAAATGAGAAGCAATCCCGTTTTTGATCAATTATCAAAAAGTGTCTTATAAAAACGGTGTTTTTGTGAAATTTCTAGAAAACCTTGAGTTGTCCATTCTGATTTGTCCATTCTGAGAAAATTGTGTTTTTAATAATTAAATAAATATAAAAATTAAGCAATATTCTAAAATTATTTTTCAAGCGAATAGAAATTTTTAAGATGTTTTTAAACCATTAAGTTTTTTTTGGAAGCGTTTTCTTGTTTTTTCTCCTGATTCTCAAAAGACAATTTCAAAAAATATTTCTTTTGGGCTGTAACTATCTGAAAATAAACAACATTTTCTTTAAAAAAAAATTGCATATTCATTGTTGCCCCTCTATAATAATGCTATACTTATAGGGCAAGTGGTAAAGGGTTGCCTTATAAGAATATCCTGAAAGAGGGCCAACAAAATAATGAGATGCACATCATTTATTAAGCTCTTCAGAGTATTTGAGTAAACTACTGGGCTACCAAGAGACCACTTGGTAGCTTTTTGTTTTTAAAAAATGGCAAAAATTATAAAAATTATAGGAGGAGCAGAAAAAAAACTAAATAGTTTTTTGTTGAATTCTTTCAGCTTGTTTCAAAAAATTCCTTCCACTTGTATTCGAGGGCACCAGTTAGCCCATTGTTTCGTTAATAATCTGGTTAATTTCTAGAAAAATATATGAATTTTAGATTGGACAAAAAACTAGGTGCCGAAACTGTCTCTAAAGGTATATTAGAGAATAGGTTAATTTCTGCGTCTGAAAGTATTGTCCAAAATGAATTAAAAGAAGAGTCTTTTAAAAGTAGATTTAAGTCTTGGATTCGGCTTGTTGCCCTTGTTGTTGTTTTAATTTTCCTTCCAGAGCAGGTTAGCTGGGCTTTCAACTACAATCCCGCTGTTCTTTGGGGACACTCGTCTTCGTCTGTTCAGGTGATTGACTTGGATTCTCCCAATCCCCAGGTTTCTCAAGAAGAAATGATGGCGATACAGCTTTCCTCCGGTGTCGCCAATCTTTTGGAACAAATTGAGAACAAAGAAAATGCACAAATTAAACTCGGGCTGTCTTCAGATATAAATAATTCTCTTTCTAGTGAGAAAAGCGTTTTAATTTCTGCGAAGAGGAAAATCACTCCGGATTATGTCCAATCTGTTAAATCTTGGATTCGTAATCCTAATATTCACCCATTTAATTGTGGTGTTTATGCTTTAAAAGATTTGTTAGATGGCAACAAAATTTCAACGTCTTTGGCTGAAATTGCTGTGGCAACTCTTTCCGTCGATCTTTTAAATAATATTATTGAGCCTGGAGAAAAATTCTTAAAAACTTCTCTTTTTGCGATTGAAGAAGTTGCCCGCGGATATGGTCTTAATGTTCAGGCCGTCAAGGTTGACACGCAAGACATCCTTTATCTGAAAACTCCGTTTATTGCCAATTTTGGTTCGGAACACTTTGTGACTGTTCGGTCCGTTGATGCTCAGAATGTGTACTTCTCTGATATTGGCAAGCAACAGTCTATGCCACGAGATCAATTTAAAGAGAAGATCAGCGGTTTTGTTCTTGCTGTCAATTTGGATCGCCAAGAAGATATGGAATACGAACCCATTTCAGACGCCATGAAGGTGTTTGTTTGGGGTAATAAATGGATAGACAGATCAGATGATTTGCCCGGGTTGTTGTCTGGGGCGGATGTTTTTGCTGCTGTAATTTCCATGGTGGTTCAGATTGTCATCGCTTATATTATGGGTGGCCCGCTTGGAGTTATTATTTCTTTAGCTTCTTCAACTTTTGGTTCTGCCGTAGGGGAAGCGTATTATGTTAACTGTGTGAATGATGGCGGAGATGATTGTGAAAGCAATGCGTTTATTTTAAGCACAGCTATTACAATTGCTGTTTCAGTAGGTTTGAATTATATGGCCGGGATAGGATCTGAGGCCGGAAATGCAGCGGGCGAGGCTGCCGCCAGTGGTGGGGAAACCGCATTGGAGTCTACTGCCAGTACCGGCGCAACCAGCTCCCTTAGCACAGCTTTACAAAATGCGGCAGTTGGTGCGGCAGTTGGTGCGGCTCTCGGGTGGGCCGTTGCGAAGATGACGGGAAAAGATGCTACCAAGGCGGCGCTTATTGGTGGGTTAATTGGAGCTGCAGGAGGATTAATTGCTGGTTATGGTGGGTTTGGTGAGGGGATTCAAAGCGCTTGGCAGAGTTTGATAACAAAACTTCAGAATATATGGTCTAGTATTAAAGGGTTTTTTAATAAGGTTTTTGGCGGCGGCGCTGCATCTACGGCAACGAGCACTACTTCCACAACGAGCATGACAGTGACTCAGCGGTTGTGGGATATTGCGAAGGCCTTTGCCAAAGGCTTTACGGTCGGGATGAAAGGCTTATGTTCAAGTTAAAATTGCCGAATTTTTAGAAGAGCATTTGGATATTGATAGTGAAATTTTGAAATCGGTTTTAGTTGGGTTGATTTCTTCTTTGGCTGCGGATTTGGCGGTGGGTGTTGTTGCCATGGGATTGGACGCGGCCGCAGATGCGTTGTTTGACAAGCCTGCCAG
>Ga0116157_10005538_pt1 | contig 11634 bp, 13 predicted proteins | sample AD_UKC048_MetaG_FD_89882 | JGI IMG/M metagenome (GOLD analysis project Ga0116157, IMG submission 89882) | Active sludge microbial communities of municipal wastewater-treating anaerobic digesters from USA - AD_UKC048_MetaG | ecosystem: Engineered > Bioreactor > Anaerobic > Digestate | place: USA... | reverse complement strand
GTAATTTGCTTAGGTGGGTCAATGCAATTAAAAGGGTTGTTTGCTCCATGGGTATTTTATTCCATGCTTTTTTCTAGTATAATTACGCTTGTCTGAAATATTTATTGAGGTTTAAGAGTGAATTTTATCAACGCGGTTCTTTATCAGCCCCTTTTTAATCTACTTATTTTTCTTACAAATATTTTACCTGGCCATTCTCTTGGCCTGGCGATTATTGTTATCACAATTCTGATACGCATTATCATGTTGCCAAGCTCCCTCAAGGCGGCTCATGCTCAGGTGAAGAGCACATTGTTGCAGCCCAAGATTAGTAAAATCAGAAAAGAAATTAAGGACCAAAAAGAGCAATCTCAGGCGCTGATGGCTTTGTATAAAGAAGAAGGGTTTTCTCCATTCGGCTCATGCTTACCACTCATCATTCAATTCATTATATTAATTGCTCTTTATAATGTTTTTCGCACCGGACTTAGTGGTAGCGATTACTCTGCTTTATATTCTTTTGTACAACGTCCAGAGGCGCTTGGCACCCAATTCCTTGGATATAATTTAAATACTCCTGATCCATGGGTGTTACCAATAATTGCCGCCGTTTTGCAAGTTTTTTTATCCTGGCTAATGGTTCCAAAGGTGAAAGTAACACCAGAGACGCAGAAAGATCCTTTGACGATGATGAACAAGCAGATGATTTTTCTTCCTGCGATTATTACAGTATATTTTGGTCACACCGTACCATCGGCTCTGGTTTTTTACTGGATAACGATGACAATATTTAGCATTGCTCAGCAGCTTTACGTCAACAAAAGTATACGCAAGGGAAAGACAATTGAGGCTGTTCCCGTCGATGTAAGCGAGCTTCTTCCACAGAAAAAAGAGAAGGCTGAAGTAGTGGAAAATAAAGGCAGCAAGATTAGCCAGATTATGAACAAAAGGCTTGATAAGCAGGAAAAGAAAGCCGATGTTACGGTCACTATTCGCAAGAAGAAGTAACATCTTGCAACAACTAGGTAAAGAGCGCACAATTATGGAGAGATGCCAGAGTGGTTGAATGGGCCGCTCTCGAAAAGCGGTAGCCGAGCAATCGGCTCGTGGGTTCAAATCCCACTCTCTCCGCCATGTACCAGGTCAAAAATCAAATGATTTTTGCCGCGGTACATGGCGACGCCATCCCACACTTAAGTGTCTTAATTTACTTAAGCAACCTATGGCTCCGGAGGGGAAATGACAACGATAAATGATACAATCTATCTTCTGAACCGGGAAGAGGAAGAACGGTTGACCCAGGAGCAGGCAAAGAAACTTAAGATGCCCTATGTCAACTTAATAAATTATCCTCTTGTCAAAGAGGTGCTCGATCTAATTTCAGAGGAAGAAGTTATTCAACATCAAGTCGTCCCGTATTTAAAGATCGGCGACTCTGTTCGTGTGGCTACTGTTGATCCGGAAAGCGCGAAGTCCTTCATGCAGGAAAAGGAAAAAACACTTGGTTTAACTTTGATTCCCTCTCTTATATCAAAGACAAGCTTGTATTATGGAATTGCTTTCTACGAAAAGCGAAGGAAAGATGAGCTTGCCAGGGCGTCTCAGGAAAAATCTGTCTTTTCCGGTATTAATTCAATAAAAATTACTGATATCAAAGGGGCTGCCGAAGCTGCAAAACACTCGAATACTACCGAACTTTTAGAAACTATTTTGTTGGGAGCCGCTAAGCTTAACGCCTCTGATATTCATATTGAGCCGAGCGAAAAGGATTTTTTAACCAGGTTTAGGATTGACGGAGTTTTACAGGATATTGTAGTCTTGCCGAAAAACCAATATAAGCAATTAGTCTCCCGTATCAAGTATCTTTCAAGATTAAGAATGGATGTCGCTAACCAGCCACAAGACGGTAGGTTTTCAGAAATTCTAGAAGGGGAGGCGATCGATTTTCGTGTATCTATCATGCCATCAAATTTTGGCGAATCTATCGTCCTGCGGCTTCTCGGCCAGGAAAAGTCAATTTTGAAGTTGGACACACTCGGTTTTCGGTCGGATGCGCTTGTTTCAATCAGGAGTGCAATTTCCAAGCCCCATGGAATGATTTTAACATCAGGTCCGACAGGTAGTGGGAAATCCTCCACTCTCTATGCTGTACTAATGGAGCTTAAGAAGCCCGGGGTTAAGATAATTACCCTGGAAGATCCGATCGAATATCGGATAGAGGGGATAGAGCAGAGCCAAATCCGTCAGGACGAAGAATACGGTTTTGTGGAGGCTTTAAGAGCCTCTCTCCGTCAAGATCCCGACATATTGATGCTGGGAGAGGTTCGAGATGTTGAGACAGCAGAAATCGCTATTCAAGCTGCTCTCACAGGGCATCTATTACTGACTACTATCCACGCAAACTCCGCTCCAGCTGTCTATGCCCGTTTTTTAGAGATTGGCGTCCAGCCCTTCCTTCTTTCGGGATCTATCAACCTTATCATGGCACAGCGACTGGTCAGACGCATTTGTCCTAAATGCAGGACGGCAAGCAGGGTTCGGACAGAAGTCTGGCAAGAGGCTGTGAAAGCACTTCGCCCAATAGAGACGCGACTGCCGTCATATATCCAATCACTCCTAAGCCAAGAATCGGTGGAGCTATCTCATGGTAAGGGATGTGAACAATGTGGATCGACTGGCTATCTCGGTCGGCAGGTCATTATTGAAGTAATAGTACCTAATGAAAAAATAGAGATGCTTGTAAACCGCCGAGCTACTATTTCTGAATTTGAAAAAACTGCCCGGGAGCTTGGCATGATCACAATGGAACAGGATGGTTTGGTAAAAGCCATAATGGGAATCACCACCATCGAGGAAGTTTGGCGGGTCACTAGAAGCTAAACCAATTGGTTCACTATAACTTTTCATCTGAATATGAAGAGGGAGAAATTTGCTACTACCCTCACGATCAGATAAGAAAGTGAGATGACGATGATCCCAATGATCACGTGAATCAGCGCACTCTGCGCTTTTTTTGCCTGATCGGGGTTATTACCTGCCGTAATGTATAATATTCCCGCATATAGCAAATAGATAAAAGCCAGTACGCCGGCAATTATCAAAAAAAAGTTAGTTAGTCTGGCTACAAGTTCCGATAGTGTAACTGATCTACCGATGATGGGAACTGCTAAATTTTGAACATCTTCTTCGTTTAACATAATCTTAGAACTTATCAGACATAATAAAAAAATCACTGGCCGATTTGCTAGCACTTCAAGAAGGTTTAAAACTCAGTGCGGGTCAGTGATTTTTTGAGAAACTCTACTAGATAGCCTTTTGGGCTGTGCCGCGAAATGCCTGGAAGATGGCATAGGCCAGGACGATAATTATCAGGCCAATTGCAGCATTGATTATTCCTTGTTGACCTTTCTTGGCCTGCTCAGCGTTGCCACCTGCTGTAAGATAGATAAACCCTGAATAGATAAGGTAAAAGAATACAACTACTCCAGCGATAGTTCCGATTATGCCAAAAAGTTTTACCACAAGACCTCCAAGATCATCGGGCAGGCCAGTTTTTTCAATGTTAACCTTGAAACTATCATCGTTTGCTGCCAGAACTCTTTGTACTAAATTCATCATCCTCCTATTAAATAGCTAATTAATTTTATCAAGTTTTTGCATTTCTGATGTATTTATCGACCAAAGTTACAATGACTCCAGAGAAAGCAATTAGTACTACTGCAGCAATGGCCCAAAGAATAGTTTTCTTGCCGTTATCAGCTTTGCTCGAATCACCGTTCGAAGTGATATACGTGAATGAACCGTACAATATCATTATAACAGCAAGCACGAAGAAGAAGTCAAGGGCAATCAAAATAATCGCTTTTATAAAATCCACTACAATACACCAGTTTTTTGTATCCGTAAAAAGTGCTTTATTTTCGAAGATGTCTTTCAGGGATTTTACCCCTCCAAAAAATCCCGGTTCTGAGGAGCCTGGCTCAATGCAATTAGGATAAGACTCGGGGGGCAATCCTATATCGGCCAGTGCTTTTGTTACAAAAAATTTATTCATATTATAGTTCCTTTTAAAAATTTTAGTTGTGGTTATCTTGGTCCAAAAAATCCTAACTTCAAAAGCTCATTTACTACAACTCTAATGAATGCCCAGGTGAGTGTAGCCAGGATCATGCCGGTCGCGATGTAAACGATGGCCAGGCGCCCCTTCTTGGCTTTTTCCGCATCTCCCCCCGCTGTGATAATCGTAAATCCGGCAATTAATATGCCAATAAACGCGGCCACACCGATGATAATGGGAAACCAATCAAATGCAATAACTTTCAAAAACTCGTATAGGGTTGAAAAATTTAGTTCAGTAATAGCCGCAAGACCGGTCGGATCAACGCCGGTATTAGCGGGGGTTGGTTTACCATCGCCACCACGTACTCCTGGATTGAGATCGGGGGCTGGTTCTCTAGTTACAGCTGCCTCCCCTGTCCCTCCACCCGGATTTGTTCCCGGACCACCCTCGCCTTCGTTGCTTCCTTGGTTAGGTGCGGCGCAAGTAGCGGAAGTATTCTGCGGGCAAACCCGAACATTGGTTTGTTTATTTGGTGTTGCAAAGACAGCTGGAGAAGACAATCCGCTTGTTTGAAGGCTGACGACAACGCTATGGAGGCCGACCACCGTATTTGAGTCAGTGTTCCATTCGTAAACACAGCCACTTTCATTTGCCGAACAACTGGAAATCGCTCCGTGTGCTTTCATGTAATGGCGGCCGTTTCCATCTCCGACAAAAAGATAATACTCCTGCTTGTTTGCCAGCTCGGCATCATTAGGGTTGGAAATATAGACGTGAATCTTGATCGTCTTGCCTTGATTCACGCTTGCCGGCTCGGCCCAAATTGAAATTTTGTTTGGAGCATTACAAGCGCCACTGCCTGGAGCGCATATTCTGATTGATTCGGTATCCGAGGGCAGTCGGGACCAAGTCGGGGAAGATTCACTCGTGTTTTGAATATTGACCAAGACGTTACGAAGTCCCTCTGCTGTGCCGCTAGTATTCCAGTCGTAGGAGCAGTCACTGAGAGGACTTTTCCCCTTGAAGACATAATCGCCGGAGGTGCCGGTATGGCTACCAACGTAAAAATAGCAACTTTTCGCACTATTTGAGGTGTCAATTCCGCTGACCTGACCGCTCAGGCGGACTGACTCTCCTTGTCTTGCAGTAGTATTGCTAACGTTAAGTTTAATTGTTCCGTTTCCCTCGGTATCGATGACCTTTACTGAGGTGACGCTCGGAAAACTATACAGTGTGGTGTCGCTCTTAATAATTTTTGCGGCAAAGACATGATAGCCGGTATCGGTGGATAAATTTGTTTCCCAGAGCATTCTGCAAACATATGTATTTTCCTCTACTTGAAGGGGACCGGTTATTCTCCAGATGAACTCGGACTCAGAGTATGCGCTTCTCTCGGAGGATTTTACTGACTGATATCCGATCTTGCTGATACCAAAGCTGCAGCTAATACCAGATGGAGATGACGCGGCAGTCAAGGTATAATCTACGGCCAGAGTGACGATCTGTCCTATCCGTTTGTTTACCTCAGAAGGAGCATCCACAACAAAAAAGCTTTTACTTGCCAGATTTGCATCATCTCCATCTCCTCCGTCTAAACTCTCCGTACCATCAGTGAGAGCAAGCCGGGACTGTTGAGCCGAGACCCCAGCAATGGCGATATGTGAAGCCAAGAAAAGAGCAAAAAAAATTCCGCAAATACTGATTAATAATTTGTACTTTTTATTTTTCATTTCTATTTCAGGTATTGTACTTAGGCAAGCCGATAAAATCCAAAAGTATACCTATGATCCAGAGGAGCAAAAAGCCAAGAAGGGTTCCCAGAATAATATCTTTTCCTTCTTTGGTTTTTGATGTGTCTCCCTGAGAGAAGAGAATTTTGTAACTTGCATAGCAGATCATGGCAATGGCAACCCAAATACCTAAGCTTAGTGCAAAGCGGTAAATTGATTCAACATAACATCCCCAGTCATAATCCTTCACATTAGTAGCGGCGACGACACACTTACCGTCTGGTCCTGGCTGACGAACCATGCCGCCGGGGATGTTTATTCCTATATCAGCCGCTGATACACGAGTGACTAATAAGTTTTGAATTTTCTCTACCATGTATTTTTGGTTAGTAATTGAGTAATTGTATTTGCAGCTGCATTTAGTGCGCTTCCAGAATCCTGAACTCCGCGATTGACCTCAGTGATCGCATTTTTGATGGCATTGTCAAAGTCGACCGGATACCTTCCTTTTATCAGGGTTCTGGAGGTTAACAGTTCGATAGACTCCGGATTGCTTTGATCCCTTTCTGTGAGAGCCGGTTCCTGATCTTTAATTGCTTGGGATGATGAATAGCCCATGCTGCTATTTAAGGTTGCAGAAGAAGATTCGCCTGAAATCATTTTCACCAAAGCCCATGCAAGCTCAGGCTTATCTGTTTGATTGCTCACTCCATAAGCATAAAATTTCGCGTAGTCGGTAATTTTTGCAGGATCATCGCTATATAGCTGGGGAACAGCAGCTTTATTGTAAGAGAAGGCTGGGTATTTTTGTTTCAAATAATTTTCCGTATCTGCGTAGGCAAAAATTGTAGCGACCTTTCCATTTGCAAAAGCATCAATATTGTTGCCAAGAGAATCATTCCAAGTGTAATTTGGAGATTTTGGGTTTGAAAAAGAGGTATAAAATTCGAGAGCCCTTCTGCCGGGAAATTCGGTAGTTACTTTAGGGGTTTCTTTGGCGAGATTAAACGTTGCCAGCTCAAAATTATCTGAAACTATATCCGTTCCATTTTGGTACATCAGTAAGTATAAAATATCGTTTGAAAAAGTAACCTTATCTGTTCCTAGGGCTACTCCTGAGATCTCGATGTTTGCGCCATTTTTCTTGGTTAATAATTTGGTGTACTCGGTAAATTCGTCCCATGTTAAAGGAAAATTATTCAATAGAGATCGAGCGCTATCTCTAGCATCTTCTTGTCCAAGGGAGTCTATTATTTCATCAGTTCGTTTTTCGATAAGATCTTCATTGTAGAGGATTACTAATGGTTGTGAGTTGGTTGTGAGAGCATAAATCTTATTGTTTATAAACACAGATTGTTTAACTATCGGCAGGAAAGAATCAAGATTAATGTCCGCTGAATCCTTCTCTGAAAGAGGAATTAATTTTTGAGAATGCCTATAGATCCAATCATTAGGCATCTCCCAAACATCAGGACCTTCACTGGAAAGAATTGAATTAAGTAGTTTGATCTCATACTCTGAATTAAGAATTTGCCTCTTGTAAACTATATCATAGCCCTTATTCTTGCTCGTGAATTCCTCGGCGATCTCTTTCCAGGCATCTTCATCCTCGAATCCCCAGACAACAAGCTTGTTCGCGTTGGGATCGGTAGCTACTTTTTTCTTGGTGCAGCCAGAAAGCCCCACCATGAAAATCATAGCAATTAGAAAATAGCCCAAAAATTTCTTAGTCTTTTTCATTTGCCCTCCAAAGTTCGTATTAGTATCTAGTGTATCGTATATAGGTATCAGTTGGAACGCAATACATCATACGAAATACTTACTGTCTTGCCATCGTCAGCGATTTAATTTCTTGAGCATCCGACGCATTATTTTTAATGCTTTGTATGTATTCAAAAAATTCAGGAGCGATGTCGGGGCGCCGCAAGGCCATTTCGACATTTGTTTTGAGATATTCTGTGATATTACCACAATCGTAATATCTGCCACCCTTTATTTCCATTGCATACGAGTCAACTCCCTTGGATCGCAAGGTGTTTACGCCATCGACATAACCAAGCTCTTTTCCTGGTTCGGGCTGAAATTCCTCTAAAGCCTCGAAGAGATCAGAGTTGAATGCGAAACCTGAAACAATTGCCAGATCGGAAATAGGGTTGTCGGGACCCGGCTTCTCTATAAATTCGGAAACCTTGATAATGCCTGGCTCTATCTCATCACCTCTGGCGTATCCATAGCGCTTGTAGTCTTCAGGCCGACTGGTCCTAACTCCACCCAGAATTGTTTTACCGTATTTATTATAAGCCTCAATCAGCTGTCTGGTCCTGGATTGCTCTGCTAGAATAAAATCATCACTCCAAAGAACAATGAAGGGCTCGTCGCCCACGACATTTTTGGCAGTAAGGATCGCTCCGCCATTGCCATTGGCTTCTTTTTGCCTAACATAGACAAACTCAGCCATCTCAGAGATCTTTTTTACCTGTTCTAACTGTTCGAACTTTCCAGCCTCTTCTAATTTTTTCTCTAATTCAAGATGGCGGTCGAAGTGATCTTCGATCGCCCGTTTATGCCAACCGGTAACAATAATAATCTGTTCAATTCCTGCCTCGACGAGCTCCTCTACGGCATACTGAATTACCGGCTTATCCACCACTGGAAGCATTTGTTTTGGCATGGCTTTAGTTGCCGGCAAGAAACGTGTCGCATACCCTGAGGCTGGAATAACGGCTTTACGAATTTTTTTCATTTGGTTTCAGGATTAAGAATTAACTTTTTTACTACTGGCTTTTTCTGCAGAAGCGCCCCCTTGATTTACAAGAATCTTCTTTGTTTTCACTTTTTCATCTTTTGGTACTTCAATTCTTAGAAGGCCATCCTTGAGGGTTGCTTTCGCAACGTCAGAATTTGTTGCGATTGGAAGTACATACGATCGGGAGAATGTTCCCCAATAACACTCTTTGACAAAATGCCTCTCGTGCCCAATGTCATGCCCAGGTGTTCTTGTGCCACGAATTGTGATTACCTCGTCGGTAATTGAAATGTCTACATCACTAGCCTTAACACCGGCAATTGGTGCTAATATGTAGATATTGTGCTCATCCTGATAGACGTCAATGGCTAATTGACCCTCTGAGTCATCGGTGAGCCAGTCCTGCTGTTCTTCCTGCATCTTCCCTCCTTGAGCACATACTTGATATGCTCTTATTAACATTATATCCCAAGGGATAAAAGAGTCAATAAACATTATTTAAATATGTACACAAAAGTGTTTAATAGGGCTTGGTATTTTTTACTAGATGCATTGTTTCCAAAACGATGCGTTACCTGCAAAAAATTTGGAGTGTTCTTGTGTGCTGAATGCGCAGGAAAAGTAGAACGGTTGTCAACATCTGTTTGTTATGAGTGCGGTCGGATTACACAGCACTCTAGTTACTGCTCTGTCTGTAAAAACAGGAAGCTTTTAAAGCTAAACGGTATAATCGTATCCGCAAAATACGAGTCGCCGGTCAAGGAATTAGTGGCAGGTCTGAAATATGGTGGCTATATTGAAATCTCTGAACTCCTTGGTGAATTGATTGTTCAGCGCCTTCTAAATTCAGATATAAAGTTTGAAAAAGCGGTTTTTGTGCCTGTTCCTCTCCATCGTTCTCGAGAACTTGTTCGCGGGTTCAATCAGTCTGAGCTAATTGCACGGTATATCTCTAAAAAGCTCAATTTACCAGGAGGGGATGCGCTGAAAAAAAACTAAAAAAACCTTGCCGCAAGTGGGACTGACCAGAGATCGCAGGCTTAGTAATGTTTATGGTGTTTTTACTTGCATTGACCCCGAACTGATTGCCGGTAAAAATGTTTTTTTAGTCGATGATGTAGCTACGACAGGAGCAACTCTGAACGAGTGCGCCAAAGTGCTAAAAGGATCCGGTGCCCGAAGCGTGATGGGGGTTGTTGTGGGAAGACATATAAGTTAGTTCAAAGTACCAAGTTCCAAGTGCTAAATGGGTACAAAACAAGAGTCCGAACTCAATTGATTAAAGTCGTCTTTAGTGGTATAAATTACTAGTTTGGAGAGGTCGCATAGTGGCCTAGTGCGGCGGTCTTGAAAACCGTTGAGCCTGCAAGGGTTCCGTGGGTTCGAATCCCACCCTCTCCGCCAATTTTCACTTTTTGTGAAATCGTAAGGAATTGCCTCGGCGCAAAGCGCCTCGGCATGATATTTTTCCGCAATTTTGAAGGCATTTTTGAAATCCAAAATCAAAGTGCAGTCGGCAATGCGGAAGTTCGAACCAATCTTTTTGAGAAAATCCCGAATCCTTTCGGGATTTTCTTGTTGAGCGCATTTTTCGGCTTGGTTGGCTTCTTTTATGAAGTTTATGGCAAGTTCGAACCGATTATTGCTCTTTCGCCCAAAAGACGAGATTTTTTCTTCCAAATCCTTTTTAGTGAGAATGAGCTTTTGTTTTTTAGCTGTATATTCCGCTTGCGATAAATTGCCGTCCAATTGCAAATCAAGCAAGCGATCGAGTTTGGTTTCTATCTCAATAAGCTCATCTCGCAATTTTTGGGCGAAAGAGCTTTCCGCTTGGGTGGTTTTCATTTTCTCATTTTCAAAATAATTGATTGAAGCATTCGCCCAAGCGGAAGACAAAGAAACTTTTTTGATTTCCTCTTTAATTTGAGAAGTGATGATTTCCTCGCGGACATATTTTTGAGTACAAGGATTTTTCCGTTTGGTGCAACGAAGATAGTTATGACCTTTTTGCGTTTCGGTGGTAATGAAGCAACCGCACTCGCCACAACGGAAAAATCCTCTATACACATAAGGTTTCAATTTTGGTGTTTTCGGCTTTGACTTTTTCATCATCACTTCTTGAACAGAATCAAAAAGTTTCTTTGTGATAATCGGTTCATGCTTTCCGTCATACAATTCGCCGTTATATTCAATCATTCCGTAATAGATTTTGTTTTTCAGCATATACTGATAATTTGAGACGGAAAGCATTTTGCCTTTCTTGCCAACCAAGCCCAAGGAATTGATAATCTTTCGGATTTGAGCGAGGGGGTATTCGCCAGTGGCGTACATTTCAAAAGCCCGCTTGATATATTTTGCTTTTTCTTTATCAACCGCAATACAGCGCGCGTTTTTGTCGTTTATATAGCCGAGTGGCGCCCAAGCGGGCCATATTCCATTGCGTAACTTCTGGCGAATACCCCTCTTTATGTTTTCCGAAAGATTATCCACATAATATTTTGATTGCCCAAAAGCGATGGACAACATAAATTTTCCTTGCGGTGTCGGATCAAACCAAAAAGTAGGAAATTTTAGCGTGGTAATTTTTCCAGTATCTACGAGATAAATTATCCGTCCGCCGTCTATGGAATTACGAGCAAGGCGGTCAGGGTGCCACGCTAAAATTCCTTCGGCTTCATTTTCCTCTATGCGTGAGATCATTTCGTTAAAAATTTCTCGTCCGGGTTCTTTGGCTGTTTTACTTTCTACAAATTCACGGGCGATATTCAAGCCCTCTTTTCTTGCGTATTCGCGAAGTTCAAAAAGTTGCGCTTCAATGGAAAGAATTTGTCGCTCTGGCTCGTCCGTGGATTTACGAGCATAGAGAAAAAACTTTTTGGTTTCTAAATTTATGTTGTCCATATTTTTTGTAAATTAGCTTTTGGGCAATCAAAGAAAAATGCGCTCAACCTTTCGCCAAAGGCGAAAGAAAAAAGATTGGTTCTGAAAACTTCGTTTTCTCTGTGCTTTCGCACAGGAACTTCCGCATTGCCGACTGCACTTTGATTTTGGATTTCAAAAATGCCTTCAAAATTGCGGAAAAATATCATGCCGAGGCGCTTTGCGCCGAGGCAATTCCT
>Ga0116157_10005534_pt1 | contig 11640 bp, 4 predicted proteins | sample AD_UKC048_MetaG_FD_89882 | JGI IMG/M metagenome (GOLD analysis project Ga0116157, IMG submission 89882) | Active sludge microbial communities of municipal wastewater-treating anaerobic digesters from USA - AD_UKC048_MetaG | ecosystem: Engineered > Bioreactor > Anaerobic > Digestate | place: USA... | reverse complement strand
GATTTCAGAAGTGAACTTTCTGTTATTTTTAATAATGTGGGGAAAATTTATAGAGACATGGGTCAGGGACCCAAGGCATTGGAATTTTATGAAAAATCGCTGAAAGTCAGGGAAGAATTGGTTGCCAAAGAGCCTGAAAGAAACGATTTTAGAAGAAAGCTTTCCTTTAGTTTAAATAATGTGGGAAATATTTATGAAGCGATGGGTCAGGGAGTCAAGGCATTGGAATCCTTTGAAAAATCGCTGAAAGTCATGGAAGAATTGGTTGCCAAAGAGCCGGACAGAACCGATTTTCAAGTGGATTATGCTATTTGCCATTGGAAAATCTATTGGGTCTGTTCTTCACAGAACAAAATCATTTGGCTCACCAAAGCCAAAGCCATACTTGAGCCACTTATTGAGAATGGAATAACACATGGTCAATTGGAGGAGTTGTGGGAGAAGGTAAATAAGGCAATAAATCAACAGAAACAATAAAGTTTATAGCATGCACGATACTTTTATTAGTTATTCCAAATTTGATAAAAACATTGCTTTCGAAATTTGTAATTATCTGGAGAGCAATGGTGTAAGGTGTTGGATTGCCCCAAGAGATGTAGTGCCAGGGAGTAATTATGGCGCTGAAATTATTCGTGCAATTAAAACCTGTAAAACTTGTGTACTTGTGTTTTCCGGCAGCTCAAACAATTCGAAACATGTTGCCAACGAAATTGATAATGCTTTTAATAACAATAAGACAATAATTCCTTTTAAGATTGAAGATTTTGAAATTTCTGAAACATTTGAGTATTATTTAAGTAAAACACATTGGATTGTGGTTGAAAACTCTGTAAACGATTATTTGCCTGTTCTTTTATCGAGGTGTAATGAGTCGGGCGCTATGCTTAAATCAGAGCTGAATAATACAGATGATTTTACCTTGAGTTCTGCGTCTCAGGATAAGACGGATAAAGAAATCCCTGAAAAAGTCCTGACAAGAATTAAGAAGTTGTACGATAAAACTTTGTTTTATAACACAACAGACCCTGAGATTGCGTTAATACAAGCACAGAAGGCAGCAGAAGCAATTTGTATCAGTATTTATTGTAAATACGGACTTAATAAGCATGGAATTGATGTAAATAAGCTAAGTCTTAAAGAAGCAAGTGACGTATTGGCCAGATATAAGATAATACCTGAAACTATCGCAATTAATATAGCGACTATAAGCGAGTACAACAAACTGATAAAGGAGATTAATTCGGAACTCATTGAAAATATTTCGGATGAATATATCAAACCATGTCTTCTTGCTTTGGGAAATCTTTTTAGCTATTATACCCAAAACTTTTATTGCAAAGAATCAGAAAAGGTGAACATAGGGCTTTATTCCACACCACAGAAACTAAGTGATTCTGATAAACAAAATGCTGAAGAAAACCCAATTATTGTTGTTGGAAATCACGCTCCACCGGTAAGAATATTCGAAGATGGGTTTGAAACAGGTTTATATTTCGATTTATTGAGAGCAATTGGGTTGGATCAGGGAATAAAGTTCCGGTTCAAACAAGTTTCATTTGATATGTCTTTTAAATTGTTGAAGGCAGGCAAGGCAGACCTGATGATTGGCCCCAATATGACGGAAGAGAGAAAGAAGAGTTTTATTTATTCATCAATCCCGTTACCAAAAGCGAAAAAAGTTTTTTATGTCCATCAGGCAAGCAGTCCCATTGTTATGCTTTCTGACTTATATGATAGAATTTTGATTACTACAAAAAGTACTAACTACGCTTCAGTAATACAAAATGACCTCCAATTGATTAAGGTTGAAGTTACCAACTATGAAACCGGCATAGAGATGGTAAAAAACGACAGTAAATATGTAATTGTAATGCCGGAAACACAAGGAGATTATTTATTGGAAGAGAAAAACATTGATTTGGTAAAATCGCCCTATACAATTACAGGAGAAGATTCATATATTATTTACAACAAGCATCTGGATGAAAAAATCATCACTAAAATTGAAAAAGGTCTTAAAAATATTATTGCAAAGAATATTTATGAAGAAATATTGGAAATGTATTGAAATATTTCTTTATATGAATTTAAGTGGATGAACGAAAATAAAATATGGTAAACAATTACAAACTTCATTGTCCTGAATGCAATTCAGAAGAGATATCAACCATTACAGATAAAAACAAAACAGTCTTTGTCTGTGATTCTTGTGGTCATAAATTTGTAAAAAAAAGAGTTTTTATAAGCTATGGACGTGATGAATACGCTCATTTCGCGGAAAATTTAAAACAACAATTACTTCTGCAAAATTGTGAGGTTTGGTTCGATCAGGACAAAATCAGAGAAGGCATCGATTGGGAAGGCTATATTGAAGATGGATTGAATTGGGTAGCCGAAGCTGGTGAAAATGGCATTATGCTTTTTGTGGTTACACCACACTCTGTTCGCCGACCCGATGGATTCTGTCTGAAAGAAATGGCAAAAGCAGTCATTAAAAAAATTGCAATATTTCCTATAATGCTGATATATTCAGAATTACCTCTATCTATTTGCAATCTTCAATGGTACGACATGCAAGACTGTATTCCTGTTGATGAAAGATATAACAACTTTATTAAAAAATCGGAGCAACTTATAAGCCTTCTTAGCAACAAGCAAATACAAACTGACAGCATGCAGTTTTTGCTTTATTCAATCTTGGACCCCATTGATTATAGCGATGATATCATTGCAAAAACGCGAAAATTTACTGGTCGCGAATGGTTGATTAATAAATTCGACCAGTGGCTAAAAATCAGTACAAATAAAAATCGAATTTTCTGGCTTACCGGTGCTCCCGGAGTTGGTAAATCTTCTATTGCAGCTTGGATAGCAGAAAATCGACACGAAATTGGAGCCATTCATTTTTGCGGGTTCAAGAATGAACAAAAGAATAACCCCATACGAATCATTAAATCGATAACCTATCAGTTATCAACGCAATTGCCTGAATATACACGGGTTTTGATGGAATACAAGGTCAACGAAGTTTTAAAAACCTATAACGATACCACGACCTTATTCAACAAGCTGATTGTACAGCCACTTAATAAAGTTCCAGCACCCGATCGAATAATTGTCATAGTAATTGATGCAATTGACGAAGCCAGTAAAAACGGTCGTAACGAAGTCGCATCATTTATTGCGGATGAATTTGATAAAACTCCGCCATGGCTTAAACTGTTTATTACCAGTCGGCCGGACCCCGAAGTAATGCTACCGTTACAAAAACTTTCTCCTTTTACTATCGACACATCGTGTGATGAAAATTACGATGATATAAAAAGGTACCTGCAGGTAGAACTGCTCCCTTTTCTCAAGGATGTACAATTAAGCAATAAGGATGAGTATGTGAACAAACTTGCTAAAAAAAGTGAGGGAGTTTTTCAATATGTGAAGTGTATCTGTAATGAATTGACTAATGAAGGTTTAGGTATTGCAGATATTGATAAGTTCCCCAAATCACTTGGAAGCATTTACCTCAACTCCTTTGAAAGGCAATTCAAAAATATCGACTTTTATCAAAAGAATGTTAAAGACATTATTTCTGTAATCATTTGTGCAAAAGAACCCATTACGACCGATTTGCTTAAAAAGATTTTTAAAATTAGCGACACCGATTTCTACAATCTCTTGGTGTTAATGGGCTCAATATTTGAAGTGAGGGGAAGTTCCGATAACGAAACTATTAAAATACAACACCTTTCGTACACCGACTGGTTGGTAAAACGTGAAAAAAGTGGTCATTACTACGTTAGTATAAGTGATGGCTTACATAAATTGGAGGAATATGGTCTGATGGAATACGATGCCTTTTTGGCGGATGCATCGTATGATATTGACAATCATATTATTAAATGGTTGCCCACATATTTGGCAGATTTAAACAATTACCCAAAACTGGCAAGTTTGTTGAATAACAGGCAGTATATAAATAAAAAAATTGCTTTAGGATATAAGGACATTTTATTCAACGATTTAAGCATACAACTACGACTCGCAAAAACTAATAACGACTGCAATTATCATAAAATTCTTGCAAATACAATTTATGCTCATGATAGCATAGTTTCGATTTTTACTGATAATCTTATAAATCTAACAAAAAAAGGTGATTACCCATCATTAAAACAAGCCATTGAAAACACAGAGCAACTTGTTGGGAAGGAATTGTTGATAGCCTATATTTCTATATTATATAGTTCACTTTTTTTAAAGAAACTAGATGAAGCACAAAAAAATGAAATTGCAAACGATATTTTAGGCAAAATAGGAAACAACATCATTGCAAGATTCAACCCGATTAATTGTTTGGATTTTTTTCCGTTAAATTTCATTAATGCAATATGTTATCAGATTGAGAATATAAATATTCCATGTGGTAACATCTTGTCAATATGCAAATTCAAAATTACCATAAATGATAACTATGGTAACAGATGGGACGCAAATGAATCTTATTCATTTATCCTAACCAATCTGGCCTTTGATTTTTATTCAAAAAATAAACTTGAGAAAGCAATCGAAATTATAAATCGACTAGATCATAAATCGATTGAAAGATTTAAAAACAGAATACGCAAGGAAAAAGGAAAGGCCGCAATACTTGATGCAAATTTATCTAAAAAACGGAACGATTCTCAGTCGGGTTTTCGGAAAACTATAGGAGAGTTGTTCGTGACTTTTAGTTCATTTATTATGAGGTTAGTACTAACTATTATATTGCCTGGATTGCGCTATACACACATTTCATTACATTTTATTTTCTTTAGATCTATTAACCTTGTAAATCGTTTCTTAAAAATATCCCAAGACGACACCAAGGCTTTCTTCAAACTCCTCATTAATGTCTCTAATTTTTCATGGAAAATATTAAGGTTTTACAATCTTCAAATTAGTGAAAAAACCTTCTTTTTTAAAATCTATAAGAAGGTTGACCGATTAAAAGCTAAAATTTTGAAAGCACGTGTCATAAAAACCATAAAGCAGAAGAACGATTGTAATAAAAGCCTTACATATTCTATTGACTTGTTGAAAAGTAGTGGCATAAGAAAAAACATAATAGGCACCTTGGATATCTCTAGCTCTGAATATAATGGATTTAAAAATTCTAACTCGTATAACATACTAAAATTGAGTTTTATAAGCTGTTTCGTCGAAAAGAACCTATTAGAGGTCGTTCCAATAGAATTGCTGTTTTTCCATTCTAATCAGCATGATTTTTCCAAAATTCTTGCTTTGGGCGAGATAGCTTTTATTTCGAAGAAACCATCAAAAATTTTAAACTTTCAAAAAAAGTTAGCCATACGTTTCGATAAATATTGGGTTAAAACAATTCTTAATGATTGGTCAATTTATTCAATGCACGAACATGTTGACTGGCAGTTAATCAATCCCAATTTGGCCTCCGGGGAAGTATTTGATGGAAAGGATTTGAAATCATCCTATAAAAATTTGTTGTTTTTTATTGATAACTACGAAGGTGTAGTAAGTTTAACACCCGAATTATACTTTCCTGAATTGGCAGGGATTGAATGCTCTTATTATGAAAATACAGATACCATAAAATCGAAATCTGATAAAATAATCAAAAATATAGAAGATGTCTGCTTTTATAATTCTCTGCTAAGAAAGATTAATCATTTAGATGTTGAAGATATTAATTCAAAAAATTTTGAAAATAAAATGGGGTACTGGGGTATCATTGGATTGATTCATTACCATTTTGAATATTTAAATAATGGACAAAATGAAAAATCCGATATGTTTTTCAAAAAAACCATACACTATATTCAAGGGTATAGCAAAGACGGGGATGAATTGTTTGTCAAACTATTTACCGAAATTTATATTAACGAAAAAATTGGTGTCGCTTGTAATCTTATACTCAACCATGATAAAGAGGCTGAATTTTATTGCGACATTTTGCTACTGCAATATTTAACACACAAAAATCAAGACCTTATTGGTTATTTTGTAAACGGACAAATAGAAAAAAATAGAGGATGGAAAGTTATTTGTGCCATATGTTGGTTGAATGAAAGTGGTCTCATCAAAATATCTGAAAAAATTGTCAATAAGCTTCCTGATGGTGTTCTAAAAGACGATTTATTGGGCTATATAGCCTATCACTATATTAAAGCAAATGAAAGAGAAATGGCAAGAACTTATTTAGACAGAATAAATAATGACACTAAAAAAGATGATTGGCTTCAGGCAGCTGCAATTTTATCTTCAAGAGAGAAGGATTATGACATGGTGGATTATTGCCTCGAGCGAATTTGTTTTATTGATAATAAGGCTATAACGCTTTGTATGGTAGCGGAAGAGTTTGCTGTTAACAATGAAAACGAAGCCTTGGACAAAATCAGTAGATATCAGATAGAGGCTTATAAGATTGGTTTAACCTTAAAAAAGAATATTGAGGTAAAACAGTTGGTTTTGAAGTACATTTTTGTTCAAAATAAGCTACCCGATACCATCTTATTTGAAGCGTTTGAAACTCTTATCAGAGAGAAGTTGTTGGATGCAAAAGAGAAATATGATTTCTTGCATATTGTTGTAGAAAAGCTAATTGATAAAGGCGATTTATATCGCATTGAAAACCTGTATAATAGACATCCGGAGTTCATTCGTGAAGCTGGAGGCATTGGATTACTATACCGACACGGTTATACATTTAACAAAAACAATCAAATTGCTTCTGTTAAGCGCCACTACGATATTTTTAGAAATATAGAATCTATCGAAAACAACCTGTGCGAGTTTACAGCAGAAAACATACATAACAAAGAAGTACTTATTGATACTGCTTATAGGTATGCCGCCTATACGAGCCTTATCAGAAAAGGGGACAAAAAACACAGAACTGAAATTTTAAATGAATTGAATGAAGTGATAGATGTAAACGATTGGGCAAAGAAAATATAAAATGGGAATGCATAGTTACATTTCTATAATAAATATTTGGATGAAAAAACAGACACATAATTTGTAATTTTGACTAATGGAAAACAAGATTATAAGTAATAAGGATTTCCTTAATATTCTTAAAGAAAACTTATCGAAAGGGACTAAAAAGTCAATCCACTTAAATGCTCTGCCAAGAAATTCTGCAACAAGAATTGACTTAACTGAGCTTGACCTAATTGATAAAAAATTTACGGAGAAGTTTATTGCTAAGTTGTTTAGCGCCGCCAGATTTAAGATAGAACTGAGTTTCGAAAGTGACTTTAATTTTAATGAGCTCCATGAATCGGAACAGGATAAAACGCAAAAAGCAATTCGCAGATTAAAAAGTATTTGTAAACAAAATAAAGACTATTTTTTAGAACACGGGCTAGAACCTTTTGGTTTTGGGTTTCCAATTATTTATAAGCGCGATAAGAAAGATCCAAAGAATGTTATTAAGGCTCCCTTATTAATATGGTCTCTTGAAATTGAAGAACTCAGGCAATATTCAAATAGATGGGTAATAAAAAGAGAAGAAGATTATCCTATTTATTTTAACGATGTTCTTATATCGCATATCGAAAAGGACGAGAATTTTAAACTAAGCCAGATATCGCATGAATTTACAGAAGATTCTCTCATTGATAAATCAGAATTAATACAATTAACCACCGAATTTCTAAGTCGTTTTGGTTCAAAAGAAACAGCCGCAGCAATACAAGAAACACTATTCAGTATTTCGCATTCTGAAGTATTACTTAATAAAATTGACAAAATAACTGAAAAACCGGTGATAACTGGTGCTGGCGTTTTTGGATTATATGTTAATCAAAAACAAAGCATAATTGAGGATGTTAAAAACCTCTCAGGGCAAATCGAAACTTACACGTCCTCTGATTTAGTGATGAATAATTTTAAAATTAATCCTTTTTCTTCCGTATCAACTGACCCATCTCAACAAGGAATTCTCAATAGTATTTATACTAATCAAAAAATTATTATCCACGGTCCTCCGGGCACAGGAAAAAGCCAATCATTAACGGCAATTATCACCAATGCACTTTCGAATAAAGCCAAATGCCTTATAGTTTGCGAAAAGCGAACAGCCCTTGATGTAATTTATAATAACCTAAAAGAAGTTGGCTTGCATCAATTATGTGGTTTAATTGAAGATACATCAAAAGATAGAAGAAAGATAGTTGATAGAGCCAGAGAAACAATTGATAATGTCCTTCAAACAAAATTCAGGTACACCGACTTCAAATTTGATAATGTTAAATTTGAAAGAGTCTTAAATGAAATAAAGCACAACGCTGCATTATTGAACAATTTGCATAAATCAATCGATAAAAAAGTATTAGGAAACTTAAGTTGGGCAAAACTTGTTGGTGAATTTCTGAAAATTACAAAGGACAATTCGAACTATATTATTTTGGAAAAATCATTACCCAATAATTCCTTTTTATTTAATGAAGAAGAATATTTAAAATTATTAGAAATAGTTGGTAAGGCTGAGAAACTTTTTATTGAATACAACGAACTTGATTGTAAACTGGAAACATTAAATTCGGATAAATTCATTAATAAGCAATATCATGATATAAAGGAATTTTTCGATGCAGAAATACTTGATTTTATTCGTGCTCTGAATGAAAATTTGGAAAATATATCAAGAATCCGAGCTAAAAAATACAACAAGAATTTAATTGCCCTATTAAGCATTTTCAGCGATAAATACAAAGGAATTAAGAACTATTATAAATCGTATATTGATATTTTATCAAGATTAAATTTATCAAAGTACTTTAAAGAAAGATTTAAACGTGAAATAAAATATAAAAACATTGAAAATCAGTTAATTCAAATAATTCGAAATTTTTCTGACATATATTCCGAAAAGGAAAAGATAAATGCTTTTATTGATTGGTACCAATTTAAAGCCAGATTATCGAGAAATCAAATTTTATTAATAAACTCTCTTATTAGGCAATCATGCAACTTTACCGAAACATTTAAAGCATGGTATTTTAACCGTATTTTAATTGCAAACCATATTCAAAAAATTCAAAGAACCGATGCGTTGCCAGATGTATTAATGCTTGCTTTTGAAGAATTCAAAAAGGAAAATACGAAAAGCGCTTTACATTATTGGCAGGAAAGACGGATTGAATCTGTTTATAGATATAATAGTAATAATGAGTATCTTAATGCCAGACAGCTATATTCAAAAGTGGGTAGAAATGGAAAGAAAAAAAGTTTACGACAAATAATTAAAAAGGATTTTGAACTGTTTACCGATTTATTCCCAGTTTTGCTGGTTAATCCTTCGGTTTGTAGTTCGCTATTCGATTTAAAACAAAACCTTTTTGATGTTGTGATTTTTGATGAAGCAAGTCAATTGCGGATTGAGGACACTTTTTGTGCATTAATTCGAGGTAGAATTAAAGTAATCTCAGGTGATGAACATCAAATGCCTCCATCATCTTATTTTTGCTCGACTGATTACGAACTCGATTCAGACGATTATTCAGAAGACACTGATGATGAGGAACAACAGAATAAAGATGCAATTATTGATTTGGCAAAAAGGGAGTCGTTACTTGAGTATGCAACTGACCTAAACTACTACGATAGTTATTTAGACGTACATTACCGTTCGAAACACCCCGACTTAATTGAATTCTCAAATTCGGCCTTTTATTCAAATAGGTTAACTCCAATGCCTGCTTATGATAATTATAAACCAATTAGGTTTATTTCGGTAGATGGTGATTACGAAAGTCAGGTGAATATCCTTGAAGCTCAACAAGTGGTTCATCTTCTTAAAGATGAAATCAAAGAAAGTAACAATGGGGAATTACCAAGCGTCGGAATAGCAACATTCAATATTCATCAAAGAAATCTTATTTGGGATTTCATTAATAAAGAGGCGAAAGCAGATACTCAATTCGGTAACAAAGTAGAAAAATTATATGAGAACGGATTATTTATTAAAAACCTTGAAAATATTCAAGGTGATGAAAGAGATATAATTATTATTTCGACAACATTCGGTAAAAATAAAAATGGAGTCTTTGCTGAGAGATTTGGACCTTTAAATGTTAAAACAAAAGGTCATCGACTATTGAATGTAATTATTACCCGCGCTAAGTACCAGTTGTTTATTTGCACCTCCTTTCCGTTAAATATTATTCAGCAATATAAAGAGCATATAAGCAACTTCGGAAATATCGGCAGAGGTGTTTTGTATGCATATCTTGCTTATGCCAAAGCTATTGAAGACGGCGATGAAGAAACAAAACAATTCATTTTAAATTTAATGAGTCAAAATGGGTCTCAACGATGGAAAGACGAAGGTAATAGGCTATCATTGTCTACTGAACACCCGTTTGAACAAGTTGTTATCGATAATTTGTTGAGCAGTGGCATTCTGGAAAGTAGAATTGAACTTCACTATATGTGCGGTGGTTTACTTATTGATGTAGTTATTAAATCAATTATATATGGGAAACCCGTGATTGCAATTGAATGCGATGGAGCAGCAGACCATAATAGTGACGAAGCATATATGTGGGATATTTTTAGGCAAAAACAACTTGAACTTTATGGGTTTAAGTTTTACAGAGTTTGGTCAACTAATTGGTGGCAAAATATAGAATCTGAACTTAATCAATTGGTAAACTTTATTCGTGATTTTGATTCACAAGAAGAACACTTAACGCAGTCATTAAAACAGATACAACTTAGTGAGAGCAAAATTAGAGTGCTTGAAAAACTTGAAAAAACTGTTGAAAAAAAATCGAAGGTTAAGCTTTTAAACTTAACAACCAACAAAGAAATCGATATCAAGTTTTCAAATCAACAACAAGCGAAGGTGAACTTAGATAGCCGGGTTCAAACCGTTTATGAAAAATCGCCAATGGCCAAAGTGGTTATTGGAAATAAAATAGGGGATATATGCGAAGTTGAGCACTCAGGCGAATTATATAAAATACTAGATATTGATTAATTGGTCATGCTTATTTTAATGATTAGTAATCAAGTGCGAAACCTTAATAAATAGATAAAATTTAAACCCTTCCGAAAAAGGACGGAAGTAAAGCAAAATGTAACATGTTAGCAGAAGTTCATTTCAAAACTTACGAAGACAGAGAGCGTGCCATGGATAAAATGTATTATGACTGTGGAGGAAGTAAATCATACTCTACAACCAGTGGTTACGATGACAGACCTTATGGTTTATACATTAACGACGAGTGCGAGAATGTTTCCAGAGCAAGGCAAATTTGTGAAATAAATGATGGTAAGTTTGTTAAGTAAAATTCAAAACCTGCTGATAGAAATCAGCCTGTCGGCAGGCATTTGTCTCGAGTCAATTTGCCTTTATAAAATCAAAACCCAAGCAAGCACATTTAATATTGTCTCAAATATCGGTTCTACTACCATTTTAGTGGGTACAGATTTAAGCCCCCATGAAAAAATAAGATTGCACTTCTAAAGTTTGGGAATTTTCTGTACCCTCTGGCGGCGATTTTTATTTCCTGGATTTTTCCGTTGAATCTTTCGGCCATTGCGTTGTTTAAACCCGAAATAAGCGCATTTATAATACCCCATGCATGGTTTAAGAATGTTGTTATCACCTTGTTCATT
>Ga0116157_10005531_pt1 | contig 11642 bp, 9 predicted proteins | sample AD_UKC048_MetaG_FD_89882 | JGI IMG/M metagenome (GOLD analysis project Ga0116157, IMG submission 89882) | Active sludge microbial communities of municipal wastewater-treating anaerobic digesters from USA - AD_UKC048_MetaG | ecosystem: Engineered > Bioreactor > Anaerobic > Digestate | place: USA... | reverse complement strand
CGCTCGTAGAGAAACTTGCTGAGCTTGTAGAGATAGGAAAAGGGGGCTTTCCGGCGCCAGTCGCTCCGGCTGCGGGGCCGCCCCGGCTCCTCAGCCGGCCGGGCTTCATCGCGGGGCGTGGTGACGGGGGGCCGCGACGTCGGGGGGAGTTCCTCTGCGGTGGTGGGAGGTGCGGGCACTGCCATGCTGATCAGGTCGGCAAAGTGCTGCAGGGTGAGCTTGCTGCCCGCCGTCCAGATCTCCTCCGGGATCACAGTCTGAAAGTGGTTCTCCAGGGAGGTGACGAATTCGATGAGTGCGAGGGAATCGAGCCCCAGTCCTTGCTCCCCCAGGGGGGTGGTGAGGCTGATCTCGCGGCTGCTGCCGTGCAGGGCACGTCTGCGCAGGATCTCGATGATCTCTTTTTCGATCTGACTTTTATTCACAAGCTAAAGTCCTCTGCTGTTATTTTAATTTTGCCTGAAGGGCCGCGCGGCATCTCCGTGCGGATCTCGATGCGGCGTGGAATCTTGTAGTCGGAGAGCTGACCACGGCAGAAGGCGAGGATTTCGGCTTCAGTCGCAGCTTCCTTGAGGGTGACCAGGGCGCAGACCATCTCTTCGCCGGCGACATCTTTCACGCCGATGACCGCCGCCTCGCGCACGGCGGGGCATCTTTCGAGCACCTGGACCACCTCGAAGGGGGAAACCTTCATCCCTCCCACATTGATGACGTCGTCCTTGCGTCCGTGCAGGAAGAGAAATCCTTCCTCATCGAGCAGGCCGAGGTCGCCGGTTTTATACATTCCCGCCGAGAAGCGGGACGCGCCGGGCGGATTGCCCATGATGTAGCCTGGCGAGACCACAGCGCTGGTCACGACCACCTCGCCCACGCTGCCTGAGGGCAGCGCATGCCCCTCTTCGTCGGCGATAGTGATCTGCACGTTATGCAGGGCTCTTCCGACGGAGTCGGGTCTGGCGAGGACCTGGCCGGGGATATGATTGGTGACGGCGCCGGTCTCCGAGGAGCCGTAATGCTGGCAGATGGGGGCCCGGAACTTGTCATAAAAGGCGGTGATCAGTTCGGCGGGCAGGGGAGCGGTGCAGGAGAGCAGGTAGCGTAAATGGGAGAGATCCGGAGCCGGCGAGATCGGTGTATCGACAAAGATGCGATAGATGCTGGGCACGCCGAGAAAGATGGTGGCGCCGCCGCCGGCGAGTTCTGCGATCATTTTGCGGGGCACGAGGCCTTCCTGCAGGATCAGGTGCGCCCCGGTCATGAGCATGGAGAGCACCCCCAGATCGAATCCATAGGAGTGAAAGACCGGCACCGGGGCGAGGATGTGGTCGCCGGCGCTGACGGCGAGGGTGGAGGTGACGTTGCGGGCTTCGGCGAGTATGTTGGCCGCGGTCAGGGCGATTCCCTTCGGAGTGCCTGTCGATCCCGAGGTAAATTTGATCAGGGCGGGCCGCTCACCTCCTGCAGCGGGCGCCGGCGCGGAGGGTGAGGCCGGGAAGAGAAGCTCGGCCTCACCGGCCGGTTCGCTCAGGGCCAGAGCGGTACGCCTTTTGATCCCCATCGCTTCCTCGAGCACGGCCGCCAGCGGAGGGGTGGTGAGAAAGCATTGCGGCCGCAGGGCGGCGGCGATGGCTTCGATCTCGCTGGCGCGGTATTTGGGCGAAACCAGGGCGACCGGGAGGGAAAGCTTGAGCAGGGCCAGAAAGGCGGGCACAAAGGCCAGAGAGTTGGGCATGACCAGGCCGACGACGCGATTTTCCTCGATTCCCGCCTCTTCCAGCTTGCCGGCCAGATCTGCGGCAGTTGCGAAGAGAGCCTCAAAGCTCATGTCGCCTTGCGGGGCCGTGATGGCTGTGCTGGAGGACCGGGAGGTGCTTTCCTCCCGCCAGAGCCGCCAGAGCTGTGCGCTGTTCAATGGGGTGTCGGGCATTTTCTGTCTGCCTCCGCTGGTAATAGGGTCACTATGCCGTCGATTATTTTTTCCCGACCACATATTTGTAGGATCTGTGATAGAACTCGCCGCTTCTGATGTCGGAGAGCTCCTCCTGCATGGCGGCGAAGAGCCTGCTGCTGTTGCGATGTCCCCGGAACGAGCCGCCGTACTCCCTGGCGAGGCGGATGATCAGGGGATTGAATATGGAGCGCCAGCCGTGTGCGAGCTGCAGGTCACCGATAATGATTTCACCGCCCGGTCTGACGAAGGAGCAGAGATTGTCGTAGGCCTGCCGGTACTCCGGAATGATGGAAATGCCCAGGGTGCAGAGGCCGGCATCGAACAAGTCGTTCCCTGTGTTGGCGAAGAGGGTGGCGTCCGCTTCGATCAGTCGAATGTTCCGCCATCCCTGCTGATCGATCCTGGCCCGGGCTCCTGCCAGCATCTGCGGGGAAAAGTCCATGCCCACGATCTCTCCCTCTTCACCGATCTTGTCGATGAGGTGGGGGAAATCGTGCCCTGTTCCACAGCAGAAGACGATGACGCGGTTGCCCCGCCCGAGCCTGGAGGCTCCGACCGCCGCGGCGCGCCACATCTCGAAGGAGGCGGCGATCTTTTGGTCATAGTGGACGGCCAGGGTCCGGGTATAGATCTTTTTTATCGATTCCTTTGAGAGCGCCATTGTAGCTCCGTCGGATGAGAGGCTGACGCCGCCGGGTGGAGATCCGCGTTGCGGCTGGAGAAAATCCGCGGTCTATTTTCTGCCAATGCAGTAGCAGTAGGAGCCAAGGAAGAACTCCTGCTTGCGTACAGCCGACAGCTCCTGTTCGAGCTGCTTGAAGAGACGCCTGGTGTTGCGGTTACCTGCGAAGGAGCCGCCGTACTCTCTGGACCAGAAGACGACCAGCGGGTTGATGAGTGCACGCCAGCCACTGGTGAGCTGCACATCACTGACGATGATCTCCCCCCCGTTCTTGACCTGCGAGAGCAGACTATCGCAGGCCTTCCGGTAGGCGGGGATGATGGAGAAACCCAGTGTGCACACACCGGCGTCAAAACGCCCCTCCTGCTTGCGGCCGAAACGGGTGACGTCGGCTCGGACGATGTCGACGTTGTCCCATTGAGCGCGGCGGATTCTCTCCTGCGCCGCCGCCAGCATTGCTGCCGAGGCGTCGACGCCGAGGATGTACCCCTCCGGTCCAATCCGCTCCCTGATGTAGCGGAAATCATAGCCGGTGCCGCAGCAAAAGACCACCACGCGGTCTCCTTTTTGCAGCGTGGAGGCGTCGAAGGCTCTTTTTTTCAGCGCTTCGAAATCGAAGAGGCGATTGCCGAGCCAGGCGACGATGCTGCGGAGGCGGATTGATTTCAGTGACGTGAATGATTTCGGTCCATAGCCCGTCGGAAGCCTGTTGTAATAGAGCTTGCGGCTGGAATCGGTTTGCGAGCATGCTTGAGCTGTCCTGGTTGTGGCTGTGGTCCGATGACGGAGGAGCCCCCTGATCAGGGAAGGTTCCTGGCCGGTTGCGCCAGGTGTTTTTACTGCTGATCGTACGTCAGCAGCGCGCTGCAGCCCGCCATCCATCACTGGATCCCCCCGGGGAAGGTGCAAAGTTATGCCTCTGGGGTCCGGATTGGGTGCGCCGCGAGGCGCTGCCGCTTCCGGCCCACCTGTTATTTAAATAAAAGCAATTAGGGTTATTAAATCAAGCGAAAACATAGAAATTATCCTGAATTGTGCACTTTTCCATTCAGGCTCCGCTGCCGGCGGAAATCTTCGCTCTGCTCCCGGTGCCCTGAAAAGCAGTTGATAAATAGGGAAAAATTGCATAACTTTACGGTCGGAATTTGATGAATCTAAATGAGGAATTTTATCATGCAAAACCTAGAGAATATGCGGGTCAAGATCGGTCTCGCCGAAATGCTCAAGGGTGGTGTGATCATGGATGTCACCACCGCGGAGCAGGCCAGGATCGCCGAGGAGGCCGGCGCGGTGGCGGTGATGGCGCTCGAGCGCATCCCCGCCGATATCCGCGCTCACGGCGGCGTGGCGCGCATGTCCGATCCGACTGTAATCCGCGCCATCCAGGAGGCGGTCTCGATCCCGGTGATGGCCAAGTGCCGCATCGGTCATTTCGCTGAAGCCCAGGTGCTCGAAGCCCTCGGCGTCGATTTTATCGACGAAAGCGAGGTGCTGACCCCGGCCGACGAAGAGTTCCATGTCGACAAATGGAAATTCAAGGTTCCCTTTGTCTGCGGCTGCCGCAATCTGGGCGAGGCGCTGCGCCGCATCGCCGAAGGGGCGGCCATGATCCGCACCAAGGGCGAGGCGGGCTCAGGCAATATCGTCGAGGCGGTGCGCCACATGCGCGCGGTGCAGGGCGGCATCCGCCGTCTGCAGAGCCTGGGCGATGAGGAGCTGGTGACCGAGGCCAAAAACCTGGGCGCACCGGTCGAACTGGTGCGGGAGGTCAAGACTTTGGGCAAACTGCCCGTGCCCAATTTCTCCGCCGGCGGCGTGGCCACGCCCGCCGATGCCTCGCTGATGATGCAGCTCGGCGCCGAGACCGTCTTTGTCGGCAGCGGCATCTTCAAGTCGAGCGATCCGGTCATGCGCGCCAAAGCCGTCGTCAGCGCCACCACCCATTATCTCGATTTCGACCTCATCGCCCGGGTTTCGGAAGGCCTCGGCGAAGCGATGCCGGGCCTCGAGATCTCCTCCATCCCCGAGAACGAACGCATGGCGGGGAGAGGCTGGTAAATGCGCATCGGCGTCCTGGCGATCCAGGGGGACTATGGCAAGCACCGGGAGATGCTCGCGGTGCTGGGGCAGGAGGCGCCACTGGTGCGCACGGAGAGGGAACTGGCGGGGTGCGACGGTCTGATCGTGCCCGGCGGTGAGTCAACCACCCTGACCATCATTTTGCATAAACACGGTTTGTGGGATCCCATGGTTGAATTCGGGCGGCGCAAGGCTATTTACGGCACCTGCGCCGGTCTGATCCTGCTCGCCCGCGAGGTACTGGACCACAAGCTGGCCACCCTGAACCTGATCGATCTGGTGGTGGAGCGCAATGCCTACGGCCGGCAGATCGATTCCTTCATCGACACGGTCAGGCTGGATCTGCACGGCGAGCCCGCCAGCGTGGAGGGGGTCTTCATCCGCGCCCCTAAAATAGCCGCCTGCGGCCCGGGTGTCACCCCGCTGGGGTGGCACCGCGAGGATGTAGTGGCCGCGGAAAATGAACATATCATGGTCAGCGCATTTCATCCCGAGTTGACCGACAGCACGCTTCTGCACCGCCATTTCATCACCAAGGTCAGCCGTTTTCTGCATGACTGACCGGGAGGAGCAAAAAAAGCCCGGGTTTGCTGAGGCAGCCCGGGCTTTTTTTTAGGCTCTGGAGATGCGTTTCTTCAGCCGTCTCATTCTGGTGCGGGTCCGTTTGAGGGCGGCTTTATCTTCGGCCGACAGTGCTGTATCACGTTTTTTCTTCAATTCTTTCAGTTCTTTTTTCATCTGCGCCAGGGTTGTGCCGGCCTCGTGATGGTGATGGGCATGCATATCCAGCCCCAGGGCTTTGCACACGGCTACCAGCAGGTGCTCCTTGTTGAGCTGGCTGTAGCCCTGGACCGCTTCATGGTCAATGCCTTTGGCGATCTCGCGCAGTTCAGCGACGGTTTTTTTCTTGAGCTCATCATAAGTAGGCGCCATAGTGCTTCCTCCCTTTGTGATTTTGCCTTCATATACGCACTTTTATTGAAAAACACAATAGTCTTTTTTGAGTGCGCTGGGGCGATCGCCTCCTGAAAATTCTTTTAAATGTTGGAAAATAGTGATAAATTAAAAATTATGACCGCGACGAAACAGATCAAAAGGCTGCTTGCCGGGCTCCTTTTATTCTTCTGGCTGGTGATCCTGACCGCTCAGGGCCTGGTCTGGGCCAATCTGCGCGTGCTCCTCCTGCCCCGGGTTCCGACTGTGGAACTGGCGGCCAGCCTGCTTCAGGACACCCTCTGGATCCCGGTGGCTCTGGTGCTGCCGCTCTATCTCTTCTGGTTCGGCCGCCGTGAAACGGAGAACAGGGTGATCCGATACGGCGCCGGAACCGCCGCCCTCCTGCTGATGCTTTGGGGTTTGAGCGAGCTGCCGGCCTATTTCCGTCTGCTTTTCCTCCTCCTGCCGCTGCTGGGGATTATGGTCTGGCGCGAAGTGCGGCGCACCCGTCAGATCCGCGCCCATCTTTTCCTCTATCTCGCCGCCTGCGCCGGTCTGCTTCTCAATTACGGGCCGCAGCTCTTCCCATCGTTCTCCGCGCTGCGCCGGCCGGGACCTGGCCACCTCAAAATTCTCGATTACAATATCTCCAGCGTCTCCCACGGGGAGAAACGCCTTCCGGTTTTTGACCTCATCGCCCGGGAAAATCCGGACATCGTCTTCATCCAGGAGATCAACTCGAGCGACCGCAAGCTGTTCCAGAGACGGCTGGGTGAGTCCTATCCGCACCAGCTCTGGGCCGACCGCTTCGAGAATTATAACGGCGGTGCCATCCTCAGCCGGCTGCCCTTCAAGTCGGTCCGGAACATCGACATCGGCACGCCCTATATGTCCGGCCACACCAACGTCAACCATGCCGTGGTCACCCGCATGGGCGAGGAGATCCATCTCTTCAACTGCCATCTCTATCCTGCGGGTCACGCCTTCCTCCAGCTGATCTTCGGCAAGCGCACTCTCGCCAGCTCGCTGGCCCAGACGCGCATCGCCTATCAGCGGCGCATGGCTGAAGCGGAAGAGCTGCACCGGATTGTCAGCCGCATCGAGGCGCCGGTCATCCTCGCCGGGGATTTCAACGATACACCCAATAGCCCGCTCTACCGTCGTTTCAACGCCGGCCTGCAGAATGCCTTCGCGACCGCCGGCTGGGGGCTGGGTACGACCTATGGCCACTATAACCTGCAGGGCAGCATACCCGGCCGTCTGAGATTCCTGCTCTTCGATTTTTTGCGCATCGATCAGGTCTTCGCCAGCCGCCATTTCCGCATCCTCGAGGCGAGTGTGGTGCCGCTCTCGGTCTCCGACCACCAGCCGCAGATCGTGCGCCTTGCTTTGTATTGACTTGAAATTATTTTTTAGTTACATTTTTGCTATCATAACCACTTACGCTCTCGTGAGGAGAATACCATGGATCTGCAGCTCTATCTGGACGACCTGAGTGAAAAAAAGGTGACGGGCACACCGGCCGGAATTGAAATCACGGGCATCGCCTACGATCCCCTGCGTATCCGCCCCGGCTTTATCTACGTCGCCATCAATATCTATACACAGCTGGACAAGATCGAGATCCCCGACGGACATCTTTTTGTCAAGGAGGCCATCGCCAACGGCGCGGTCTGCATTGTGCTGCAGAATGACATGGAGCTCCCCGCCGGCGTCGTCAAGGTCGTGGTCCCCGACTCACGCTACGCCCTCGGCATCCTCGCCAACCGCTTCTACGGCCGCCCCTCGGAGCAGCTCAAACTGGTCGGAGTGACGGGCACCAACGGCAAGACCACCACCACCCACGTCATTGAATCCATCTTTATCGAGAACAACAAGGTCGGCCTCATCGGCACCCTTTATTACAAGCTCAACGGCGAGATCCGCAAGTCCAAGGATACCACTCCCGAACCGCCGGACCTCCAGGCCATCCTCCGCGAGATGGCGGACCGGGATTTTTCCTACTGCTTCATGGAGACCTCCTCGCACGGCATCGAGTTCCACCGCCTGCAGGGCTGCCGCTTCCGGGTCGCGGTCTTTACCAATCTCACCCAGGACCATCTCGACTATCACAAGACCATGGATAACTATCTCAATGCCAAGCTCAAGCTCTTCCGCTGGCTCGGCGCCGAGGACTTTGCGGTCATCAACATCGACGATCCCTATGGCGGCCGCTTTGTCGAGGCGACCCGCGCCAACGTTCTCACCTACGGCATCTACTCCCCGGCCGACATCATGGCCCGGGACACCCACTACGATATCGGCGGCACCCGCTATACTCTGGTGACTCCCAAAGGCGACATTGATATCAACACCCGTCTGCTCGGCCGCTTCAACGTCTACAACGCCCTGGCCGGGGTCGGCACCGCGATCGCCGAGGGGATCGATCTGGAGCAGATCAAACGCGGACTGGAACGCCCGATCCGTGTCGCCGGGCGCATGGAAATGGTCGACCGCGGCCAGCCCTTCACCGTCGTGGTCGATTACGCCCACACCCCCGACGGGATGGAGAACGTGCTCGGCCTGGCGCGCGGGCTCAATCCGCGCAAGCTGATCACCCTCTTCGGCTGCGGCGGCGACCGCGACAAGGAGAAGCGGCCCATTATGGGCGGCGTGGCTGCCCGCTTCAGCGACGAAATCATCCTCACGGCGGACAATCCGCGCAACGAGGATCCGCTGCAGATCCTCGCCGAAATCCGCACGGGCTGCGAAGCGGCCCGCGTGACCGAGATCATCGATCGCCGCGCCGCCATCCGGCACGCCATCGAAATGGCCGGTCCGGGCGATATCGTCATGATTCTCGGCAAGGGGCACGAGACCACCCAGACCCTCAAGGAGCACACCATCCCCTTTAACGATCGCGAAGAAGCCGAAAAGGCGCTCGATGCGCTGCAGCAAAAATAAGTATCCTCATCCCAAAGCGAAGGGTGAATCCCATGAGGAAAACATGCCGACGCCTGCGCAGGGTAGCGGAAGGGGCGGGTTTGTTCCTGAGCGCCCTCATGCTCCTGTCCGCGGGCATTACTCTCTTATCAGGATGCCATAAAAAATCGCCTATGATCATTTCCGCCAGGATATCAGCCCCGGATATCGTCGATGTCCAGTTGCAGGATTCGACCGCTCACATCGATGCCGCCGACTTTTATTTCACCCCCGATTTAAAGATCCACCGCGTCGAGCGGCGCAAGGGCGTTTACCGCCTCCACTGCGCCCCCATCGATCTGACCCGGACCCGCTTTCTTCATCTCCGGGAGAGCAAGGCGGAACTGGATCCCGACCATCTCCTTGACAGCTATTACTCCGACAAGACCCTGGGCTGCAGCTGGGATGAGCAGTCGACCACTTTCCGGCTTTTCACGCCGCGCGCCAGCCGGGTCACTCTGACGCTCTATCCGGCGCCGGAGGCCAAAGCGGGCGAGCGGCATGAGCTTCTCCGCGATGAGAATGGGGTCTGGGAGATCACCCTGCCCGGCCACTATTTCGGCAGCGCCTATACCTATCAGGTCGACGGCCCCGGAGGGGCGACCGAGCAGTTCGATTACGAAAAACCCATCTGCGATCCCTATGCCCGGGCCGTGGTCACTGCCAACGAGTATCTCCATCGCGGCCGCACTCTTATCCTCGACAGCAGCCGGTATGACTGGGAGGGGGACCGTCCCCTGGGTCTACCCCTGCAGGAGATGATCATCTACGAATGCCATGTCCGCGATTTGACGGCCCATCCGAGCTCGGGTTGCCCGGAGCACCTCGCCGGCAGCTACAAGGGGGCGATCCAGCCCGGCCTGACCGGCGGCATCGATTATATCAAGGAGCTGGGGGTCAACGCGATCGAGCTCCTGCCGGTCCATGAATTCGGCAATATTGAACTCCCCTTCAATCAGGATGCAGGGGGCACGCGCAATACCTGGAATCCCTACAGCCGCAACCACTGGGGGTACATGACCTCTTTCTTCTTTGCGCCCGAGGCTTATTACGCCAGCGGTGCGACGATGAACCCCGGCGCGATGACCGGCGCAGAGGGCCGCCAGGTCGAGGAACTCAAGGATCTGGTCAAGGCTTTTCACAAGGCGGGCATCGCCGTTATTCTTGATGTGGTCTACAACCACGTCTCCCAGTACGACCAGAACTGTTTCAAGCTGGCGGACAAAAAATACTATTTCCGCCTCGATGCGAATCAGCACTATATCGCGACCAGCGGCTGCGGCAACGATTTCAAGACCGAGCGCCCGATGGCGCAGCGGCTCATCCTCGACAGCGTCCGCCACTGGATGGAGGAGTATCACATCGACGGCTTCCGTTTTGATCTGGCGGCCATGATCGACTGGGATACGGTCGACTTCATCACTCGTGAGGCGCGCAAGATCAACCCCGATGTCGTCCTGATCGCTGAACCCTGGGGCGGCGGCAAGTACGACCCGGCCGGATTTTCACAGCACGGCTGGGCGGCCTGGAACGACCAGTTCCGCAACGGCATCAAGGGGCAGAATCCGGAGAACGGCCAGAGCTACATTTTCGGCCGTTACCTGGGCGACCTCAACCGGGAGGCCGTCAAACGGTATATCCGCGGCACGCTCGCGGCGGAGGGGGGCCTCTTCCAGCAGAGCAGCCATGCGGTCAATTATCTCGGCTCGCACGACGACCACGCCTACGGGGATTTCGTCCGGATCGGTTCCGGCGCCGTCCGTCCGGACCAGGTCATCTCCGATCCCATGGCCAATGCCCGCCTGACCACGGAAGAGCTCAAGATCAGCAAGCTTGGCGCTCTCATCCTCTTCACCAGCCAGGGCGCGGTGATGATGGAGGAGGGACACGAATTCGCCCGCAGCAAGGTGATCGCCCGGAGCGAGGCGCCGGATACGATGATCGGCCGCATCGATCACAACAGCTATAACAAGGACAACGAGACCAACTGGCTGGATTACCGTCATGCGGCCCTCAATCAGGAGCTGGTCGATTATTACAAGGGGCTGATCCGGCTGCGCAAGCGGTATGCGGCTTTTCGCAGCACCCCGCCGCCGGCCATCCATTTCACCGATGGCGACAATCCTTTCGCCCTCTCTTTCCAGATCAGGCGGGCGGATAATCCGGACCGCCGCGATCTCCTCGTCCTTCTGAACGGGCACCGGGAGGAGATGACGCGCTTTATCCTGCCCGAGGGGCAGTGGCGCATTCTGGTCAGCGGCGAAAAGGCCGGCGACGAACCCCAGGAGCGGCGGGTGGAGGGCGAGCTGGTGCTCCCCGCGACTACCGGCATGGTGCTGATCAAGTGACGGCCGAGTGAAACCTCTCACCTCGGTGCTCATCAAGCCGGCCGGGCCGGACTGCTCGCTCGCCTGCCATTACTGTTACTATCTGGACAAGTCGGCCCTTTTCCCGGGCACGGCGCACCGGATGAGCGAGGCGGTGCTGCGCAATACTGTCCGCCAGATGATGCAGCAGGGGGGGCAGCGTATCAACTTTGCCTGGCAGGGGGGCGAGCCCACGCTGATGGGGCTCCGCTTTTACGAGACCGCCGTTCACTATCAGAGCCGCTGCAGCCGCCCCGGTCAGCAGGCTGGCAACGGACTGCAGACCAACGGCCTGCACATCGATGAACACTGGGCCCGCTTCCTCCACCAGAACAGTTTTCTGGTCGGCCTGTCGCTCGATGGCCCCGAGCAGGTTCATGACCGCTATCGCCGTTTCCGCAGCGGGGAGGGTTCCTGGCGGCGGGTGGTCGAAAGCCGGGATCTGCTGCTCAGTGCCGGGGTCGCGGTCAACGCCCTGATCGTGGTGAATGACAATAGTGTGCATTTCCCTGAAGAGATCTATAATTTTCACAAACAGAGCGGTATCGACCATCTCCAGTTCATCCCCTGCCTGGAGCGGGATGACAGCCGGCCCGGCGGCCGCGCTGCTTTCTCCGTCGATGCGGAAGCGTACGGCCGTTTCCTCATTGCGCTTTTTGATCTCTGG
>Ga0116157_10005530_pt1 | contig 11643 bp, 15 predicted proteins | sample AD_UKC048_MetaG_FD_89882 | JGI IMG/M metagenome (GOLD analysis project Ga0116157, IMG submission 89882) | Active sludge microbial communities of municipal wastewater-treating anaerobic digesters from USA - AD_UKC048_MetaG | ecosystem: Engineered > Bioreactor > Anaerobic > Digestate | place: USA... | reverse complement strand
CCACAAATACGACAACGCCCGCATCGGCATCAATGGCCGCTTAGACACTCTCCAGGCGGCGATCCTCCTGGCCAAGTTCGCCATCTTCCCGGAGGAGGTCGAGCTACGCAATGCCGTCGCCTCCCGCTACACAGAACTTATTCAAAAAGATGGTGACGGATCGGCCGCCAGCGCCCCCGCCCCCGCCCTGGTGACGCCGCACGTCCCCGCGGACTACAAGAGCGTCTGGGCCCAGTACTCGCTCCTCGCGCACGACGAGGCGCACCGGACGGCGCTCATGGACAAACTCAAGGTAGCGGGCATCCCGACCGCGATCTATTACCCCAAGCCCCTGCACCGGCAGACGGCTTTCGCAACGCTCGGTTACGCGCCCGGCGCCTTCCCCGTCAGCGAGGATGCTGCCGGCCGGATCTTCAGCCTGCCCATGCACCCGTATCTTGAGAAAGAGGATCAAATAAAAATTGCGGATATCATTGGGCGCATGTAACCATGAACCATACTATGGCAGTGGATTTCATGAGCCGCAGCTTGATATCTATCATTATTTAAGACGGGCGGCTACGTCATAACGATAACGCGCCCGGATGCATCCCCCGAAATATATACTCGAAAGATGTCGGGAAGTGCGGAGTTTATTCGACTATAGTCGAAGCTGAAACCTTTGCAAGACTCCGTTCCCGCCTCCATGTTGTCATTCCCGCGAAAGCGGGAATCCAGTATTATCAATAAGTTCCTGGATTCCGGGTCAAGCCTGGAATGACAGAAAAGGGCATTTTTCAAAGGTTTCGAAGCTATGGATGATGTGAGGATCAATACTGCCGGTTTTGTCATCAGGGAAAAATATTTGAGCGCTATGGAAGCGTTCATTGATCAGCCCGTTGTGAAAGTGTTGAAAGGCATGCGCCGCGTGGGGAAAAGCGTCCTCATGAGGTTGCTGATCGGGAGATTGATTGACAAAGGCGTCCCTGGCGCCAACATCCTGTACATCAACAAGGAGTCCCTGGAATTTGACGCGCTGAAAGACTATCTTGATCTGTATCGTTATGCCCGTGATTACTTCCAAGGTGGCGGGGGCGTCGGCAAGAAGTACATCCTGATCGATGAAATCCAGGAAATCGCGAGCTGGGAAAGGGCGGTCGCCTCTTTTTTGGCGGATGGCCTGGGAGATGTCGTTATCTCCGGCTCCAATGCGCGGCTCCTGTCCTCGGAACTTGCCACGCTGATCAGTGGGCGGTACGTGGAAATCCCTGTTTATCCGCTCACGTTTCGCGAGTTTTTGACCTTTCGCCACCCCCGCACGCAAGAGAATATCGCCACAGCCACAGCCACGGCCACAGCCACGGATGCGCCCGGTCAGACAAATGCATCCGCATCCACAGCATCCACATCCACATCCACAGCCACGGACACGGATGCGGAATTCAGTAATTATCTGAAATACGGCGGCCTTCCCGGCATCCATCAGTTGCCCGTCGAAGACGAGGTCATCTTCATCTATCTGAATTCCATATTGAACACCGTCTTGTATAAGGATGTTATTACCAGGCATAAAATCAGGGATGCGTCGATCTTCGATATGCTGGTCAGGTACCTTTTCGACAATGTCGGCAACATTACGACGGCGAAAAAAATAGCGGATTATTTCAAATCACAACGCATCAGAACCTCTGTTGACACGATATTGAACTACATCAACTACATCGAAGCGAGTCTGCTGATCGACAAGGCGCCGCGATATGACATCAAGGGAAAGCGGCGCCTGGAATTTTCCGACAAGGTCTTCCTGAACGATATCGGGCTTCGTCATGGATTGATCGGGTATAGGGAAAGTGACATCAACGGGCTTCTGGAAAACGTCGTTTTCAAGGAACTGCAGGCCCGCGGGTATAAAATGTCCATAGGCGTCCTCGATCAAATGGAAATCGACTTTATCGCCGAAAAACAAAACGAAAAGAAATACATCCAGGTGTGTTACAGTTTGGGCGGAGAGGGGGCCGTCGCGAGGGAATTCGGCAATCTGGAGAAGATCAGGGATAACTATGAAAAGATCGTCATCTCTATGGACAGATTTTTCCCCGCCGGGAGAAACGGCGTCATGCACCGGTATATAACCGATTTCCTGCTGGAATGACGAAGTGCAAGTATTGGGGTCAGGTCTTGAAAATTAGCATTTTTCATCTCTGCCCGCCGGCCGTCCGCCGTCTGCCCCCGCAAAAACGCTAATTTTAAAGACCTGACCCCCCAAAGTTGCCAAAGTAGTTATTACAGGCGATGTCATGGCGGACGCCCTTCGCTTTGCCGCTCCCCCAAATTCCACTTGAAGCATAACACCATGTGTGATACATCTATGAAGGTCTCGTGAGAATCTTCAAAAACGCTTGGTTTATTCGTTTTTCGCGTGCTCAGAAGATCTCCGATGAAGGACTTCGCGAAGCCATTCTGCGGGCCGAGGCTGGTCAGGTTGATGCCGACCTGGGTGGGGGTGTGGTCAAACAGCGTATTGTCCGACCCGGACAAGGAAAGTCAAAGGGCTATCGAACGATCATTTTGCTCCGCAAAGGATTCAGGGCGTTTTTTGTGTACGGATTTGCCAAAAACGAGCGAGACAATATTCGTAAAGACGAGGAAGAGCAGTTCAAGAAGATGGCCGAGTATGTCTTGGGGCTTTCCGAAGTCCAATTGAACATCCTGATCGCAAACGGCCAGATGGAGGAGGTCGAAAGCAATGACGAAAAGGTATCGAAGTGAGGCATTCGCCGCGATCCATGAAACCATGGATGCGCTTCATGAGGTCGGCGCGATCGACAAGCAGACGATGCGCGAGTTCGATGAGGCTTGTCTGACCACGGTGCGCGTGCTCAGCCCAGAGGAAATCAAGAACATACGCCTGCGCGAGCGCATCTCCCAGCCGGTTTTTGCGCGTTATCTGAACGTCTCGAAAAATCTCGTTTCGGATTGGGAGCGAGGCGTCAAAAAACCCGGCGGTCCGGCCTTGCGGCTGCTAACAGTAGTAGGGGAAAAGGGACTGAAGGCGATTGCGTGAAATGCCATCATCTGTGTGTAGCGGGGTCAGGTCTTGAAAAATAGCATTTTTCAGCTCTGCCCGTCCGCCCGCCGGCCGCTGCCCCCGCAAAAACGCTAATTTTAAAGACCTGACCCCCAAAAGAAGGATTGACTCTACATGACTGAAAAACGCATCGCCGTGATCGGCGCGGGCTACTGGGGCAAGAACCTCGTCCGCAATTTCCATCAGCTCGGCGTCCTGAAGACCATCTGCGACGGCGCCGCGCCCATCCGGGCGGAGATGGCCGCCGCCTACCAAGATGCCGCCGTCACCGCGGACATGGCGGATATCCTGAACGATCCCGCGATCACCGGCGTCGTCATCGCCGCCCCGGCCGCCTGCCACTACGACATCGCCTCCCGCACCCTCGCTGCCGGCAAGCACGTCTTCGTGGAGAAACCCCTCTCCCTCACGTACACCGACGGCGAAGCCCTGGTCCGCCAGGCCGCGCAGGTCCGCAAGACCCTCTTCGTCGGTCACATCCTCCACTACCACGCCGCCGTTGTCCGCCTGAAGGAGATGATCCGCGCCGGGAAGATCGGCCGCCTCCAGTACATCTACTCCCGCCGCCTCTCCCTGGGGAAGATCCGCCGGGAGGAAAACATCCTCTGGTCCTTCGCCCCTCACGACATCTCTCTCATCCTGAGCCTCACCGGCGAGGAGCCCTGCTACGTCGATTCCGTGGGCAACAACTTCCTCCACGCCCGCATCCCCGACGTCACCATGACGAACCTCAAGTTTCCCTCGGGGATCGGCGCCCACATCTTCGTGAGCTGGCTGAACCCCTTCAAGGAACAAAAGCTGGTGGTCGTGGGCGGCAACGGCATGCTCGTCTTCGACGACACGGAGCCCGTCGAAAGGAAGCTGGTCCTCTATCCACACACGATCGATTGGCAGAACGGCCTCCCCGTTCCCAACAAGGCGGAGTGCCGGCCCATCGATTTGCAGGACATCTGGGAGGAACCCCTGAAGGCGGAATGCGAGGCGTTCCTCGCGGCCATCCGGAGCGGAGCGCCGCCGCTGACCTCCGGCGAAGAAGGCCTCCGGGTCCTCAAGATCCTGGAACTCAGCCAACAGTCGCTGGAACAAAAAGAAAGGGGGTTTGATTCTGTCATTCCCGAGAAAGCGGGAATCCATTCTTTTCAAGAGCTTCTGGATTCCCGCCAGAAAAATGCGGGAATGACAGAGGAAGGCGCGGGAATCCAGGAAGGAAACCGGCTGACGAAGGCCTATCCCGGCGTCTTCATCCACCCCACCGCCATCATCGATGACAACGTCGCCATCGGCAAAGGAACCAAAATCTGGCACTTCTCCCACATCCTTTCCGGATCCGCCATCGGCGAGAACTGCAACATCGGCCAGAACGTCGTCATCGGCCCGGACGCCGCCATCGGCGCCCGTTGCAAGATCCAGAACAACGTCAGCGTCTATAAAGGCGTCACCCTCGAAGACGGCGTCTTCTGCGGCCCGTCCATGGTCTTCACGAACATCTACAACCCCCGGGCCGAGATCGGCAAGATGGACCAGGTACGCCCCACCCTCGTCAAGCGCGGCGCCACCCTGGGGGCCAACTGCACCATCGTCTGCGGCCATACCATCGGCCGCTACGCCTTCATCGGCGCGGGCGCCGTCGTCACGAAGGACGTCCCCGACCACGCCCTCATGGCCGGCAACCCCGCCCGCCAAATCGGCTGGGTGTGCGAATGCGGCGAGCGTCTGCCCGCAGACCGGCAGTGCCCCTTATGTGGGAAAACGCTAATTTTAAAGACCTGACCCCCTAAGCCATGATGATAGATTGGATAAGAGAACAGGTCAAAAAAGGGAATTATCAGCTTAAAGTCCATGCAATAGAGAGGGCTTCTTTACGTGGTATTGACCCCTTGGATGTGAAAGAAGCCCTCCTGAGCGGCAAGATCATAGAGAATTATCCATGTGACGCCCGAGGTGAAAGTTGCCTGGTTTATGGCACAAATAAAGATGGGAAAGATATCCATGTCGTTTGTGGGATGGCTCATGATACGCTTTGGATAATAACCGTCTATGTGCCGGATTCCGAGGAATGGATTGGCGCTGTCGAGAGGAGGCGGAAGCAATGAAGTGCTTTGAATGCGGCGGTGAAATGCTTGAGATGCATGGTAGTGTAAGAATGACGAAAAATGATGGTTCTTTGATTATTTTCAAGGGCATTCCGCTCTATCAGTGCCGCCAATGCGGTGAACAGTACATCCCCGGCAAATGGGCGGAAAATATCGGGGGTATCATGAGGGATGAGCGACTCATTGTTCCGGATGAAATCATGTCTGTCCCGGTTATCGAATTGCATTGCTAAGCAAGTATTGGGGTCAGGTCTTGAAAATTAGCATTTTTCAGCTCCGCCCGTCTGCCCGCCGGCCGTCCGCCGCCGCCCCCGCAAAAACGCTAATTTTAAAGACCTGACCCCGGGATCTGCCCCCCCAAAACACCCCCAAAAGTTGCTATGAGATTGGCGGAAAAAGAAATCGCGGTGATTCGGGAAACCGTTCTTGGTTTTGACCGGGAGGCGCAGATTTACCTGTTCGGATCCCGTGCCGACGATCGGAGCAGAGGCGGAGACATCGATCTCCTCATCGCCTCAGACAGGCTGACCGCCCGTGACCGCCGGAAAATCCGCTTGGAGTTGTACGATCGGTTGGGTGAACAGAAGATCGACATCGTTTTGGCGCAAAACGCCTCCGCTGCTTTTGTCCGCCTTGCCAAAGAAGAGGGCGTGCGTCTATGAGCCGTCCGCGCGTGGATCATCTGCAGCTCCTGCGGGAATCCCTGGACACGCTTTCCGAATCTCTGCGCTGGCTGAAAAGATCCTTTTCGATCTGCACGGATATCGGCATCAAGGAGGATTATGGGGAAGACGAGTTCGATGCCTTCGAAACCTTGATTAGCCGTTTTGCCCGGACGGTCGACATCCTTCTGCAGAAGGTCCTGCGCGGCATCGACCGGGTGGAACTCGAGGATCAGGGCACCCTGCTGGACGTCCTGAACCGCGCCCACAAACGTGGCCTGATTGACTCTGTCGAGAATATCCGCCTGATTCGCGAGCTGAGAAACGATATTGTTCATGAATATACCAGCGAGAAGCTGGCGGCCCTCTTTTCCGAAGTCTTGGCCAGCGTCCCGGAGCTGTTGGAATTGGCCGCGCGTATCGACAGGTATTGCCGCGGAAGTTTAATTAAAGAACGCCCGGCGCCTGGCACGTGAAAGTTGAAAAACGCTAATTTTAAAGACCTGACCCCCGAAATATCGAAAATTTTTGATGAAGATGAACGGGTGAAGTTCGCATATCTTTTTGGCAGTGTGGCGCGCAAAGAGCAAAACATCCACAGTGACATCGACATTGCTGTATATCTTGAGGATGATTGTGATTTCATCGAGGCGAAACTGGAGCTGATCGGGACATTGATGGAGCATTTCGGAACAGACAACTTGGATCTGGTGATTCTAAACACGGCGGCTCTCCCGCTGGCGGCGCGGGTCATCCGGGACGGAGCGGTCCTGGCGGAGCGGGATCGTTTTGCCCGGCATCGCTACGAATCACGCATTCTCAGGGAATATTTCGACTTTTCCATCCTGGAGACGTCGATCTTGAACCGGAGGTATGGGCTTGGTTGATCGCACGCTAATCCTGCGCAAGCTTTCTCAACTGGAAGAGTATCTGGGGCAGCTTCGGGAATTCTCAACCGTTTCGGTCGAGGAATATGCCGCGGACTGGAAGATCCAGCGGATCGTGGAAAGAACGTTGCAGATGATGATCGAGTTGTGTCTTGACATCGCCGGACACATTATCGCCGATAAGAAGCTCCGGGCGCCCGTCACTTACGCCGACACATTCAAAAGCATGTTCGAAGCCGGCCTGATCAATTCTGAACTGCTGGAAATAATGGAGAAAATGGCCAAGTTTCGTAATGTGGTCGTTCATCAGTACGAAAACGTCGATACGGCCATCGTGATGATGATCCTCAGGAAGCATCTGGCCGATTTCCTCCTCTTCCGAGATGCCATACTGAAAATCATTTATGATGAATCGCCACCCCAGACAAAACGCTAATTTTAAAGACCTGACCCCCGAAATATGGACCCCGAAATAGACATAACCGCCAAACTGGCTGACGTTTTCTGGGATATGGATGTCCATCCCGATCGGCTCCTCCGACTCCTGCGCGGCGATATCGAGAAGATTGGGCATGTCGATCGCGCCAACCTCTTTCGCCGACTGCTCACAACCTATGACTGGTACACACTGCTGGCGATGATCCCGCCGGATCGCCTCCCTGAGGCCCTCAGCGATGCCGTTTTGGATCATCTCCATCCCGCGGGCCTCAAGGATCGCTATCGCTATGCCCGACGCATTCTATACGGATAAAGTTTACCCGTTCATGGATCGGGTCTTGTCACTGCTCCGGGCGGCGGAGTCGTCATTCTACCTGACCGGCGGGACAGCCCTCGGCAGGCACTATCTCCATCACCGCTATTCGGACGACCTCGATCTGTTCGTCAATCAGGCGGACGATTTCCGGGATCAGGTCAAAAAGGCGCTGGAGGTCCTGCGCCAAAGCGGGATCGCCTTCGCGGCGGGGACCGCCGCGGACGACTTTGTCCGTATCCTGGCCCGCCGGGACGAGACGCCCCTCAAGGTCGATTTCGTCAATGACGTGGCATTTCACTACGGCGATCTTCAGGAAGCGGCTTTTTATCCCCGGATCGATCACTGGCGGAACATCCTTTCCAACAAACTTTGCGCCCTTTCCCGCCGGGAACCGAAGGACATGGCCGATATCCACTCCATCGCCCGGCATTTCCCCTTTGCCTGGCCGGAGATCTTCGGCGAAGCCCGGCAGAAGGATCTCTGGGTCGAACCGATTGAAATATCCAGGATGATTCAAGAGTTTCCCATTGATCTGCTGGCGGCGGTCAAATGGGTGCAACCGATAGATCCGGGCCTTATTGCCGCTGACCTTAAGGTGATCCATCGGGATATCTTTCATGGACAGGCGAACTCCCTCGTCTCCCCCGCCCCCGCAAAACGCTAATTTTAAAGACCTGCGGAAAAAGCCCATCCAGCTCGCTATATCACGGAAATCTTTGCATAACTACCCGGAGTGATCAGGGGTAATTCAGCAGTAAATATGGTCTCTGCCCCCATTTATCAAATCACTTAATCTGTCGTTTAGCACTTGACATCTTGATAATTAATATGTAGGCTGCTGGCATGCGATTCGAAAGAAAAATTCTCAAGGCCCTGCGCGAGCGGATCGACACGCCGGAGATCGTTGTTGTCACAGGGATGCGCCGTGTCGGCAAGACGACTGCCTTGCGGATGATCCATGACGAAATCCCCAGCCGCAACAAGGCCTTCATCGACATTGAAAACCCCATCGACCAGCGGATCTTCGAAGAAAAGGATTTCAACAACATCTGGGCCAACCTCCAGGCCTACGGCATTTCCGCCCGTGAAAAGGCCTACCTGTTTCTGGACGAGATCCAGGCCATGCCCGACATCGTCAAAGCCATCAAGTATCTCCACGACCATGACGCGGACGGCGCCCCTGCGCCCCCGCAGGTCAAATTCTTCCTTACCGGTTCCAGCAGCTATTATCTCAAGAACCTCTTTCCCGAGAGCCTGGCAGGCCGCAAGCGCATTTATGAACTCAATCCGTTGGATTACGAGGAATTCCTGACCTTTAAAGGTCATCCCCGGCCCTTTTCCGATACCTTTGCTGCCAAGGAAAGAGACAAAAACGCCATCCGCTTCGAGAAGGAACGGAAACTCTACGACGAATATCTCACCTGGGGCGGCTTTCCCCAAGTGGTCCTCACGGATGATCCCCGCGACAAGGGCGCTCAGCTCAACGACATCCTCAAATCCTACTTTGAAAAGGATGTCCGGCTGATCTCCGATTTCCGGCAGATCAACCATTTCCGGGATCTGTTGCTGCTGTTGCTGCAGCGGGCCGGGTCGCGCCTGGACGTGACCAAGTTGGCCTCCGAGGCGAGTCTTTCCAGGGATACCGTTTATTCTTATCTCGCCTTCCTGCAGGGCACTTACGTCATCAACCTGATCCCTCCTTACACCCTCAACCGCGACCGTGAAATCAGCGGCGCCAAAAAAGTTTATATCTGCGACAACGGTTTCCTGAATTATTTCGGAAAGACCGACGAAGGCGCCCTCCTGGAGAACGGCGTCTATCTGAACCTGCGCAAATATGGAGAAATTCGGTATTATCAGCGGCGAACCGGACGTGAGCTGGACTTCATCCTCCCCGAGATGCAGACGGGCATCGAAGTCAAGCAGACGGGGGATGCCCGCGACATACGGAGGGTCGCCGCCCTTGCCCAGGGCCTGAATCTGAAGGAGCAGTATGTCGTCACCAGGGAGTTCCGCGACCTCCCCGGCCTGATCCCCGCCCAGGATCTGTGACGGCTAATACCTATAAAAATTGCGGATATCATTGGGCGCATGTAACCATGCTATGGCAGTGGATTTCATGAGCCGCAGCTTGATATCTATCATTGTTTAAGACGGGCGGCTACGTCATAACGCGCCCGGATGCATCCCCCGAAAAACGCTAATTTTTAAGACCTGACCCCCAAGATCGCATGGATATCGAATTCCACTACTACATCACCTATCTGATCGCCGCCCGGGCGGGGCTGCCGCCCCCGGAGGCCGTGACGCTGGCCTGGGCGTCCCAGTACACGGACGACAACACCTTCATGTGCACCGTCGATGCGGGCCGCCCCACGGAATACCGGAACTACATCAGCCAGACCGCGGACATCCTTAAGCCCCGCCTCGACCTGATGCGGATCTACTCCCTGTTCCACTTCCTCCCCGGGGACCCCCAGGCCCCCGGCGCCTGGCGCAAGGACGGGGCGATGCACTGGCTCACCACCACCCCGGGGAGCGACAACGCCAACGACCTCCTGGCGGCCGCCCTGGCCACGGGGAACCTCTACCGCATCGGGATCGCCGCCCACGCCTTCGCGGACACCTGGGCGCACCAGAACTTCGTGGGCTACGCCAATCCATTCAACGCCTTCCTGAAGGAAGACGTCGCCACCGCCATCATGCCCAACGTGGGCCATGCGGATGCCTTCTTCGCCCCTGACGAGGTGGACCGGCGGTGGGAAGACCCCCGGCTCATCCACGGGCCCATCGACAACCGGGCCCGGTTCCTCGCCGCCGCGGATGACCTCTACCGGAAGCTGGCCCGCCATTGGGATCCGGCCCTTCCTCCGGAAGAGCTGTCGCGCCGCGCCGCCTCCCTCCGGGACGACCTGGGGCGGTGCTTCGCCACCTCCTCACCTGACCCAACGGCGGCCCTCGCCGCCTCCGCACCTGACCCGCCAGCGGCCACCCCCGCTACCTCCTTCGACGTCCTCCGCCCGGGAGTCCTGGATCCGGCGGAAGTCGCCCGCCGCGCCCAGGAGGAGCGCCTATCCCGGTATCGCGCCCTCGCCGCCCAGGTCACCTACGGAGGCCGCGACATCCCGCCCTACGACCCTGATCGCTGGATGGACGAGGCGCTCCACGAGCAGGTCCACGGCCTCCGCGACCGCTCGGATTTCATCCTGAGCTGTCTGGACCTCTGGCCGGATGTCTTCACCTGGCGCGACCGCGCCGGGGATGCCTACCGCCAGACTCCCTGGTACCAGTTTCAGGAGGCCGTCAAGGCCCACCAGCGCGAGACCTGGCAACTCCTGGCCAACCGCAACTTCCTCGCCCTGGAGCTGCCGGCGTTTTGATCGCCCCCGAAAAACGCTAATTTTAAAGACCTGACCCCATAAAAACGTTTTCATGTAAACATCAGCGAGGTGAAAACCATGACGACTTACGAACGCGGCAAGCTCTACGAGATTTCCATCATTGACTTCAAGCTCGATCCCGACCAGCCCCGGAAGGTCATCGACCCCGATGCCCTGGCGGAGCTGACCGCCTCCATCAAGACCCACGGGATTCTCCAGCCCCTCCTCTTCCGTCAGGGCGATCAGGGGTGGCTCTACATCGTCTCCGGGGAGCGGCGCTACCGGGCGGCGAAGGAGTTGGGCCTTTTGACCCTGCCGGCGATGCTGGTGGAGGGGAACCACGCGGAGATTGCCCTCGTGGAGAACCCCTCCGCCAGGATCTCACCGCCGTGGAAGAGGCGGAGGCCCTCCAGCGCCTCAAGGACGACCAGCAATACACCGACGAGCAGTTGAGCGGCGTCATCGGCCGCGCCCGGACCACCCTCTCGGACATCCTCCTCATCAGCCGCCTTCCAGAGGAGATCCGGGACGAGGCCCGGGGGGATCGGAAGCTCTCCAAGTCAACGCTCATCGAGATCGCCCGGAAGAAGCAGTCACGGGGAATGGTCACGGCCTGGGAGAAATACAAGGAAAAGCAGGCCAAGGCCGCCGCGGGGAAGCAGCGTCGGGAGAAGATCCCGCCCACCCCGGAGGAGCTAATCGCTTGGGTAGGCGCTACAAAGACAAAAATCGCTGCCATCGACCCCGCCGACTGGGAAGAAGCGGAGCGCGACTCCCTCATGGAGGCCCTGGAAGAACTG
>Ga0116157_10005529_pt1 | contig 11645 bp, 9 predicted proteins | sample AD_UKC048_MetaG_FD_89882 | JGI IMG/M metagenome (GOLD analysis project Ga0116157, IMG submission 89882) | Active sludge microbial communities of municipal wastewater-treating anaerobic digesters from USA - AD_UKC048_MetaG | ecosystem: Engineered > Bioreactor > Anaerobic > Digestate | place: USA... | reverse complement strand
TACAATAGTGATCAGTTGATGAAAAACAAACAAACAACAAACGAATTACACCTTTCAGTTGTTTTGGCCATTTTTAATGAAGAACAAAACCTTGAGCGCTGTTTAAGCAGCGCTCACTCAATCACTGATGAGCTTGTGATTGTGGATGGTGGCTCGACCGATAACTCGGTAAAAATTGCCCATAAATTTGACGCTGTGATCATTAGAACGACGAACAAACTGAATTTTCATATCAACAAACAGATGGCGATTGATCGAGCACAGGGACAGCTGATCTTGCAGCTAGATGCGGATGAAGTCCTTGACTCTGAATTGATTCAATATATTGCTAAGCTGAAGCTGAATCTTAACTTGATCTCAGCTGATACTGAAGATCAACCTGTAGCTTGGTATCTGAAGCGCAAAAATCTATTTCTGGGTAGATTTTTGCGCAAAGGTGGTCAGTATCCTGACCCAGTCATTCGTTTATTTCTCAAAGGTAGGGCTTATTTACCCCAAAAAAATGTTCATGAACAGATGCAAGTTGACGGAAAGCTCGGTGAAGCTGATGGTCACCTGCTTCATTACTCTAACCCAGATTTAGCAAGCTACCTGCGTAAGGCACGGACTTACACCGAGTTCGCTGCTCATGATTTGAAAAAGAATCATTATCAATTGAACTTGGCGAGTTTCTTCCAGTATTTTTTGGTCAAGCCAGTTGTCACTTTCACTTCAATTTTCATCCGTCACAAAGGTTTTTATGATGGTTGGCAAGGATTCTTATTTGCTTTGTTTAGTGCTGCCCATCATCCGGTTACGTTAGTAAAATTTTTGCGTTTAAAAACATCAGATGATTAAAGTCTTGTTTCCCACTTCTGCTAACTCTTCGCTTCATGCTGTCCGGGGTGTAGGAAGATATACTCAGCAACTAACTGCTGCACTTCAAGCTACGGGGGAGGTTGAAGTGCTTGAAGTAGGTTCCAAACAACGTCCTGACATAATTCATTACCCATTTTTCGATTTATTTTTCCCCACTTTACCGTTGCATTTTTTAGCTAAAACCGTGGTCACAATTCACGACGTCATTCCTTTAGTATTTCCTGATCATTATCCTGTGGGTAAAAGAGGTAAGTTGAATTTTATCCGACAAAAGCTAGCACTAAAGTTTGTTTCAGCCATCATTACTGACTCAAAACACTCCAAAATTGACATCGAAACGTACTTGGGATTGAAAGAAGCCCAAATCAGCGTTATCTCATTAGCTCCTGCCAGTGAGTTTGTGCCTCAACCGGATAAGGTGATTGAGTCAGTCCGGCGCCAGTTTAACTTACCAAAGCAGTACATGCTTTATGTGGGTGATATTAATTACAATAAAAATTTACCGCAACTAATCAAGTCATTGAAGTATCTGCCCTGGAATGTCCAGCTCGTGTGCGTCGGTAAAAGTTTTTATCCACACGACATTCCCGAGTGGCAGGTGATTGCCAATCAAATTGCGTTAAGTAATGTGGAAAAACGGGTAAAATTTATTACTAATCTCCAAGTAGATCAGTTTGCCGAGCTCTCAGCGATGTATGCGGGGGCGATCTGCTATGTGCAGCCCTCCATTTATGAAGGGTTTGGTCTGCCAGTTCTCGAAGCCATGGCGTGTAAATCACCCGTAGTTTGTGCCCAAATTAGCTCATTAATTGAGGTAACCGGTGGTGAGTATGCTTTTTATGCCAAGCCCACTGCCGAAGGGATTGCTGAGGCAGTAGAGAGGGTTCTTGGTTTGAGTCAAACTGCCAGAAAAAGCTGGCTCCAGGCGGCATACGCCTGGAGCCAAACTTTCACTTGGGCCAAAACTGCCGAGCAAACGCTGGCGGTTTATCAAAAAGTCTTGGGCAAGTAAGTCTTGGGCAATATGAAAAATAACTGGCTGATATTATTAATTTGTGTATTCTTTTCATTAATTGTCATTAATGATTATTTTCATCGGGGTTTTCCATACACTCATGATGGGGAAAATCATTTGGTCAGATTTGCCAATTACAAAGTGGCGCTTCGTGAGGGTCAAATTCCGCCGCGGATTGCTCCTAACTTAAACAACCGATATGGATATCCGGTGCTTAATTATAATTACCCTTTGGCAAATATTGTGTCACTACCGTTCTCGGCTATTAAATTAAATTACCAGCTTACTTTTCAGTTGATCGTGTTTAGTTCATTAGTGATGGGAGGTTGGGGCGTGTACGTGTGGATGAGTAATTTGTTTGATGAGCGAACTGTCAAATCTAAAAATCACAGCAATCTTCAGTTTTGGCCATTGCTACTAGCTCTGGGCACGTATTACTCAGCTCATTATCTGACTAACACAATTGTTTTTCGGGGAAGTATTGGCGAAGTAATGGCTTACGGCTTGTTTCCGTGGCTGCTGGCATGGGTGACCAAGCCCAGCCAACAGCCAGTATTTATCTTGATTTGGGCTGCTTTTTTTCTATCTCACAACCTGATGGCGTTCTTTGGCACACTACTTTTGATCGTGGTCGCTGGACACTGGCTTGTGACTAAACATCCAAAACCTAGACAACTGCTGTCGTACTTATTGATTCCAGTACTTGGTTTAGGCTTAAGCCTCTGGTTTTGGTTGCCGGCAGTCTTGGAGCTAGATTTGGTAGCGGCAGGATCATCCGAGCTGATCTCTGCCGCCATCACTCACTTTCCGACTCTCAACCAATTATTATTTGCTCCTCTCGAGTATGGTTTTTCTTATCCTGGCTCGATTGACTCTTTAGCATTCTCTCTTGGAAGTGTGCAGTGGGCTATCTTAAGCCTATTTGGATTACTGCTGTGGCGTCCACTTACCAAAAAAATTAACGTTGATGTGTTGTCGCTCTATTTTATTATTCTCTTGGGTTTAATACTGTTACAACTCAATTTATCACAGCCAATCTGGCAAAAACTGTCTTTTCTGCAGTTATTACAATTTCCTTGGCGACTGAGTTTCTTTATTTCAATACTGGTTGTGCCTTTAGCATACTTCTTGGTAAACAAAATTACTCGCCGGGTACTGCAGGTTTTAATCCTCTTAATTATTATTGAGCTTATAATTCTGATTGGTTTAAAGCCAGCTGATCGGTTCTCCCGTAATAACCAAGATTATGAAGCATATACACAATCGACTACCACCCAGAACGAAAATACACCCCACACATTTAAGTATCAATTATTTGCCGATTGGCAACCGAACGCCAAAATTCTTCAGGGTTCTGGAACAGTAACAGTTGGGTTTTGGCAAGGATCTAAGCGGCAGTACACGCTGACTTTAAATCAACCTAGCATCATTGTGGAACCAACAGCAAATTTCTTGGGTTGGCAGACTACTGTGATCAATAAACAAACTCAAAACACTCAAACCACAGAAACTAAAGTTGAGTATCTTGATAATGATCAAATTCAAGGTAGGATCGCTTACCAGCTGCCGGCAGGAGAGTATCTTGTTACAACCAAGTTTACCCAAAATACTCCGGCACGCATGGCAGGAAACGGACTCACTTTGCTCAGTTTGGTTTTTTCATTTTGCTACGTTTGGTATCACCAGAAATATTTAAGAACTTGACGTTTAATCTTAATACTCTGAAATGAAAAAACCCAGCGACTCATACTTAGTTAACGTTTGGAACAAAGAGGCAAACCGATATACTCATACTGCTGAGAACTCACCAGATTATCTGGCATATTATCACGTTTTACACCAGTTAATTGGTGAGATGCGAGGTAAGAAAATTGCCGATATCGGCAGCGGCACAGGAATGACGTCAGCCTACTTTGCGCAACATGGGGCAGAGTTACACTTAGTTGACTTGGCAGATAAAGCTTTGGCTTATGCCAGAAACTACTTCAATAAAAAAAATCTTAAAGCCAAGTATTACCGTGAAAACGCCTTTAACATGAGTTTGCCGCACTCTCACTTTGATGTTGTGTGGAATGGCGGTGTGATTGAACACTTTCCTGACCAGCAAAAAATCTTGATGCTGCAAAAAATGTGGCAGCTGGTCAAACCAGGCGGCCGGATCATAGTTACTGCTCCTAACGCTTGGGACATACCGTTTATGATGGCCAAACAGCTTCTGATCTGGCGGAATAAGTGGAGTTTTGGTGATGAAGATGATCTGACATCTGCGCGCTTGGCTGAGCTAGCCAAGCGCGCAGGTATTACCAACCCACGAATTTTTGCTTACAACCCAATCGTGGGTTGGTGGTTTTTCCCGTACGGCAGAGAGTTAACTCAATTGTTGCAACTTAATACTCCAGAACATCATCAACGTCGGTGTAAATTTGGTCATAACTTAGTCTTAACCGCACTCAAAAAAGCAAGGGAGTGATATACTCTTATTATTAACAAGAAAGGCAATCATGAGAAAAACTAATTTTTCACTACTGCTGTTACTTTCATTCATTTTCTTCACAGGTTGTATTCCTCAGCGCTCAACGAGTGAGGATGTCAGTACCGAAGTACCCAATGATCAGACTGCGGGCGAGCAAGTCCGAGAGTGGCAAAAAGTTAGTCAAGCCATCACTAATGGACAATCGGTTAAGTGTTTGATGACTGAGACTCAAACCGGGACGCAGACACGGTATTACTTAAAAGGTAAGTTTTCACGATATGATCGCGATCCTGATGTTACTCAAACTAATCAGGCATCTTTTTTGACAGATGGTGAGATGATTTACACCTGGAATGACCAAACCAAACAAGGATTCAAAATGTTAGCTACTGAACCGAGCGTCTCACCGCAGCCAGATGATACCACTCAACCAGAAGAAGCACCTGACTTTACTGATGAGGCTACTTGGAATCAGTATCAACAGCTGGGCTACAGCATTAACTGTAATGCTGAAGAGCTTGATCCTGCCCTGTTTACTCCACCGGCAGATGTCAAATTTACTGACATGAATCAAATGCTCAACCAATTTCAAGGATTAGATCCAGCTCTGAACCGAGAGCAGCTGCAAGAACAGAATCAAATTCAAGATCCTGATCAAAATACTGAACAGCAACTAAATCAAGAACAAATCCAAGAAATGCTTAAGCAGTATGGGGCAACTGAGTGATGACTGGGCTTCACAAGCTAATTTTCAGCTCGATTGTGTTTATTGCGGTTTTTTTGCGCGTGCTATGGCTGGATTCAGCGCCACGAGGCGGCCTGATAGACGAGTTGCATTATGGTTACTTGGCTCACTCTATACTTGAAACTGGTAAGGACGAGCACGGTAACTCATTTCCACTACTTTTTCGGGGCTTTGGTGATAATAAGTTGCCGGTTGGTGTGTATGCACTAGTACCGTTTGTAAAACTTTGGGGCTTGAATGAAACTGTGGTGCGAATGCCGTCTGTGCTGGCAGGATTGATAGTTGTGATTACTAGTTTTTTTCTGGCGAGAGCGTTGGGATTTGGTCATAGAATCGCGCTGACGGCAATGCTAATTTCCGCAATTAGTCCATGGCCATTTATCCTCAGTCGGTTTGGATTTGAGTCAAATCTGGCACTCGCGATGTTGATGGTAGCGCTAACATTGATGTTTCGTGGGTTAACTCGATTAAAGATAAGGGAACTTTTGCTAATGACGTTTTTGTTAGCTCTAACGTGGTACACCTACATTGCTTATCGGCCAATTACCTTGTTGTTGTTACTTGTTTTCTTGGGGATAATTTGGTTAAGGAAAAACTCCTCAGTGGTTAAGCCTCTGTTGATTGCTCTAGGTTTGTTTGGCCTAGTGATTCTGCCCACTTTTATGCCAACTGTAAGAGGAGTCAACACTTCACGCTTTGATCAAATCGGGTTTACTTCCGATACGGGCATCGTGTCCACGATCAATGAGAACCGGACTTTTTGTGACATGCGCTTGCCGTTACCGGTTTGTTCCATAATCTGGAACAAACCGGTCGTCACTGCAAACAAAATTATCGCTCGAATCTTGAGTGTGTTCTCAGCTGACTACATGATTTTGACGGGCGAAGGCAAGAACAACTATCTATCAGTCAATGACTTCGGGCTATTTTTTTGGGTTGGTTATCCCTTGTTGATTTTTGGCCTAGTGGCGATATTAATGCAGTTAAAAGACAAAAAATCTAAAACAAAGTTTTTGCATCTAGAACGAGGCGTGATTATTATTGTGGGTCTACTGATTGCAGTCCTTCCTGCGGTGATGGTCGGTGATCCACAGAAAGTCCGATTATCTGCAGCTTACCCATTTTTACTGATTTTAATGCTGTATGGGATTCTGTGGTTAATCAATTACTTAACAAGCAAACGGTTGATTCAAGCCGTTGTCATAACTGTTTTTGGAGTGACTCTGTGGCAAGCTGCTCAGTTTTATTTTTACTACTACACCGTCCAAACTCAAAACTATGATTATTTATATCAGTCATACGTGCCGGAGATGATGCGTTATGTCGCGAGTGTAGATGAAGAGGCCCAGGTTTTTATTAAACCGTTTTTCTCTGATCCACTGATGTTTTATGCATACTACACCAAGTACGATCCTGCCGAGTACCAACAGAAAGTCGTCTTGGGTGAGCTAGAAAACTCTGGTTTCCAGCATGCAGTGGAGTTGGATAAGATCAAGATTGAGAATCATCCGGCTGAGGAGTTGCGCTGTTTGGCGCTCCAAACAGCGCAACCGACTGTACTGATCACTAACGAAAACTTTGGTGGCTTTATCCCGGCAGCCAAGTTTACTTCAGCTAACGGTGTTCACACATACGCGTATGCTTATTATTTCGACCCAGCGTTAATTAATCCTGCCGAGTGTGCTGAATAATACTTTTAGTTGGGATTGAGTTTCTAACTGGTTTGATCTACGTCAATGATTTACAATACTAAACATGAAAATAATCGTTACCGGCGGATCGGGTTTCTTGGGTAGACACTTGTTGCGTGCCCTGCGTAAGGCAGGGCATCACTTGGTTAATATTGACCTGGTGGTGAATCCTGAGTTTGAAACAGTCGTAGCTGATGTGCGTGATCAAGCTAGAATGAACCAGCTGATTAAAGACGCGGACGTGGTGTTTCACCTAGCTAGTCTGATTGAGGCGGGCGAGTCAGTTCGCGAGCCCGCCAAGTATCTTGATTACAACCTTTTCGGTACCTTGGCAGTACTTGAAGCTATGCGCCTGAATAATGTTAAAACTTTCATTTTTTCTTCTAGTGCCGCGATTTATGGAGAGCCGCAACGCACCCCAATTCAAGAAGACGACCGGACGTTGCCGATCAATCCCTATGGTGTAACCAAGTTAGCAATGGAGGGTTTGCTCAACTCATACGTCAGCTCGTTTGGTTTCACTGGCATTGCACTCCGGTACTTCAATCTCTATGGTCCAGAAGAGCATCACCAGCCAGAGACGCACGCCATTCCGCGGTTTATCGACCAACTCCTGCATGATCAACCGATCACGGTTTGGGGCGATGGTTCGCACCAACGTGATTTTGTCTATATTGACGATATTGTTGTGGCGCACTTAGTAGCTTTAGATTATTCAGTTAAAAATCCTGCTAAACATCACTACTTTAATCTTTCGACAGGTACTGCCAGCTCTGTTTTGAGCGTAATTGAGCAAATTGCTCAAATCTTAGGTAAAACACCCCAGATTGAGCATCATCAGTTTCGCCCAGGTGATCCTTTGGTTCTTCTGGCTGACCCGAGTAAGGCTCAGCAACAACTTGGTTGGAAAGCTCAGGTCAACCTGCCAGCCGGATTAAAGCTAACCATTGAGTATTTTAAAAATATATAGTTTAAAAAAGTTAGGATTCAATATGGTCGAGCTGCCTAAAGCTGTAGAAGAGAATTACTCTCCCGAAGTATCTCAAGCAGTTGATTTATTTCGACATTTGGGTATCAAACTTTTTGTCGTTTCTCAGGCAAATCTCAGTAAGGCATTAGAATTATCTCAAGACTTAGCTGATAAAATCCTTCTTTTAATTCCACTAGAATTAGTTAAGCATTTTACCAATTCCAAGTCGTTGAAATTTACATTTGAATCGAAACCCTCTGTAATTGAATTAGGGAAACTGATTAATTTAATTAAAGTAATTGATATCAATGTTTTAGCAAAAGCAATATTTTTGCTTTGGTCCAAATTTTATGAAAATGAAGAGTCGGTCAGGACGCAAATTATTGAGCAAATAAAAAAACTTAAAAGTTTGCCATTTACTAATTCTGCTAGAGAAGTTGGAAGACAGATTCTGATTGATTTAGACCGAACTCTTATCGACACCGATCAATTAATTGATGAAATTATATATGTACTACAGTCTTTTGGAATCAAATACCGATTACCTTACTTAGAAAAGATTCGACAAGCGTATCAAGCTGCTTACAATAATTTTAAAAATGGTTTTTATCACCCAGGCCTGGTGATAACGGAGTTTATGTCTAATATTGGTTGGTCACAAAAATATCAAGAGCCTCTTCTTGAAGAAATTAGCCGTGTTTTAAATAAAGTTCGTCCATACGAGGATAGTCCTCATTTTATTGCGGCATTAAAAGAATTTTTCGGTGATCGAGATTTTTTTAATCACGTTTCTATATTTACGACGGGCGTTCAAGAATGGCAGACAGCTAAAATTAATACGGCATTCCCGAATACTTTTAAACCAGAACAAATTCGTGCATTGACTGACAAGACATCTTCAGAGCATTTGGATCCAAATCAACCACCATCTGTGCCCATCGATGATAGTCTAGCAGTGATAACTAAATTAAGTGGGCGTTCTGATGACCCAAGATTAGTTTTGTTTTGGTTAAATCGAAAAGAAATTTCTTTAGTAGATCGTGATAATTCTTTTAAATCAATCGCGAAAACTGGTGTGATTATTAAAATCCAGACCCTCACTGATTTAATTCCTTTTTTGTGCCCCAAACGGATTAATTATCATCAAAGAGAATTGGAATAACTCTCATTTTTTTAATATTTATGTATTCAAGACCAGGCGAACAGAGTGTCCGAGCACTTTCTTGTGCTGGGCCAAACTGCGTTAACTCATTGTAAGCAGTTTGGCCATGTTGGTATATCGAGTGATCGACGATCACAATCATCTGTTCGGCCTGATTAAGCTGGGTGTCAAGTTCTCTGACTTGACACCCAGCTTTAGATAACAAAAATTTCCACTCCATGGCGTTGTGATATGGGTGATGACTTGATTGGATACTGACAAACAGTGGCTCGGTTTGTTGAGCACAGATTTGTTTAGCACAGTTTTCTAATTCTCTGACTGGATGAAATGCCGGAGCAAAGTGATGATTAATCATATCAGGTTGGAGCCATACCATGCTCAATATTGCTAGACAGAAAATGCGGACGTGAATTTGAAAAAAGGCAATCGTAATGATCATCAGCGTTAATAGCGGAAAAATATAATGAGCAGCTAGACCAACCGGGATAACTAGAGTGATGATCAGTGTGACGGCCAGTACAGCCGTTGACCAGCCCAGTTTGTTTAGTAAAAATTTGTTGCCGCGACGGTAATAAATTATCAAACTGATAATTAGACTTAAGCCAAGAATTCCAATTAAAGCCAGATTTAATGATGGTGCGGTATATGGAAAAATATTACTGAGTGCTTGTTGGGCTTTGGTAGCGATACTGGTATCTCCTTGGCTAAGCTTTTCGCCATTAATTAGCAATTTAGTTAAGAAAAAGTTATGCCTGAGTTCAAAAAGGATTGTTGGTATTTGCCAAAATCCAATACCCACTGCCATCGAGATAAAAATGCCAATAAATCTTAATCGAGCCCGATACCGCCAAATTGTTAATATCGCTAACGCAAAGAGCAGAGGCGCAGTTGAGTAACTCAAAGCTACGGCCAGTCCTAAGCTCAAACTAAACAGCCAGCGTATTTTCCATGTTGAGTACTTTCCTAAGCTATCCCAACTCAAAAAGGCTGCAATGATGAGTGGTGGTAAAAAAGAAGGGTTCCAAACAAACCGATTCTGCTCAATTACTTGGGGGTGGATTACTAGCAGCCAGGCTGCAGCGTAATACGCATAGCTCATCACTTTGTCGGAGCGGTAAGCTTTGATCCCTAGAATAAATAGGGTTAGGTAAAAAATAAGCAAAGTGATAACACTTGAAAACGGAGATTGGCCTGTCAACCAGTGAATAGGAGCGAGTAAATAAAAATACACTGCCGATTGATTAAATGGTAAGGCGCTTGTCTGAGGGCCAAGTAGCGGCGGTTTATTGCTCTCAAACCATTGCCAGATAACAAAGAGATCGCGACCAATGTCATTAAAAAACCAGAGAGAATCTTGTATTTGGTAAACTCTTAAAAATAAGAAAACTATTATGATTGGTATGCTAAACATGACTTAAGCAGTTATTGTTTCATCTAAATAGTGATTTAAATAAACCTGACAAATTTCTGCCTCGTTCCAAAGCGATACTGGGCGCGTGAGTCAGCCACTCACGCGCCGTCCAATGGCTTAGCACAATTAACCACCAGTTTTTGGTATCATGCCAAGATTTTCTTACGCCAATATAGCCAGAAGCATGGCCGTAGTGAATGATGCTGGCGTCAAAGCAAACCACATTTTGAAACCCGACCTTTTTGATACGTAAACTGAGATCAATATCTTCTAGGTATGAGCCAAAGCACTGATTGAAGTAACCGATGTTTTTCAGCAAATCGCGACGGTACAAGACTGCCGCTCCGTTGGTGGCATCCACCACGGCGCGGCCACTTTTCTGGATTTTTGTTAGTGCTTCAGCTTTGCCCTGTGGCAGTACCCGAATCCCAGCTGACTCAACTTCTCCCGATTGATTAAGAATCACTGGGTTGATCGAGCCAGTTTTATCATCTGCTACGCTCAAGCAAGCTTGCCACCAGCCTTTAGATAAAATTACGTCATCGTTGGCGGTGGCGAGCCACTCGCCCCCGCCCAAGGCAAACCCAGTATTGACCGTGCTAGCAAAGCCGCAGTTATCGACAATTGTCACCCACTGCACCCCAGGATACTTGGCTTTCCACGCCTCGATTTCCGTCTTTTTCACCGCACTAGTGACAATAATCAGCTGAAAACAACGTGATTTGAGCTCTTCACGAAGCAGCGGCCAGTTTTGGTGGAAAAACCATTCAAGTTGAGTCAGTTTCAAATTGGGGACGACCAGCGAGATTTTGCAAGCCATGCTTTGATTATAAACTAATTAGCTTTACAATGAACATTGTGAAAATCTTTACTTTACTACTGAAATACCGAGAGCTGCTATATGAACTGACCATGCGTGAGATCAAGCAGCGCTATAAGCAGTCAGTACTCGGTTACGCCTGGGTGATTCTCAATCCATTTTTTCAGATGCTGGTGATGAGCTTTGTTTTTAGCTACATCATGCGGATTGGTGATCTGGGTGTCCCGTACCCGATTTATCTTTACGCCGGACTGCTGCCCTGGACACTCTTTTCCAACTCAATTGCCAGCAGTATGGGCGCATTGGTTGGTAATGCTGGTTTGCTCACCAAGATTTACTTTCCCCGAGAAATTTTTGTCATCAGCACTATTCTCGCTAAAGTGATTGATTACTTCCTCGCTGGCAGCGTGTTTATCTTGATGATGATCTATTACCAACTGCCGATAACCTGGAATATTCTCTGGTTTGTGCCGATTTTCGCCATCCAGATGATCTTTACT
>Ga0116157_10005528_pt1 | contig 11646 bp, 8 predicted proteins | sample AD_UKC048_MetaG_FD_89882 | JGI IMG/M metagenome (GOLD analysis project Ga0116157, IMG submission 89882) | Active sludge microbial communities of municipal wastewater-treating anaerobic digesters from USA - AD_UKC048_MetaG | ecosystem: Engineered > Bioreactor > Anaerobic > Digestate | place: USA... | reverse complement strand
GCGGAATTTGCCACAGGAGTCGGTTCATGGGTCTGATTTTGCTTGAAGCGCTGGGTGCCGGGCTGGTGCTGGTGCTGATCGTCTGGTGGACGATGTTTTCGGGGCGCAAAGGCGGGGAGCTGCCGGAGGCTCATCAAGCCGATGCACCCGCAGATTCCGACGCCCAATCAAAGACCCCTGACTAAAGGCATTTGCACCGCGAATTCTGGCATTCTATAGTGCCAAGTCGGCCTTCAGTCCTCGCTAAATGTGTGTGAATAGCTATATATTTTGTAGCAAATTAGCCAACTCAACGGCCGATTTCACGTCCATCTTGTCAAACACGCGGGCGCGGTGAACCTCCACGGTGCGCACGCTGATGTCCAGCTGGTCGGCGATCAGTTTGTTGGGAAGGCCCTCCACCACCAGCCGCATCACGCCGCGCTCGCGCTCGGTCAGCTCGGCCAGCTTGCGCTGTACCTGCGCCTTTTTGCCCACTGTTTGCAGGTATTGGCCGGATAGCGCAATCGCCTGCTCGATTCGGTCCACCAGCGCGTTGTCGGAAAACGGCTTCTCACAAAAATCAAACGCCCCGCGCTTGACGGCGTCCACTGCGGTCGGCACATCAGCGTGGCCGGTTAAAAAGATCACCGGCATGGCCTGAATCAGCCCGCGCTCGATCAATGAATCAAACAGCGCGAGACCACTCAGGCCCGCCATGCGCACGTCCAGCAGTAGGCAGCAGGGGTCTGTGGTTCGCACGCGCCCCGCACGCAAATGGTCGTCAAACACCTGCGCGCTCTCAAACGCCTCGCTCGGCAGTCGCCGCGTGCGCAGCAGCCAGGCCAGCGCCTCGCGCACGCTGGCGTCGTCATCAACGATGAAAACAGTGGCGTTAAAGGTGGGCTGCATGGCGGCAGGTTACGTGTATTCGGGTCAGGCGCGGCGAAAGGCTGAAAGGTGGTTGGCGATGTGCATCGCGTGGGCAAGCTCGAACGCTTTTTTTTCCAGCGCACCATACGCAAAGTGCGGCTGCAGCGGCCCTGACCAATTCCTGAAACCCGCAATGGAGGCACGCAGCCGCTCCAGCGCCTGGGCCGGATCGAGCTGGGCATCGATGGCAGGCGCGCCGGGAATGGGGTCGGCCAGATCGTGCGTCATGCGGCCACGCCAGGCGAAAAAACCGATGGCCGCCGCACCCACCGTGCGCTGAAAGAGCGCCGATTTTGACTGCGGAAACCCTGTCATGGAGTATTCGATGCTTTGCGCGCAATGCGCCAGCGTCTGCGCCCAGCTCCAAGAGGCGCCGGAGGCGAGTTGTTTGGCCTGGGCCAGCCGCACGAGTTCTTCTTCGGCGGCGGCGAGTGACGGGAATTGCAGTTGACGGTCATCGTTCACGGAGTTTCCTTGCTGACAGGCGGAAACTCCCCAGGGCGGCACCCAGGGCGGAGGTACTGCCCGCAGCCAACGCGACAAACGAGCGGCGGCGGGATTGGTTGATCTCAGTGATCTCGGGCTTCATGGCGTAAGTCTAGCGTTTGGCATCTCTGGGGATGGAGTAGGTGCCCACCACGTGCGCCACCACTTCCTCGCTGCCTTCCGAATATAGGGCCACCTCGCCCACCGCCAGTGTCTTGCCCAGCTTCATGAGTTTGCACACGCCAATGATGGCCTTGTCGGCCGACGGTTTGCGCAGGAAGTTGATACTAAGGTTGGTGGTGACCGTCAGCGGAACAATGCCGATTTCGCCCAAGATGGCGATGTACAGCGCCACATCCGCCACCGTCATCAACACCGGGCCCGACACCGTGCCGCCGGGGCGCAGTTCATTAATCCCAATCGCATGCCGGATCGTTGCGGACATGCCGCCCACCGCTTCGATGGTGCATTTGGTCTGCGGGAATTCTTGTTTGATGAAGGCGGAGATTTCTGATTTGGTTGGCATGATTAGCTTTTGAGGAATGCTGCCGCTCAGTCAACGCCGGAGGCGGTCGGATGCAGCGGCCTGTTGGCCGACAATCCAAGTACTGATTTGTGCGGCCTCTTCCATCTGCTTTACGAATAAGCAATGGTGACAATGGCGTCGACGCGCAACGCCAGAGCAATTGCATAGCGCGGAGCGCACTTAGCTTGCCCCAGCAGCCACTCGCGGGTGGCGTGCCCCTTGGGGAAACATTTAGCCACAGCCAACGAACACCAACGCTAGAACCATCCAGAGCAAAGCAGCAGGATTGGTGACAACACCCATGGTTAACTTAATGTATGCCGCAAAACCTGCGGATCAAACTCGGCACTGCGAGATAAACTAGACACGGAATCCTCCTGAAACTGGCTTTCCTATTGGGTCATTGCTCGATATACTGTACAAAAAATCAGCTGCTAATCAAACCTTCAGATCCTTTAACCCTCTTACAGTTTACTAGCCGGTCCACGCGCGGCATCACACGACCTATTTGAACCGACGCCTTTAAATTCCAAGGTTCCACTTGAAGTGAATTAGCTACATATTTAATAGCCACTCACGCTTATTCCACGAGGGCTAGAGGCCGATTTGGAGCTTGAAATAAGCATTTTTACCTCTCAACCAGAGCAACCGCCCTTTGACCGACGATTCCCCCAAACTTCAAGAACCCCGCCGCTGGTGCGGCGACGGCTGGACGGCGCAGGTCCTGAAAAACGAAGACGATGACGGCTGGGCCGTGGCGATGATCAAGGACGGCGAGCCGGAGCCCGCGCTGGTCGGTCCCTGGACCATGGGGCGCGACAAAAAGAACCCCAAGCCGCTAGATGGCCCTGCCTTCAGCACGCTGGTGAAAACCGCGTCGGAGTTTGTCCGCCGCCACGAGCAGCAGCTACACGCCTCGCTGCACCAAAGCATCACCGTCACGGCCCGGTCTGCGCGCATCACGGTGTCGCTGGACATCGAGCCCGATGACGACAACCCGCAAGCACTGCTCAGTGCCCACGGCGATGGCGGCGAGCTACTGGCGCAGGCGCGCGTGGCGGCGTCGTTCAAGCTGAATCGGGCGAGTGCGGTCGCCTGGGCTGAGGGTGGTTTCAAGCCACCGGCAACGTAAACCGGAACACCGTGCCCTGGGGGTAATTGGCCTCGAACCCGAGAAAGCCGCCGTGCTGCTCCACCACGGTGCGGCACAGACTCAGGCCCAGGCCCATGCCTTCTAGCTTGGTGGTGAAAAACGGGGTGAACAGCTTGTTGGCCACTTCGGCAGAGATGCCTGGGCCCACGTCGGCCACCGAGAATTCCAGCCAGCCGCTGGTGTGTGAGGTGCGTTCGCTGGACGCCGCGCGTTTCACCTGAATCACCAGCGTTTTGTCGCGAATGCCGGGCTGGTCCATGGCCTGCATGGCGTTGCGCGCCAGGTTCAGCAGCACCTGCTCCACCATGGTCCGGTCGCAGGTGACCTGTGGCAAGTCGTCTTCCAGCCACGTGACCACACGCACAAACAGCTTGCGTGCCTGCAAATTCACCAGTGGCATGATGGCATCCAGCAGCGCTTGCGGCGACAGGGCCTCACGCGCCTGGTCGCGTCGGCGCACAAAGTCGTGCACGCTTTTGATGACCTTGCCCGCGCGCTCGGCCTGCTCGGCAATGCGGCGCATGGCGAGCTCCAGATCGGCTTTGGCGGGCGGGCCGTCCTGCAGCAAATTCATGGAGCCGGTGGCGTAGCTGGAGATGGCGGCCAGTGGCTGGTTGAGCTCGTGGCTGAGCAGCGATGCCATTTCGCCCACGGTGGCCAGCCGCGCAGTGGCCTGCAGGCGGTCTTGCGATGCGCGGGACAGCTCTTCCACCCGACGCTGTTCGCGGATGTCCAGAAACGCACTCATCCAGCCAGTTTGTTTGCCCACGGCGTTGATCAGCGGGGCCTCAATGATGAGCACCGGAAAACGCGAGCCGTCCTTGTGCATGAAGACGGACTCGAACCCGTCGCGCGGCGGCGCGTTGCCAGCCAGACGGATGGCCTGGCGCTGCTGGTATTCGTCTGCCAGCTCGGGCGGCCAGTAGGGCGCGGGGGTGCCGGTTCCTTGCAGCTCTTGCGCGGTGAAACCCACCATCTGCGCAAACGCGGGGTTCACATAGGTGATGCGACCCTGCAGGTCGCGCGCACGCAGGCCGGTGACGAGCGAGTCTTCCATCGCCTTACGAAAGGCCAGCGCATCGGCCAGGCCGTCTTCGGCGCGCAGCCGTCTGCGCGTATCGCGGGCCAGCAGCACCAGCACACCCACCAGCGCCAGCGTCATGGCGGTGACGATGGCCGTCAGCAGGTTGGGGAAAAAGTCGGGGGCGCCACGCCAGCTGTCGATGCGCAAGACGAGGGTGAAACCGGGCAGATCGAGCAGCTGGCGCGATGTGAAGACACGGCTGCCACGCCGGGCCACGCCATGAAAAGCCAGTCGCGCACCGTCCGCCTCGGTGAACGACACGTCCTGGCTGCGCGAGAGCTGGCGGCCCACCAGCTCAGCCAGAATTTCCTGCAACGAGTAGGTGGCAATCACGTAACCCGCCAGGTTGCCCGCTGCTGACACGGGCAGGCACATGTCCATCACCTCCAGCCCCAGGCCGTCGCTTTGCGGCAGAAAATAGCTGGTCGAATACGATGCGCCGCTGATGCGCCGCGCATTGGCACAGGCCAGTTGCACATCCGGCAACGAGCCGCTGCGCCCAAACCGGTCAAAAACAGGTGTGCGAAAGGGGCTGTCTACCGCGGCCAAAACTGCGAGCGATTTGTCCCGCCACTCCAGATGCAACACCTCACGATGCGCGCGCAGCAGACCAGCCGCATCGCTGACCCAGACGTCCGGTTTGAGGAGGTTGATGGCTTGCAGTGCCTGCAGCGCCTGCACGTTGCGGGTGAGCCCGGTGCGAACATCGCTGACGGCGTCTACCGCGTCGCGGTCCAGACGGTCCTGCCACTGGCTGGTTTCATAACGACCGGCCAGCCACACCAGAATGGTGAGCAGCCCGGCGATCAGTACGACCAGCGCACCCCACAGCAGCCAGCGCCGTGTGGACGGGTTCACCGGGCCGGTAATACTCGCAACCCACCCCATTACAGAACGCGGTGCTCCAGCGCGGGTAGTTGCAGCCGGGCCTCGCGCAAGCGCGCGATGTCCAGTTCGGCCAGCACCACACCTTCGCCCTCGGCCTGTTCAGCAGCAATACGGCCCCAGGGGTCCACCAGCATAGTGTGGCCCCAGGTTTGGCGCCCGTTTTCATGCAGGCCACCCTGGGCGGGTGCCGCGACAAAAGCCAGGTTTTCCACGGCACGGGCGCGCATTAGCAGCTCCCAATGGGCCTGCCCCGTGGTGTGGGTGAAGGCACTAGGCACAAGCAGCAGGTCCGCACCGGCCACTGCGTACAGGCGGTACAGCTCGGGGAATCGCACGTCGTAACAAACACTCATGCCGATGGTCCATCGATGCCCGTCGCGCGAGGGCAGCTCAAAGGTCACCGGAGTGTTGCCACGCAGCAGGGCGCGCGATTCGTCATACCGCTCACGCCCATTGTCAAAGCGGAACAGGTGAATTTTGTCGTAGCGCGCCACGCATTCACCTTGCGGGGAATAAGCTAGGCTGGTATTGAACACGCGGGCGGGAACAGTTGTGTCCGGTGCGGTTGGCTCGCCGCTGGAAATGGGCAGAGTGCCGCCCACAATCCACAGGTTCAACCGTTTGGCGGTATCTGCCAAAAATTGCTGGATGGGGCCTTTGCCAAAAACCTCCTGCACCTGCAGTTTGTCGGTATCACGATGGCCCAGCAGGCAAAAATATTCGGGTAACACGGCCAGCTCGGCGCCCGCTTCCGCAGCCGCCTCCAGCAAGCGACCCGCCGCGAGAAGGTTGGCATCAACCTGCGCTCCCGAGACTGTCTGTATCGCTGCTACTTTCATGAGGTTTTAAGGGTTTGACACTGACTTGCGGTCCACCTTGGTGACCTGGGGGTTGGCCCAGGAACCATCAATATGAAACTCCTGTGTAGCAGCCTCCATGAGGGGCCGACGCAAGAACCATTGCGCCAGAAAACTGCCCAAGCCGATGGCAGGATTAATGGCCGTGGCAATCAATGAGGCCGTGCCGGCGTTAATCTCAGGCACCACCACCACCTTGATGTCCTGCGTTTCTTTTGCGATGTCTGCCCGGCCATCCATCAACACGGCTGCGTTGACGCCTTTCATCTGCAGGTTGTTGGTTTTGGCTATTCCCTGTTCGATGGTGATGTCTCCACGCAAAAAATCAAACGGAAAGCCTTCCGTAAAAACATCCCGGAAATCGAGTGCCAGCCGACGCGGCAGCGACTGCAGGCTAAGCACACCCAGCAGCTTGGCGGCGCCCGCATCAGCTTTCAAAAACTGTCCAGTTTCGACATTGACAGCAAATGCGCCAGCCATGCTCGGATAGTCTGGCGCCAGCGGCGAGCCCATCCACGCCACCTGCCCTTCCATCTTGCCTTTGCCGCGGCGCACCACATCTTTCATGCCGAAACGTGTCAACAGACCACCCGCATCGGCGATATCCAGTTTGAAATTCATCACGGTGCGCCGCCTGTCGATGGCGCTACGTGTCACTCCGGATGCCGGTGATGCAGGGTTGGCCAGTGCGTTGACTGCCGCCCAGTTGCCCGACGCCGTGAAGATGGCCTCTGGCGTCGTGATGTTGAATTTGTTGAGCCGCCATTCACGCGCCCCACCATCCCGTGCCACCTGAGCAGCACCCCGATTGACGGCTTCAATATCGACGCGGCCCAACCGGGTGCCCCGCAACTCCAGGTCGTCCACCACGATGTCCAGTGCAGGAATCGATGCAGGCTGCTCTTCAAGAAGCGTCTCCACCTCCTGCGCCGAGCTCTGCGCCAGCGTGAGCCGGGCCAACCGGGCATAAACGCGGCCCAGGTTCCCGCCAGCAGCCTGTCGGTATTCGAGATAGCCGTTGAGCTCCTGCGCGTCCATATTGGCCCGCCAGGTGAGGCCTTCACGGGAGCCCCCGAGCACAATATTGTTGAGCTTGCGGCCACTGACCGTGAGTTCACGGGCCCGGATGGCAAAGATATCGGGCAGGTAACTTGTGGTGATCTGGGTAGGGCTATTGGACGCGCTCCCCGTGGCCTGGGACAACACCGACGACCAGGCATCCATATCCACACCGGTGAGATTGACGTTGGCCGCGACGCCTTCATCTGGCAGCGGTGCAGATTCATCCGGCGACAGGCCCACTGCAATTGCACCGCGCAGCACGCGAGGTTCTGCCGGAGTGACGTCGCGCACATAGGTGACCGATCCGACGCGTCCCACATCAAGCAGCATGCGTTGCAGACCCGCAGGCACATTGAGCATGGTGGTTTCAAAGCGGACAGGCATTGAGGCTTCCGCGCTCTTGTTCAAAGGGGCGGGCAGGCTCAAGCCCAAACCCTGCAAACTGGTGGAGATGACCAGCTCCGGCACAGCGCCGCGGAATGTAATCACGGCAGAGTAGGGCGTGCTACCGGTGGCGAATTGGGCCAGTCGCGTGGCGTAGCCGAGTTCCTTGGCCTGGCGCAGGCCTTCTGCAGTAGCCGTGCCCTGCGCACGTAGAACCGTGGCAACAGCAGATTTGTTGCCGTTAGCGCCATTCGTGACGGTACCCCCTTCCAGACGCAGATCGCCCCCAAGCATGCGAGCCTGACCACCTGCGATGGCGAAGCCCCGCTCAGTGAAACCCACCACGCCTTTCGCAGCAAACAGCTTGGGCGCACCCTCAGTCATCACGATTTCACTGCCATTCAAAGTGACGCTGCCCTGCACCGAAGATTTATCAACGGAAACCAGCGGAACGTTGAGCTTTAACCGGTACTCGGCATTTCCCGTGGCACTGGTTCGCGCAAGTGCCTGCCCGGTCATCTGGCCCAGCGGTGAGGTGTTTACAACAGCGAGCGCGTCGGCCAACGGCCCGGTCGCTTCGGCATTCACCATGACATTGACCGCCTGAAACAAGTCTGGAATCTGCCCTTCAGCTTTAGTGATTTGTAATCCAGTACCCGTACCGATCCGGCCCTTCATGCCCTTGAGTTGCAGCACTTTACGGTCTATCAGCAAGTCACCCGAGAGCTGGGTTAGCGCGGGCCAGGCGAGCGAATCCTCAGGTTGGAACGTTCGGGGAATGTAGGCAAAGCTCACATCGTGCAAGCTGGCTGACACCTGAAATTCGCCCTGTTTGGCGGTCTTGAAAGGCAGCTGATAAAGATCACCTTTCACCTTGAATTTAACATCGGTGGCGTTTCCGCCCACGACTGAATCCCGCACGTACTCACGAACCTGCGTCCCTAGAATCAGAGGCAGATAGCGGTGCACGCGAATGCCTTCGGCCCGACTAAGGCTGGCCTGCAAATCCAGAATGCCGGGAAAACGCCCAGCCCCCGAAACTTTGTCTGGCAAACCGGTTTGCCATTTGAACTGCGCCTCGCCCTCGGAGTCTGCATTGGCAAACTTCAGATTGGACGATTGCAAGGCAATTTTTTCTCCTTGCACCGTCCATGACAGGTCCGATGTCAGTTGCCCCATGGGCAGCACAGGTTCGGCAAAAACGCCCGGAAAATCCAGCTCGCCATCCTGAATCGCCAGATTGGCTTTGCCACCTGTTTGCGTCAAATCGAATGAGATGTTGAGCCCTTTCACACCGGGGGAGCCAATAGGCAACACCGTCTGGGGAGCACCTGGCGCCGGGATAGCTGGAACCGATGCAATGGCAAGCCCTGTAACCCGTCCTGTAGCCTGGTATTTGCCCAGGGTTCCGGCTTCGCGTTGCCAGGTCGCCTTGATTTCGTCGACCACCCCGGTGGGCGCATAACGGGCGATGGCGGCATGAACGTTGTCACTCAGGGGAATACGGTTGGCGATTTGCGACAGTGCAGCCAGATCAAATTTGTCAGCAGAAAGTTCACCACTTGCAGGCGTGGTTTCGTTACCGCCCCGGTAGGTCACTCGTACGTTGCCGCCAGGCCAGTGCAGGCCATCCTGCGTGTCAAATTGCAGCCCCTGCGTCGAAAATTCGAATCCGTCAGGAAAAAAACCACCCGCCAACCGACCCGACACCGACCGCAGTTCAAGGGGTAACAATTTCGCCTGCAGTGTCGTACTCACACTGGAGAGTGCCACGTCGGCGGTCGCGCTATCTACCTGCGTCTGGTTGATATCCACCCAGGCCCGCACCGCCCCGGCGCCCTGCGCAATATCAATACCCAAATCTGCGTACTGGCGCAGGTGGGATACATCCACCCGATCAAAGACGGCGTAGACCTCACCACGCCATTCCCGCCAACGGCCCTTGTTCAGCGACAACAGGGGTTGCTTGAACGACGCCATTAACCCGAACCGCTCGCCCCACTCGGACGGAGGGGTTGCGTCTAGCCTGAACTGGTGGTTTTGAGACGCGTTGCGCACCACAAAATCAACCTGCTTCAACGCCAGCGTGGGTACGCCCCGCTGCTCATCCGTCCATTCAATCGTGCCTTGATGAATGACAAATTCAGCCTGGGAGAAAAACCAGTCGGCTGCGGTGTTGTCATCTCCCTGACCGCTGGAAAAATCCAGGCCGGCAACAAAGATCCGGCCGTCGGCTGAGCGGCGAATGCTGAGTTGAGGCTGATCTATATAGAGTTGCTCGAAACCCAGGCCCAGCAGGGAGCGCGGCGTCAGCGCAGCCAGAATCCGCGGCAATCGCAAGGCCTCGCGGCCCTGCGCATCAAAAAGGCGGACATCCTTGAGTTCGACCGAAGGGATCAGGCCGGAAGAACGTGCATTGATTTCTCCGACGCGAACCGTCACACCCAGCACCTGAGAGGCCCGATTTTCCAGCTGGGGGCGCCATTCGCCGATTCGCGGCACAATCACGGCGTGCAGAACGCCCCATCCCACCATGAATACCAGCCAGGCCGACACCAGCAACCTTAGCGACCATTTGGCCGCTAGAGCAGAGGTTCTCAAAAGCCGTGATGGCAAAGGCGTTGGGGCAATCATGTGGAACCGGGCAGGGTAATAGGAATTATGACCCGCACAGGTCTGTCAGGTTATTCGCGCTTTGCTCAACGTATCCGTCGTCGCTACGACGACCAGTTGACACTGCTGCCAGCCGGCATGCCAGATCGGGTTGCGATACAACAGCTGTTTGACGCGGTTCTCCGCCATTTCGTTGAAACCGGCGCCGCCCTGAGAATCACACGACAGTTGATACTGGAACGGCTGGTATCGCTGGATTGTGATGGGGCCGCGTCCCTGCAATCGGTTACCTCCGTCATGACCGAACTCGCTGAGTTTGCACTCGATGTGGCCTGCAGGCACGTCATGCGATCACTGGATGACGTACATGGTGCCCCGGGTACATCGCGAGGCGAACGCGCCAGCCTGTGGGTCGTGGGGATGGGCAAGTTTGGCGCCCGGGAACTGAACGTTTCAAGCGACATTGACTTGATTTACGTTTATGACGAGGATGGGGATACTGCTGGCAGCAACCCCGAAGGACGTGGTCGAATTTCCAATCAGGAGTACTTCGCAAAGGCTGTCCGGCAAATTTTCGCCCTGATTGGCGATACAACCGAGCATGGTTTTGTGTTCCGGGTCGATCTGGCCCTGCGGCCCAACGGCAACTCAGGTCCAGCGGCCGTGTCACTGGGTGCGCTGGAAGAGTATTTTCACGTGCAGGGCCGGGAGTGGGAGCGTTTTGCCTGGCTAAAGAGCCGGGTCGTGGCGCCAGCCAGTGCGGTGACCGACGGCTCGGCCCAGGGCCTGCGCGCAGTGGTGCTGCCATTCGTTTTCCGTCGGTATCTGGACTACAACGTCTTCGACTCGCTGCGCGTGTTGCACAAGCAGATTCGCGAGCATGCCGCCAAGCGCAGCGCTGGCCGACCGGAAAGGGCAAACGACGTCAAACTTTCGCGAGGTGGCATTCGTGAGGTGGAATTCATCGTCCAGCTACTGCAGGTGGTTCGGGGAGGACAATTTCCGGAGTTGCGCACACGACCGACTTTGGCAGCCCTGCAACGTCTCGCCAAAGCGGGCCTCATGCCGCAGACCACTGCCGATGCACTATCGCAGGCGTATGTATTCCTGCGAAAGGTTGAGCATCGCATCCAGTACCTGGACGACCAGCAGACGCATCTTCTGCCGACACAGGATGAAGACCTGGCCTGGATATCAATGGCCATGTCATTCGACTCGACCCAACCGTTTCTGGCCCAGCTGGATACCTGGCGCGAACTCATCGCGCAGGAATTTGACTCGCTGCTCGGTGGTGGTCAAAGCGAATGCAAGAGCTGCAATGGCGGAAAAAAATCTGTGGCTGCAGCCACTGACATGGACGAGTTGCTGGAGCAGCTGCCAACCGCTTTTCGGGACCGGGTCGCACTGTGGCGAGATCATCCCCGCGTGCTGGCTTTGCGTGAGGAATCCCGCTCCCGTTTGGTTAGGCTGGTAGGACGCACGGGGCAGTGGTTGCGGGAGGGCAAAGTCAGCGAGGACGCCGCCGTTCGCATCGCTGACTGGATCGAACCCCTGTTGAGGCGCGAGAGTTATCTGGCGTTGTTGCTGGAGCGCCCGCTGGTGCATGAACGACTGCTTCGCATGCTGGGCGCAGCCCGATGGCCTGCGCGGTACCTGCTCAAGCACCCCGGCGTGATAGACG
>Ga0116157_10005524_pt1 | contig 11649 bp, 9 predicted proteins | sample AD_UKC048_MetaG_FD_89882 | JGI IMG/M metagenome (GOLD analysis project Ga0116157, IMG submission 89882) | Active sludge microbial communities of municipal wastewater-treating anaerobic digesters from USA - AD_UKC048_MetaG | ecosystem: Engineered > Bioreactor > Anaerobic > Digestate | place: USA... | reverse complement strand
CATTGAGATGCGGGTTCGACTTGTCGATCTCGGTCAGGAAAGCCTGCGTGATCTCCTTCGACGAAAACGTCTTCGCCTTCAGGCCATCAACGGCGTCGGAAAGGGTGAGTTGCGTGAGGTTGGTCATGGGTTCTGGCGATCAGGATTTTGGAGTACGCATATCGTGCCCGTAGGCGGCGAAGAGTTCCAGCATGCGGTCGACGCCGATGCCATTGCGCTGTTCGTTGATCAGCTGATGGTTCGGATCATTGTCCGGTTGCGGCCCATGAACAAGCAGGACCGGATAGCCGCCATCTTCTTGATGGAAGGCGCTGCCCAGGAGTCCGCTGCTGGTGTCATAGCCGCTGAGATTGTTGACCAGCCGTCCCTGCGCCCGCGCATTGGGACGCAGCTGGGCCCGGCGCGCCAGATCGACCTGAGTTTCAAAATCGGAGCGGTTGAGGCTTGCCCACACGATATACATGAAGGCCGCCGGCTCGGCGCCGCGGATCGAGAGCGGCAAGCGCATTCGCATCGCGAAATACTTGCCCTCCATCACGCTGTAGTCGAACGACAGGAAGTCGCCATCCATGCGCAGGGCTTCATTCGGCTCGTAGTTCGCATCGCCCGTCCAGCCCTTGGGGACCTGCAGCGTGATCGGGAACAGGCCGACATGGCGCTGCCCGCACGAGCAGGCAAAGCCATCGCTGTTGAACGCATGCCAGCGCGGATCATCGAGAACGGAGGCCGGGGCGTCGGTCACGGACTACTCCACAACCTTCGGCACGACGAAGAAGCCGTCTTCCGACTTCGGCGCATTGGCCAGGACCTGGTCGCGAATATTGCCGTCGCTAACCACGTCCTCGCGCATCGGCAGCTTCATGGCGACCGGCGTGGTCATAGGCTCAACGCCATCAACATTCACTTCGTTCAGCTGCTCGATCCACGACAGGATGCCGTTGAGTTCCCCAGCCAGCGGCTCCAGCCGCTCCTCAGGAACCGCAATCCGCGCCAGCCGCGCCACCTTGCGAACCGTGTTCTTGTCGACGCTCACGTTAAAACCCTCGGAAAAACTCATGCCGTGAGAAATTACCCACGCGGTGAGAAATCCTGCCCTAAACGCCTCCGCCTTCCGCATCAAGCCGTAAGGGGCTAAACCCCTGTGATGGCCATAGTTTCGCTAGCAGACCTGCCGCCGAAAGGCTCATTACTGGGCCTCGATCCGGGCTCGACCACGATCGGCGTCGCCGGGTGCGACATAGGCCGGATGATCGCCACCGGCCTCGAAACCATCATTCGGGGCAAGAAGCTGGCCCCCTCGCTGGACCGGCTGTTCCAGATTTACGACCAGCGCCAGACTGTCGGCATCGTCATGGGCCTGCCGATCAACATGGACGGGTCCGAGGGCCCACGCGCCCAGTCGGCCAAGTCGCTGGCCCAGAACATCCTTGGCCGCCGCGACATTCCGCTCGCCTTCTGGGATGAGCGGCTATCCACAGCCGCCGCAGAACGCGCCCTGCTGGAGGCCGACGCCAGCCGCGCCCGCCGGGATCAGGTGATCGATAAACTCGCCGCCGCCTGGATACTCCAGGGCGCTATCGACAGGCTTAACGATAGACGGTGATCACCAAGGGTTGCCGTCCCGCGACTCCCTCGGTATCACCCCCAAAATCGCGGGACATTTTCATGGCGGACTACCGCTTTCCCCATCGACACCTGCTGGGTATCGAGGGCCTGAACCGGCTCGACATCGAGACATTGCTGGAATTGGGCGACAGGTATGTCGAGCTCAACCGCAGCCGCGTTAAGCACGCCAACACGCTGGCCGGCCAGACGCTGGTAAACCTGTTCTTCGAGAACTCGACCCGCACGCAGGGTTCGTTCGAGATTGCCGGCCGGCGCCTTGGCGCGGACGTGGTGACGATGCCGATCGCCACCTCTTCGGTAAAGAAGGGCGAGACCCTGATCGACACCGCCATGACGCTGAACTCCATGCGGCCGGATCTGCTGGTGATCCGCCATGGATCGTCGGGCGCGGTGAAGCTGCTGTCGCGCAAGGTGGATTGCGCCGTGGTGAACGCGGGCGACGGCACGCATGAGCATCCGACACAGGCGCTGCTCGATGCGCTGACCATCCGTCGCCGTGTAGGCGACATTGGCGGCATGCGCATCGCGATCTGCGGCGACATCCTGCACAGCCGCGTTGCACGCTCGAACGTTGCCTGCCTGAATATGCTGGGCGCAGAAGTCCGCCTGATCGCGCCACGCACGCTGACGCCGCCGGGCGCGGACGACTGGGGCGCGAAAGTGTTCACAGACATGCGCGAGGGCCTGAAGGGCTGCGATGTCGTGATGATGCTGCGCCTCCAGCAAGAGCGCATGGATGGCGCCTACCTGCCCTCCGCCCGCGAGTTCTTCCACTTCTGGGGCCTCGACGAAGAGAAGCTCTCACACGCCAAGCCCGGCGCTTTCGTAATGCACCCCGGCCCGATGAATCGCGGCGTCGAGATCGAAAGCGGAATCGCCGACCACAAGACGCGCTCACTGATCACCGAACAGGTCGAGATGGGCGTCGCCATCCGCATGGCCGTGCTGGAAACTCTTGCGAAGAATGCGCCCGAGACTGCCAAGGCCCCAGCACCGGCCGGAGCCAAAAAATGACCGGCCGCACCGCTATCTATAACGCCCGCCTGCTCGATCCCGCCTCGGGCCTCGACACCAATGGCGGCATCCTGATCGAGAACGGGCTGATCACCGATATCGGTCCTCAAGTCAGCAAGACAACCGCCGCCGACGTGAAGATCGACGCCAAGGGCAAGGCGCTTGCGCCGGGCCTGATCGACCTGCGCGTGAAAACAGGCGAGCCGGGCGCCGAGAATAAAGAGACGCTGGAAACCGCCGGCGAAGCCGCAGCAGCAGGCGGCGTGACCACCTTCATCGTGATGCCCGACACCGAGCCGACACTCGACAGCGTCGCCCTTGTCGACTTCATCAAGCGCCGCGCAGACAGCGTCGCGAAGGTGAAGGTGCATCCGACAGGCGGCCTAACACTCGGCCTCGAAGGCGCGAAGATGTCGGAGATCGGCCTGATCAAGCAGGCCGGCGCAGTGTTCTTCACCAATGGCGACAAGCCCGTGGAAGACGCAGGCGTGCTGCGCCGCGCCATGAGCTATGCCGCCAGCTTCGATGCGCTGGTCGCCTCGCGCCCGGATACACCGGCGCTGTCGAAGAACACCGTGATGAATGCCGGCGCTTTCGCTGCCCGCCTCGGCCTGCGCGGCGCGCCGCCGGAAGCGGAATGGATCGCGCTCGAACGCGACCTGATGCTGGCGGAAACGACCGGCGTACGCCTGCTGGCCGACTGCATCTCGACCGAACGCTCGCTCGCAGCTGTCGAGCGTGCGCGCGAAGCCGGCGTCAAAGTCTCGTGCTCCGTCGCCGCCTATTCGCTGTTCTTCAACGAGCTCGATGTCGGCGACTACCTGACCTACTGCAAAGTGCAGCCGCCCTTCCGGGTCGAGTCCGACCGCATGGCGCTGATCGACGGCCTCAAACGCGGCGCAATCGATACTGTCGTCTCGGCCCACGATCCGCAACCGACCGAGGACAAGCGCCTGCCGATCTCGGATGCCGCCTATGGCGCCGTTGGCCTCGAAACGCTGCTGCCCGCCCTGCTCTCGATCGCTATCCGCGAGGAAATCCCGCTGCTGGCCGCGCTGAAGCCAATCACCTCTGGCCCCGCCGACCTGCTTGGCCTGCCGCAGGGTCGCCTCGCCAAGGGCGCGCCAGCCGACCTCGTTCTATTTGACCCCACGGCGCCGTGGGCCTGCGATCGCGACGATCTCTCGTCACGATCAAAAAACTCGCCGTTTGACGGTCGCAAGCTTGAAGGCAAGGTCTTGCGCACCTGGGTCAATGGCGCGACCGTGTTTGAACGCGGCTGATCGGGGGACGCGTCCATGGAATTCTTCGCAAACATTGGCGTGTTTCTGATCGTCTATGGCCCGGCCATCGTGCTCGGCTATCTGCTTGGCTCGATCCCGTTCGGCCTGGTGATCACCAGGCTCGCAGGGCTCGGCGACATCCGCTCGATCGGCTCGGGCAATATCGGCGCGACCAACGTGCTGCGCACCGGGCGCAAGGATCTGGCGCTGGCGACCCTGCTGCTCGATGCGGGCAAGGCGGGTCTCGCCTACTTCTTCTGCATCTGGGGCGCTGCTGCTTACGCCAGCCAGTACACGGCTGATTTCACGCCCGGCTATTACCACAGCCTCGGCCTTATCGCGGGCGCGTCGGCCTTCATTGGCCACTGCTATCCCGTGTGGCTGAAGTTCAAGGGCGGCAAAGGCGTTGCGACCTATATCGGCCTGCTGCTCGCTGCGATGTGGCAGGTGGGCGTGGCGTTCGGCGTCGTCTGGCTGCTCACCGCCGCGATCTTCCGCATGTCGTCGTTCGCCGCGCTGGTTGCGACGCTGGCCGTGCCGGTGATCGCCTACTTCCTCAATCCGACGGGTGACGACTGGATCGTCTTCGGCGCGCTCGCCATACTCATCTACTGGCGCCACCGCGCCAACATCCAGCGCATCCTCGCAGGGACAGAGCCGAAGATCGGCTCGAAGAAAAAGGCGGCCGAGGCGGCCGCTGGCCCACCGGAAGGTAGCGGATGAAAAGACGGACGCTTACGGGGGGAGAGCGTACGGACTGGCTGAGATTGTCGCGGACACGCGGCATCGGCCCCATCACATTTTTTCATCTGCTCGAACGCTACGGCTCTGCCGCAGCCGTGCTCGACGACCTGCCCGCGCTGGCGAAGAAGGCGGGCGGGAAATCCGATGTCCGTGCGCCGGACCTTTCCGACATCCAGCGCGAGATCGAGGCTACGGCGCAGCTCGGTGCGGCCCACCTCGCGGCGTGCGAGCCGGACTACTCCGCCTGCCTCGCCGCCATCGACGCCCCGCCCCCTGTCATCGCCATTCGCGGCAACCGCACCCTGCTCAACAAGCCAGCCATCGCCATGGTCGGCGCGCGTGATGCCTCCGCAGCCGGCCGCCGAATGGCGCGCGACCTCGCCCGCGATCTCGGACAGGCCGGCTACGTCATCGTCTCGGGCATGGCGCGCGGCGTGGATGGCGAAGCACATGCGGCATCGCTGGAGACCGGCACAGTCGCAGCCATCGCGGGAGGCATCGACCAGATCTATCCGCCGCAACACGACCAGCTTTACGAGTTGCTGACCCAGCGCGGCTGCATCGTCTCGGAAAGCCCACTCAGCTACGTCGCGCAAGCGCGCGACTTCCCCAAACGCAACCGCGTGATCTCCGGTCTGTCCCTCGCCACCATCGTGGTGGAGGCCGCCGAGCGATCCGGCAGTCTCATCACCGCCCGCTTCGCGCTGGAGCAAGGCCGCGAAGTCCTCGCTGTCCCCGGCTCGCCGCTCGATCCACGTGCGCGCGGCGCCAACCGACTGATCAAACAGGGCGCGGCGCTGATCGAAAGCGCCGAAGATGTGCTCGCCGCGCTGGATGGAATTTCACCGCCAAGCTTCTCCGAACCCTTCGCCGATCGCTTCGACAGCCGCGACGCGGACCTGCCGCCCGCTCTCGTCCGCGCGGTGCGCGAAGCCCTCTCGCCAACGCCCATGCGGATCGAGGAAATCGCCCGCGCGGCCGATGCTCCCCACCGCCTCGTGCTGGCCGCACTGGCCGAGCTGGAACTCGCCGGCCACGCCGTCACCCATGTCGGCGGGACGGCTTCCCGGGCGGTCTGACACACTTCTGAAATATATCTCCCCCTACGGGGGAGGGGCGGGCCTGCACGGTCCCCCGAATTGACAATCGGGGCCATGGCCCCCAACTTCCCGCCGCAACCTCCCCCAAATACACTGAATTATTGAGGAAAAATGCAGGTCGTCGTCGTCGAGTCACCCGGCAAGGTCAAATCCATCAACAAGTACCTGGGCCCCGGGTACAAGGTGATGGCGTCCTACGGGCACATCCGCGACCTGCCCTCAAAGGACGGTTCCGTGAAGCCCGATGAGGACTTTGCGATGACCTGGGACATCGACGGGAAGTCGATCAAACACGTCAAGGAAATCGCCGACGCGGTGAAGAATGCCGACGGCCTGATCCTCGCAACCGACCCTGATCGCGAAGGCGAAGCGATCTCGTGGCATGTTCTCGAAGCCCTCAACGCCCGCAAGGTGCTGAAGGGCAAGAAAGTCCAGCGCGTCACGTTCAACGCCATCACCAAGAAAGCCGTCACCGAAGCGATCGAAAATCCGCGCGAGATCGACCAGCAGCTGGTCGACGCCTATCTCGCCCGCCGCGCGCTCGACTATCTCGTCGGCTTCTCGCTCTCGCCGGTTCTCTGGCGCAAGCTGCCGGGCACCCGCTCGGCCGGTCGCGTGCAGTCGGTTGCGTTGCGCATCATCGTCGACCGCGAACTCGAAATCGAAAAGTTCGTCACACAGGAATACTGGCAGGTGCAAACCCGCCTCGCCGTGAATGGCAGCGAGTTTGAAGCGCGCCTGACGGAACTCGACGGCCAGAAGCTGCAGAAATTCTCTCTGCCGAACGCCGAAGCCGCCGCCCGCGCCCTCGCCGCCGTGAAAGCCGGCAGCTATCGCGTCGCCTCAGTCGAAGCCAAGCCGGTCAAGCGCAACCCGCCGCCGCCTTTCACCACCTCCACACTGCAGCAGGAAGCCGCCCGCAAGCTCGGCTTCTCCGCCAGCCGCACCATGCAGGTCGCCCAGCGCCTTTACGAAGGCGTGCAGATCGGCGGCGAACAGGTCGGCCTCATCACCTATATGCGTACCGACGGCGTGCAGATGGCCGAGGAAGCCTACGCTGCCGCCCGTTCCGCCATCGGCCGCAACTACGGCAAGGAATACTTGCCCGATGGTCCGCGCCGCTACACGTCGAAAGCCAAGAACGCGCAGGAAGCCCACGAGGCCGTGCGCCCCACCGACTTCGACCGCAAGCCCGGCTCGATCAGCCTCGAGCCCGACATGGCGCGCCTCTACGAACTCGTCTGGAAGCGCGCCGTCGCCTCGCAGATGGAAGCCGCCTCGCTGGAGCGCACCACGGTCGAAATCCCGTCCACCGATGGCAAGGCCGTGCTGCGCGCCACCGGCCAGGTCGTGAAATTCGACGGCTTCCTGACGCTGTATCAGGAAGGCAAGGACGATAGCGACGACGAAGACGGTGGCCGCCTGCCGACGATCAACCAGGGCGACACGCCCAAGCTGGTCGAAGCCACGCACACGCAGCACTTCACCGAGCCGCCACCGCGTTATTCGGAAGCCTCGCTGGTCAAGAAGCTGGAAGAACTCGGCATCGGCCGTCCTTCCACCTACGCCTCGACGCTCTCGACCCTGATCGACCGCGACTACGTCAAGCTCGAACAGAAGCGCTTCATCCCGGAAGACAAGGGACGCCTCGTCACCATCTTCCTCGAGAAATTCTTCGCGCGTTACGTCGAATACGATTTCACCGCCAGCCTCGAAGAGAAGCTGGACTTGGTGTCCGACGGCAAGCTGGCGTGGAAGGATTTCCTCCGCGACTTCTGGAAAGAGTTCAACGGCGCTATCGGCGCAACGGCTGAGCTGCGCGTCACCAACGTCATCGACGCGCTCAACGAAGTGCTTGAACCGTATCTGTTCCCGAAGAAGATCGATGCGGACGGCAACGAGCTCGCCCCGCGCGTCTGCCCGACCTGCGGCACCGGCCAGCTCTCGCTGAAGCTCGGCAAGTTCGGCGCGTTCGTCGGTTGCTCGAACTATCCCGAATGCCGCTTCACGCGCCCCTTCGGCGCCGAGCAAAAAGGCCAGACCGACATCCCGCCGGACGGCAAGGTGCTCGGCAACAACCCGGAAGGCATTCCGGTCTTCCTCAAGAACGGCCGCTTTGGACCTTACGTGCAGCTCGGGCCCGACCCGGTCGAGAAGGGCGAGAAGCCCCGTCGTTCGTCCATCCCCAACGGATGGTCAGTGCCGGATCTCGACCTTGAGCAAGGCCTGAAGCTGCTCTCGCTGCCGCGCGAAGTGGGCAAGCACCCCGAGGATGGCGAGCCGATCGTCGCCAACCTTGGCCGCTACGGCCCCTACGTGCAGCACATCAAGACCTACGCCAACGTTCCGGACGTCAACGAGCTGTTCGAAATCGGCCTCAACCGCGCCGTCACGCTGATCGCCGAAAAGCGCGCCGGCAAGGGCGCGGGCCGTGGCCGCACGGCCATCGCCCCGCTCAAGGAACTCGGCAATCACCCCGATGGCGAACCCATCAACCTTTTCAACGGCCGTTTCGGTCCCTACATCAAGCACGGGACGATCAACGCGAACATTCCGCGCGGCGCCGACCCGGCCACGATTACGCTGGAACAGGCGATCGAGCTGGTTGACGCCCGCGCGGCCGCAGCCCCGTCCACCAAAATGAAGGGCCGCAAGCCGGCCAAGAAGGCGGCAAAGACGCCAGCCCCGAAAGCAGCGAAGAAAGCTGCAGCCAAGTCTACTGGAGACAAGACATCAACGACGACCAAGAAGCCCGCCGCCAAAAAGGCCGCGGCAAAAGCCAAGACCGCCAAGAAGGCGTCAAAAGCAGAGGCATGAGCCGACCTCCCCGCCCCCCTCGTGAAAACCAGGAGCGGGGAGCACCAACCCGCCAGATGGTTCTCGACTATCTCGAGAAGCATCCCAGCCACGGCGCCAAGCGCGACATCGCACGCGGCCTTGATGTTCCAACCGAACACAAGCCCGAGCTGCGCCGCATATTGAACGAACTCGAAGCCGAAGGCGCACTCGTGCGCACGGCCAAGCGCGCCTTCCAGCCCGCCGAGCAACCACCGCCAACCGGCATCGTGAAGTTCGAACGCATCGACAATGAGGGCGAACTGATCGGCCGCGCCATGGGCCGCGACGGCCCGTTCGGACCGGACATCTACTACCAGGGCTCCCTCGGAAAAGGCCGCGAAATTGCGGTCGGCCCGGGCGAGCGAGCGCTCTGCCGCATCGACAAAGGCGGCGATGGCATCTGGCGCGCCCGTGCGATCAAGAAGATCGACGCAACGCCAGAGACCTCGCTTATCGGTGTCTACCGCGCCAACCGTTATGGCGGCACGGTCGAGCCGACCTCGCGCAAGGAAAAGAGCAACTTCATCATCGAGAAATCCGACGCGCGTGATGCGAAGGATGGCGACCTCGTACGCATCAATGCACGCCCGATGCGTGGCTATGGCCCGCGTCGCGCGGCTGTCGTGGAAGTCATCGGCCGCCTCGACGATCCGCGTTCGGCCTCCATCATCGCGATGCACACGCATGGCGTGCCGGATGAATTCCCCGAAGCCGTGATCGAGGAAGCCGCGAAAGCCACCGCCGCTCCTGCCCCGCGCGAGGACCTCACGCGCATCCCGCTCATCACCATCGACCCGGAAGACGCGCGCGACCATGACGACGCCGTCTATGCCGAGCCCGATGGCCATGGCGGCTTCCGCGTGATCGTCGCGATCGCAGACGTTGCTGCCTATGTCCGCGTCGGCACGCTCCTCGACCGCGAAGCCTATCGCCGAGGCAACTCGACCTACTTCCCCGACCGCGTCTCGCCGATGCTGCCGGAACACCTCTCGGCCGATCTGTGCTCGCTGCGCGAAGGCGAACTGCGCGAGACCTTCGCCGTCGAGATGTTCTTCAACTCCAGCGGCATCAAGACCAAGCACCGCTTCATCCGCGGCAAGATGCGCTCGGCCGCCAAGCTGTCCTATCGCCAGGCGCAAGACGCCATCGACGGCAAGCCCGACGACAAGACCCAGCCGCTTCTCGAAAGCGTGCTGAAACCGCTGTGGGATTCCTACTGGTGCGTGGACAAGGCTCGCAAAGGCCGCGCCCCGCTGGACCTCGACCTGCCCGAGCGCCGCGTGCGCATCGGCGAAGACGGCAAGATCGCCTCCATCTCGATGCGTGAGCGTTTCGACGCGCACCGTCTGATCGAGGAGTTCATGATCCAGGCCAACGTCTGCGCCGCCGAGACGCTGGAAGACAAGCGCTCACCGCTCGTCTACCGCGTCCACGAGGAGCCGAGCGAGGAGAAGGTCAACTCGCTGTCGAACTTCCTGCCGACCATCGGCCTGAAGTGGACAAAGGGCGAGAAGATCACCGGCCACCGCTTCAACAAGCTGCTCTCCGATGTGAAAGCCTCGGAGAACGAGCACCTCGTCAACGAGATGGTGCTGCGCACACAGGCGCAGGCCCGCTATGCGCACGAGAACCTCGGCCACTTCGGCCTCAACCTCCTGAAGTACGCGCACTTCACCTCGCCCATCCGCCGCTACTCCGACCTGATCGTTCACCGCGCCCTCATCCGTGCGCTGGGCCTCGGGCCGGATGGCATGACGGATCAGGATCGCGTGCGCCTCGAAGAGATGGCCGAACACGTCACCATGACCGAGCGCCGCTCATGGCGGCCGAGCGTGAAGCCACCGATCGCTACCTCGCCATCTACATGGCGGATCGCGTCGGCGCAGTCTTCGACGCCCGCATCGCCGGCGTCACGCGCGCTGGCCTGTTCGTGCGCCTGTTCGAGAACGGCGCGGATGGCTTCATCCCCGCCAGCCGCCTGTCGGACGAATACTGGATTCATGACGAGACGAGCGCCGCGCTCGTCGCTCAAAGATCCGGCCAGCGTTACGAACTCGGCATGAACGTGCAGGTGAAGCTGATGGAAGCAACGCCGCTCACCGGCGGCCTGCTCTTCTCCATGCAGTCTCCGCCCCGCCCGCGCCGCCGCGATCTCAAGATGCCCGAGCGCGAGCGTAGCAACTTCCGTGAGCGTGGCGGCGGCGGCAACCCCGGCCGCAAACGCCCCTCGGACGGCGGCGGACGCCCTCCGGGTATCCCGCATTCGAAGAAGAAGGGGCCGGCGAGCTACGGCAAGAACAAGAAGAAAAAGCGGTAGCGCTTAGGCCCTCGTCCTTCGAGACGCCGCTATGCAGCTCCTCGGGATGAGGCCTAAACTTTCCGCAATTGAGTATCAGCCCTCATCCTGAGGAGGCCTGTAAGGCAGTCTCGAAGGACGAGGGCGTGCTTGCTGACCCCGCCCGTTGACTGCGCCTTGCCGCGGGTCCACCTCAATCACATGACCAACATCTTCGACCCGGACAATGATCCCGCCCAGGTGGCGGCCGCAAAAGCCGCCGCCGCCAAGAGCTTGTCCGAGGACGATCTGCTGCGCGAAGACCCCGCGAACCTCATCGCCAATCCGGCAACACCCCGCGACGCCGCCACGCTTATCCTTTACCGCAACACGCCCGATGGTCCGCGCATTCTCATGGGATGCCGCTCCGAGGGCCACGACTTCATGCCGAACAAATACGTCTTCCCGGGCGGCCGGGTGGATGATGAGGACGTGCTCGTGCCTGCGCTCACCGAACTCGCGCCACTTGAGCACGATAAACTCGTCATCGGCGCAACGCGCCCCACGCGCGCCTTCCCGCTTACCGCCGTTCGCGAAGTCTTCGAGGAGACCGGCCTCATCGTGGGCCGCAAAGCCAACAGAATGGGCGACGTGCCGCCCTCATGGTCTGACTACTACGCGCAGGGCGCAGCCCCCTACCTCGCCAACTTCCATTTCCTCGGCCGCGCCATCACACCGCCGATGCGCCACAAGCGTTTCGACGCGCGCT
>Ga0116157_10005523_pt1 | contig 11652 bp, 9 predicted proteins | sample AD_UKC048_MetaG_FD_89882 | JGI IMG/M metagenome (GOLD analysis project Ga0116157, IMG submission 89882) | Active sludge microbial communities of municipal wastewater-treating anaerobic digesters from USA - AD_UKC048_MetaG | ecosystem: Engineered > Bioreactor > Anaerobic > Digestate | place: USA... | reverse complement strand
TTCACTACCAGCCGAGGCGCGACTCTTTTGCCAAAATGGATGCGGCGAATGTGGACCTGAAAGCCTTCACTGACGACTTCTATTTCAAGCTCACCGGCTCGCACCTGCAACCCGTGCTCGACACTTTGGTTTACCTGAGACACGAAACACGAGTGTGGTTCGAAATCACCACGCTGCTGATCCCCGGCTACAACGATTCGGACGTTGAAATAGCGGCCATGAGCCAGTGGATCATGAAGGAGATCGGGCCGGATGTACCCCTGCATTTTTCGGCCTTCCACCCAGACCACAAGATGCCCGACACGCCGGCCACGCCACCGGCCACACTGGTTCGCGCGCGCAACATCGCCATCCGGGAAGGGCTGAATTTCGTTTACACCGGCAACGTGCACAACCTGAACGGCGACACCACCTTTTGCCCCACCTGCCAGACCCCGCTGATCGTGCGCGACTGGTACCAGATCAACGCCTATCGGCTCACGTCTGATGGCCACTGCCCGGGCTGCGGCACTGCTATCTCAGGTCGATTTGCTGCACGCGCGGGTACTTTTGGCCGCAAACGCATCCCGATTAGCATTAATTAAGTCAGGGATTAACCGTTTTTCCGGTCATTAATTAATGGCCGGGTATCTAATACAGTGGAGGGCATGGAAAAATCCAGAAACTTGCCCAAGGTCAACGACAAGCCGCGCGCTGTGCTGTTTGACGCCTATGGCACGCTGTTCGATGTGTACAGTGTGGGCTTGCTGGCGGAGCAGCTTTTCCCTGGCCACGGGCAGGACATCAGCGTGCTGTGGCGCGACAAACAGATTGAGTACTCCCGGCTGGTGACCACCAGCAACCACGGTGCGCATTACAAACCCTTTTGGGAGCTGACGCGCGCCGCCCTCACTTACGCTATTAAGAAAGTAGCTGCGTACGCATATCCCACGGGTGCTGATGGCCAATTTGACCAGTGGAGTGGGCAAATTGAACAACTGATGAACCAGTACCATCACCTGAGCGCCTTCCCAGAAAACCGCGAGGTGCTGACCGCGCTGAAGGCCAAAGGCATTGCCACGGGCATCCTGAGCAACGGCGACCCGGCCATGCTGGCCGTGGCGGTGAAGTCTGCCGGTCTGGACGATCTGCTGGACCACGTCATCAGCGTGGACCCCATCCGCAAATACAAAACCCACCCCGATGCCTACGCTTTAGGCGAAAAGGCCTGCGGCCTGCCCGCCGGCAAAATCGCGTTCGTCAGCTCCAACAGCTGGGACGCACTGGCCGCCACGTGGTACGGCTACCAGACGCTGTGGGTGAACCGCGCTGGCGCGCCGTTTGAAGAGCTGGGCACCCAGCCCACCCGCACAGGCACCTCGCTGCGCGACGTGCTGGGCTTTTTCGACGGCACATGACTTGCTTCTTTCTTTTTATTGGTATCAATTGTTGAATTTCCAGGAGACCCCATGACCACAACACCCCGCACCCCCGTCCATCGCCTGCAAGTTGCCACCACCCTGTACCAGTTCGTCAACGACCAGGTACTGCCCGGCACCGGCGTGAAGGCCGATGCTTTCTGGGCCGGCTTTGACGCCATCGTGGCCGACCTGGCCCCCAGGAACATCGCCCTGCTGGCGGAGCGAGACCGCCTGCAGGCCGAGATGGATGCCTGGCACAAGGCCAACCCCGGCCCCATCCGCGACATGAAGGCCTACCGCGCTTTCCTTCAAAAGATCGGCTACCTGGTCCCCACGCCCGACCACGTGACGGCCACCACCGCCAACGTTGACGACGAACTGGCGCTGCAAGCGGGCCCGCAACTGGTGGTGCCGGTGCTCAATGCCCGCTACGCGCTGAACGCAGCCAACGCGCGTTGGGGTTCGCTGTACGACGCGCTCTACGGCACCGACGTGATTCCCGAAACCGAAGGCATCGAAAAGGGCAAGGGCTACAACCCGGCGCGGGGTGCCAGGGTCATCGCCTATGCCCGCAATGTGCTGGACCAGTCGGCACCGCTGGCTACCGGCTCGCACAAGGACGCGACGCTGTACCGCGTGGCCGACGGCAAGCTGGCCGTGACCCTGAAGAGCGGCGCATCCACCGGCCTGGCCAATGCCGCACAGTTCGTGGGCTACCAGGGTGGGGCCGACGCGCCTTCGTCCATCCTGCTGCGCCACCACGGCATCCACCTGGACATTCGCATTGACCGCACCACAACCATCGGCAAGGACGATGCCGCCGGCATCAGCGACCTGGTGCTGGAAGCCGCGCTGTCCACCATCATGGACCTGGAAGATTCCGTGGCCGTGGTGGACGCCGACGACAAGGTGCTGGCCTATGCCAACTGGCTGGGCATTCTGCAGGGCACACTGAAAGAAGAAGTGCAAAAGGGCAGCAAGACGTTCACCCGCGGCCTGAACCCGGACCGCGAATACACCAGCCCCAGCGGCGGCAAGCTCAGCCTGCATGGCCGCTCGCTGATGTTTGTGCGCAATGTCGGCCACCTGATGACCAACCCCGCCATCCTGTACATGGCGGCCGACGGCTCCACCCAGGAGATCCCCGAGGGTATTCTGGACGCGGTGGTGACCACGGCCATTGCCATCCATGACCTCAAACGCAAGGACCAGCCGGGCCTCATCAAGAACTCGCGCAAAGGCTCGGTCTACATCGTCAAGCCCAAGATGCACGGCCCGGCCGAGGCGGCGTTTGCCTCGCTTTTGTTCAAGCGCGTCGAGGACATGCTGGGCCTGCCGGAGAACACCGTCAAGCTGGGCATCATGGACGAAGAGCGCCGCACCAGCGTCAACCTCAAGGCCTGCATCGCCGAAACAGCGGCACGCGTGGCCTTCATCAACACCGGCTTCCTGGACCGCACGGGTGACGAGATCCACACCGCCATGCATTCAGGCGCGATGATGCGCAAGCCCCTGATGAAGAACGCCAACTGGCTGCGCGCCTACGAGATGAGCAACGTGCAGATCGGCCTGGCCTGCGGGCTGCGTGGCCGCGCCCAGATCGGCAAGGGCATGTGGGCCATGCCCGACCTGATGGCCGACATGATGAAGCAGAAGATCGCGCACCCCCAGGCCGGTGCCAACACCGCCTGGGTGCCCTCGCCCACCGCCGCGACGCTGCACGCGCTGCATTACCTGCAAGTGGACGTGATGTCGTTGCAAAAGGACATGGAAGTCTTCGTCAACGAGAAGAAGTCGTTGGCGATGGAGGAGAACCTGCTGGACGCGATCCTGCAGATCCCGGTGGCGCTGGTGCCGTTCTGGACCGCAGCCGAAATTCAGGCCGAGCTGGACAACAACGCCCAGGGCATTCTGGGCAACGTGGTGCGCTGGATCGACCAGGGCGTGGGCTGCAGCAAGGTGCCCGACATCCACAACGTAGGCCTGATGGAAGACCGCGCCACGCTGCGCATCAGCAGCCAGCACATGGCCAACTGGCTGTTGCACGGCGTGGTGACCGAGGCGCAGATCAAAGCCACCTTTGAACGCATGGCCGCCGTGGTGGACAGGCAAAACGCAGGCGACCCGCTGTACAAAAACATGGCGGGCAATTTCAGCACGTCAGCCGCCTACAAGGCCGCCTGTGAGCTGGTCTTCAAGGGCCTGGAGCAGCCCAGCGGCTACACCGAGCCGCTGCTGCATGCCTGGCGACTGAAGGTGAAGGCGGGGACGGCTTGAGGAGGTGCGTGAGTAGCTATTTAATTAATAGCTACTCACGCATAGCTGACGGGGGCTAGAGGCGAAATAGTGTGCCATGAACTCATTGAACTGCCAGCTTGGGCCCTCCACCTCCTATTTCCTCTCACCGCAGAAGTCAAGCGAGCCCTAAAGGCAGGTTGCGCGCGTCCATGCCCATCGCTTGCAACTCTCTCCGGAAATGCGTCATGGCTAAGGGATAGGCCTGAGCTATCAGTACGTACTGGTAGTCAGTGTCGTCCATCAGCGGTGCAACCACAGTCTCGGTAACTTCTGGCGCGTAGTAAAACTTAGCCTCATAGTCGCCAGCAAAAGAAGCTCTATCTTTGGCATCTTTTTCGTTGGTGGCCGTTGCCTTTAAGTTGATCAAAACAGACACTTGCAATGACCCACCCTCAAGAGTGGGCACAGCCAGGCCAAGTTGTATGTCCTGCTGCAGGTCCAAGCGCATTTCGACGCCTGTCGCTTCACCCCGGTTTTCACCGTGAAAGGCCAGAGCGCGAAAGCTGCGCATGGTGGCACGCGGCTTCACTGCTTCCATGGCTGAGCTCCTGACACGAAGGATCGCAATTGGCGCGGGTTGTATCGGGGGTCGGGCCTATCGGCTGTGCCACGCGTGACCTTCAGGTGAACTACCTTGGACTGCGCCGGTACCGTGATGGGCTCTTTCATGAACTCCGATTCCATAGACTTCTCTGAAACCAAGGCCCAAAAAGTCGCCGAGCTACGACGCACCAAGCGCAACAGCGTGTCCATGGACTCCGACTGCATCACATCATCGTTTTCGTACTTGCTAAAGGCCACTGGGCCGCCGCCAAACAGTTTGGCGGCTTGGCCTTGGGTCAATTTGTACTGCTTGCGCAACGCCGTGATTTCTTCACCAGTAAGCAAGCCATCTACCTGCTTGCGCCACGCCATCAGCGCACGCCGGTTCAGTTTGCTTTCGGCTGCGCCTGCATAGTCTGACGTGCAGGTGTCACACTGCTTGAATACCAAAGGCAGCAGTTGCTTTTGTCCTTTGTATTCGTTTTCCACCATCTCGCTGTGCGTGGACACATGCCCTTCGCCGCACAGCGAGCAAAGTTCTTTTGTGTTCATAGTGCTCTTCCTATTTACTCAGATGGCAGGACACCAGAAGCACCAACTTCCCCGTCTTGCCAATTGCAAACTTCAAAAAATATTCCACCGTAATCGATTTGCCGGTGGCAGCTATTACCTCAGCACGCCGGATGCCATAGGCATCGCAAGCCGCCACGCCTGTATTGCCGTTGTCGCACCACTCCGAATCGATGTAATCAAATGAGTCCAGCGCCTGAATCAACGCTGCGACTTGCCCCGTGTCGCTGTCAAACAGCTTGTGCACTTCTCTATTGCAGATGCGGGTAAAGAGACGGATGCAGTCGGGGTCGTCCACCAACTGTTTGATACGTGCCAAGTCATACAAAGGCCCTCCATCAATCTTGATCCGCCCCGTACCTAATTCGTTGGGCGGATTGAGACTGTACTCTGAAAGGATAAATATTTTTACCATTATGGTAATTTTTATGACTAAAAATGGGGGATTTGCGTGGAATATGTTGATTTATACAGTCTTTTAAGCATTTGGGGGCAGCTTAAAACACCGCTCTTGCTAGGTCCGTCCCCTTCAACACGGTCCAATGGATTTGTCAGGTTCCATTACTGAGCAATTCCCATCGCTTTGTTGATCAACTGCAGCAACTTATCTTTGCGCGCCTGGTAGTGCCCATCGAAGTTGTCAGTGCGCAGCATCGGTGCGTCGATCCCGTGACTTGCGATTAAGGCATCCATGTCGCCGTCGCTGAGCTGTACAGTCTTCTCCTCCTGCAGTTTGTGCAGATAGACAGAGGGCGCGTGGCCACCGATCTTGCGATTGGCTTTATACGAAATCGGTGTCTTATTGATGATGGAGTTATAAGTGTCACGTTTGATGCCCTGCTTCTCACACCAGTCTTGCGGGAAGATGTGATGTACATCTAGCGCAATGTCCTCTTGGTCCAACTCTTTGATTTCGGCTTTCCAAAAGAAGTCTTTGGCGCCTTCGCGCAAGACCAACATGTTGATGCCCTTGTAAGCTGCACTCAGACGCGACTGGAGCTTGTCCAGACGGTCTGGGCTGAAGTTGGCGTCAGAGACCGTACGTGGAACCTTGACGTCGTCTTCAAACCACTCCAGTAGCTCCTCTACGTCATTAGCCATCCGCGTTTCTACAGCGCCGCCATACAGCTCACCCAGCACACCACACCAGTACCAGCGCGAAAGCTTGTCGTTGATCTTGGGTTCCAGCCACTTTTCTTTGGTGATAGCTAGAACGGCAGCCAGCGCCGGTAGCTGCGTGCGGTAGGGGAGTTCGCGTGGGTCGCGCACATGTTCTTTGCGCAGAAACTTGGCCGTGAGCAAAAAGCCCTGCTCGGCCGGATCGGCCCATTTCTTGTAATAGGCCAGCTCCAGGCCCAAGATCGAGACACGCTTTGCACTGACGGGTGTAACCTGCTTGTCACGCTTTCCTGCAGCTAAATCAGCTTTGTGACACTCCAGCGTATGCAACATGCTCACGGCCTGTAAAAAGTCCGTGGTCTCCACCTGCTTGAGCACAGGCTCCTTACACATGCGCTCGTAGCGCGACACCACCTTGCGCTGCTTGCTGCCGTACCAATCATCCCGTAGGTTGTAGTTGTCAGCGGCGTAGGTGGCCGTCATCAACTCAAACACATTCAGGGGGACCCCGCCCGTGTTCACTTTCTCAAACACAAGGCACACTGCCTCCTTTGAAGTGGTCTTATGCAGTTGAATTACCGGTACTTGGTAACTGCTGAACTTGTTGAGTACTTCCTGCTGAAACTTGAGGAATTGGCTCAAGTGCTCAGGGTGGTGCTGGTTCAGGCCCTGTAGCCATCCCGCCCAATCCAGTGTTTGGTCACACGGAAAGTACAAGTTTCGGTATTCGTGTTCGGGCTTGCTTAGATCCAGCACGATGTCCTTGCCAAAGTTGGTCCGTTCAATCTTGTCTTCTTCCACCGCGACGATGGCATCCTCTAGGCGCTCGTTACCCTCAAGGGCTGTGGGGATGTGCCAGTAGTAATGGCGCTGGATAGCCTTGCCCTTTTCCGTGCGGGTGTTGACGGCTGTCTTCAAGGCCAAAACTTGCGTGAGTGTGGTCAGACGTTGCTGGCCGTCCAAAATCAACAACTCTGGCGAAGAGCCTTCTGGCAGCTTTACCCCTTCCACTGGTCGGAGCTGAAACCGCGCCTCACCGCCTGCTTCCAGCAGCATGACCGCCCCCACTGGAAATGAACGAGCAATGCTGACCAGCAAGCTGCGGATGTGATCATCGTCCCACACCCAGCCTCGCTGGAAATCAGGCAACTGAATCTTGCCTTTGACGATGTCGGCCAGGATGTCTGGCAGCGAACGTTTAGTGCTGTCAAATGTGCTCATGTCTGTACTTCCGTAATAGTGCTGTTCAAATGTGTATTTCTAATCCCAAACGGCACCCAAACTGATGGCACTACTCCAGACGCAGGGTCAAGATGACTGAGTTGATCATCAAAGAAGATGTTTGGCTTCAATACTCCCAGCACCCGCGTCTTATCGATGCCGCCCATGAGAAACAACTCAGCGGCGTCGAATCCCCAATGTTTAAGGGTGGTGGCTAACCTCTCATTTGCTGGAGCGTTCCTTGCAGTAACAATCGCCACTCGGAGAGCTGGTTTGTAAGTTCGGTCAGCGTCCGCTCGTTTTGTTTCTAGTTTCTGGAAGAAGCCGATTTTTGTAAACAACTCTTTGAGGGGACCGGGGTCGTGAGGCCTTTGAGAGTGGATCGTCTCGTGGGCCTGAAAAGCCTTTATTTGCCCATCGGCATAGACCTTCTCCGCCTCGTCGTCTGCCAGCACACCATCAAAGTCAAATGCGATTCTTAGCTCGTGATCTGTCTCGTTATCCTCTAGCTTCGATGGCATGACCAATCCCGCGGGGAATCCGGCTTGAGTCGCACTCATAACGTCCGCGCGGTTTGCGCTCAGAAATAGCGAGGCATTGAACGCGGAAGCGTAATGATGAGTGTCCTGCCCAGAAAGGAAGGCACCCCGGGTGATGTTCAGCCCATGGGTCGCGCACGATTTGAAAAATCGCCTTCCAGTTTCGGGGCTATTTCTGGACAGAACTACAACTTCGACGGGCAATTCGTCGGGATACAACTCATTCAGCCGCAGTAGCCGTCTGATAAACGGGAATGCAACCCCTTTAGCCAAAGGCACGTCAATGCGCTCACTTTGATAGCGCTTGTAAGACTCTACGCCCTCACCCTCAAAGACGGCATTAGCTTCCTCAAGGTCGAACACAGCACGGCTGGACACCGCGACCACTAACTTTTTCTCTATTGGATATGCCATAAGTTACTGAAATTAAGGACGAGTGGTTGTAAGGTCAACAAGCGCCTCGGCCAGATGGGCCTGCGTGGATCGGCTGGCGGTGAGGAGCTGGCGCAGGTCGGCGCACAGGGCGCGCAGGGAGGCTACGCGGGCGACGATGCGGGATTGTTCGGCGAGGGGTGGGAGGGGGAACGCGCAATCCTTCAACTGCGTCATGTTGATAGACGCCAAGTTGGTCGTTTGCTTCGCAGACGACGCGAAGTAGGCACGTGCAACTGCCGAGTTCAGATACATCTCGGCCCAAACGGGATTCCATTGCGCCGATGTTCCGCGGGCTTTGAACACGTGGTTCTGGTGCCCACAAATCGGAAGCTCATCGCGCCAGATCGTGGTGCGCCCCACCTTGTCCCAGTCACCGCCCTCGGTAATGAGCAAGTCGCCGCTTACCAGTTGGAAGCGGTCCAGTTCGCTCTTGTCAATAACGACTTCCTTCATCGAGCTCAGATTTAAGTGCCAGCGCTGCACATTGGCAACGCGCAGGTACGGCAGCGAGATCGGCGAGGGGATAGTGGTTTTTCTGCCCAACGTCACGCCGCTCGAAATGACGACAATTTCGCCCAACCGCACCCACTCCCACCCCTTTGGCAAATCAAACGGCTTCTCATCCTCAGCAATCGGGGGCAGAGGTTTGTCGCGTTTGATCTTGCCTTCGGCGATGAGCTTGTCTTTTTCGGCGCGGATTTTCTTCAGGAGTGCGCTGGCGGGTTCGTTTTGGGGGTCTTGGGGGACGAGGAGGCCGCGCACTGCCAGTTGGAGGATGGTTTGCTCCAGGGCGTCCACGGCCTCGGGGCGGTCGAGCAGCAGGTCGAAGTGGGGGGCGACGCGCTGCCACCGGGCGTGCAGGGGGTCGGCCGGTTCGCCGGGCGTGGGGGCTGATGCGTCGGGCGCGCCCGCCCCGCTGGCGGCGGTGAGGGTGCCGAGCAGGGTGGCGACGAGCTGGGCGTGTTGCGTGGCTTCGAGGCGGGCTTTGTCCGAGAGCGCGTCGCACAGGCGCATGAGTTCTTCGACGCGGGTGACGATTCGGGATTGTTCGGCCACTGGTGGGAGCGACACTAGCGCAATGTTTGCCCTTGCGATGGTCAATGTGTCAACTGTCGTACCCATGCTATCGGCATGAATTCGGTCAATCCACAAAGGCGACTTCAAGAAGAGGGAAAGATACTCTGCGTTGATGTTCCCGTAGTTTTTGAAAATCAAAACGCTGGCGTCTTTGAAATAGAACCTGTCAGAAGCTTTCACGATGTACGGTATGCCGATGGTCCCGACGCCCGTGATCATGATGTCGTTTTTCTCTGGAACCCAACCACTTTGCGAGAGCGAAGCAAACAACTCTTCGGATATGAATAGCTCATTTGCAACGGAACCATCCCGAGAGAGCTTGACGATTTCCCGCGCTCTGTAAAAAGGCACGCCATAGCTTTTCCAGTCACTCTGATGGACTCGACTGCTTGAACCGACCAATCCGATATCGCCGAGAGACACCCACTCCCACCCGGTTGGCAACTCAAACGGCCGTTCCTCCTCCGCAATCTCCGCGAGCGGCTTGTCGCGCTTGATCTTGCCCTCGGCAATCAGCCGGTCTTTCTCGGCGCGAATCTTCTTCAGCAGCACACTGGCAGGCTCATCGCTCGGGTCTTGGGGCAGCAGTTTGCCCTGCACGGCCAGGGTCAAAATCAGCTCGCGCAGTTTGACCACGCCGTCGGGCGCGGTGGCCAAAAGGTTCAAATTTGATAGCAACATGCGAACATTCAACGGGGGCTAGCGAGCGATTTGGCTAATATTTCCTTGAGCTGGTCACGCAGCGCCTGCGCCTCGCCTTGCAGGCGCTGGTAGTCGGCCAGCAGGTGCTCGGGGTTGTGGTCGGCCACCTCGCCCACATGGGGGTTCTTTTGGTCGAGGTTGTAGTTGGCGGCTTTGATCTGCTCGATGCTGACCTTCCAGGCGCGTTCGTTTTCCATGCGGCTGGCAAAGCCATCGGCCTCGCTGCCCCACCAGGCTTTCTCGGCGTCGAATTCTTCGATGCGGATGGGCTTGGTCTTGTTGTAGTTCTTCACGCCCGGCGGGTAGGGGTGCTCGTAATACCAAACGTCGGTGGTGGGCTGGCCCTTGGTGAAAAAGAGCAGGTTGGTTTTGATGCCGGTGTAGGGCGCGAACACGCCGTTGGGCAGGCGCACGATGGTGTGCAGCTTGCACTCGGCCAGCAGTTGCTCTTTGATGCGGGTTTTGACGCCTTCGCCAAACAGGGTGCCGTCGGGCAGCACCAGTGCGGCGCGGCCACCGGGTTTGAGGATGTGCTTGATGAGCACCAAAAACAAGTCCGCCGTTTCCTTGGTGCGCACGTCAGCAGGGAAGCCTTGCTCGATGCCCGGCTCTTCCACACCGCCAAAGGGCGGGTTGGTGAGCACCACGTCCACCCGGTCCACCGCCGAGTAGTCGCGCAGGGGGCGGGCCAGGGTGTTGTCGTGGCGGATGGTGCTGGGCACCTCGATGCCGTGCAGCATGAGGTTGGTGACGCACAGCATGTGGGGCAGCTGCTTTTTCTCCACGCCGTAGATGCTGGCCTGCAGGGTGGCTTCTTGGTCAGGCGTGTGCACCTGTTTGCGCAGGTGCTCGATGGCGCAGACCAAAAAGCCGCCAGTGCCGGTGGCGGGGTCGAGCAGCTTTTCGCCCAACTGGGGGTTGGTTTGGTCCACCATGAACTGGGTGACGGCGCGGGGGGTGTAGAACTCGCCCGCGTTGCCAGCGCTTTGCAAGTCGCGCAATATCTTTTCGTACAGGTCGTTGAACTGGTGGCGCTCGGCCTGGCGGTTGAAATCTACCGTGGCCAGCTTGTTGATGATCTGGCGCAGCAGGTGGCCGCTTTTCATGTAGTTGAAGGCGTCTTCAAACACGCCGCGCACCACATATCCGCGCGGGTTGCGCACGGGGTCGGCGCTCAGGGCTTTAAGGCCGCCAAACAGGTCGTTGTTGACGAAAGCCAGCAGGGCGTCGCCGGTCATGCCCTCGGCATCCGCCGCCCAGTTGCGCCATCGCAGGGGCTCTGGGATGGGGCTGGTGTAGCTGTCGCGGGTGTGCTCCAGCTCTTCTTCCAGCGCGTCAAACACTTTGAGGAACAGCAGCCAAGTGAGCTGGCTGATGCGCTGGGCGTCGCCATCGACGCCGCTGTCCTGGCGCATGACGTCCTGGATGGATTTGATGGTGGGGGTGAGGTTGGACATGGTTTGAGGGAATTCTTATAGTGTTTTAGGGCTCTAGCCCTCGTGGAATATGCGTGAGTAGCTACCAAATGTGTAGCAAACTGGCGACTTATGGACTGGCAGTGTAAAGCTCCCGCTCCAGCGCCTGCAGCGCCGCCAGGTACTGCGGGCGGCCGCCGAAGCTTTTGACCAGCTCCACCGGGCTGCCCAGGGTGGTGAGGGGTTGCACGCGCAGCACGTCGTCGCTTTCCATGGCGGTGATGCCCTCATCCGCGTATTTGTCCAGCAATGCCTCCAGCACCTTGCGGGCCA
>Ga0116157_10005522_pt1 | contig 11652 bp, 7 predicted proteins | sample AD_UKC048_MetaG_FD_89882 | JGI IMG/M metagenome (GOLD analysis project Ga0116157, IMG submission 89882) | Active sludge microbial communities of municipal wastewater-treating anaerobic digesters from USA - AD_UKC048_MetaG | ecosystem: Engineered > Bioreactor > Anaerobic > Digestate | place: USA... | reverse complement strand
GGCGGCCAGGAATTTTTTAATCAGGACCAGGGCAGGCGCCTCACGCATATCATCCGTTTCGGGTTTAAACGACAGGCCCCAGATGGCGATGGTTTTATTCTGCAACTGGCCATTGAAATAGAGGTTGACTTTATCAAAGAGAACGGATTTCTGATCATCATTCACCTGTTCAACAGCTTGTAGAACTCTGAGATCGTAGTTGTTATCCTTAGCTGTTTTAATCAGCGCTTTCACATCTTTCGGAAAGCATGATCCCCCGTAGCCGACTCCGGGATAGAGAAATTTCGGCCCGATACGGGGATCGCTGCCGATGCCTTTTCGCACCATGGTTACATCGGCCCCCATGATCTCGCAGAGGTTGGCAATATCATTCATAAAGCTGATACGCGTTGCCAGCATCGCATTAGCCGCGTACTTTGTCATTTCCGCCGAAGGGATGTCCATGAAAATAACGGGATGTCCGTTCAGGGTAAATGGTTTATAAAGCTTTTTCATCAGATCTTCCGCCCTTAGGGAATCGATCCCCACGACGATCCTGTCAGGTTTCAGGAAATCATCAACAGCGGCACCCTCTTTCAGGAATTCGGGGTTTGATGCAACGTCGAAAGGAATAGCAACGCCTCTGCTATCAAGTTCTGCCTGGATAGCCTGTCTGACTTTTGCCGCAGTTCCTACCGGTACCGTGCTTTTGGTGACGATCAAAAGGTAATCGCTCATATTCCGTCCTACTTCCCTGGCTACATTTATTACATAGGAAAGGTCTGCACTGCCATCTTCATCAGGAGGTGTACCGACAGCGCTGAAGATCACCTCACATCCACTGAGCGTTTCCGCTAAATTCGTGGTGAAGTGCAGGCGGCCTTTGGTAACATTCCGTTGAACGATTTCTTCCAGTCCGGGTTCATAGATTGGGATGATTCCCTTTACCAGGTTATCAATCTTTGTTTTATCGATATCCACACAGGTTACATCGATACCTACTTCCGCAAAACAAGCTCCGGTTACAAGACCAACATACCCGGTTCCGACAATAGTTACCTTCATATTTACGAATCTATTTAATGAAGCGGCAAAGGTAAAAATAATCGTCGAGGAAAATGCGGTATCAAATCCGGCTTATGGCATTCATAATTGGTTAGAATTTTTTTATATTTTTTAAGGAACAGGACATCGGAATTTTAATAATTTCGAGAATTCAATAATTGCATGATAAAACAGGTGTCTCTTGCACGTTCTTTGCTTTAATAATTACTTAACGCCAAACTATTATAACTATGAAAAAATCAACTTTACTCCTGGCAACATTGCTTATTTCAATCGCAATGTCTGCGCAGCACCAGCGAATGATTTATTCGCCGGCTAAGCATCCGGTACCGGTATCACAACCTGCCCAACCCGGTGAATTAATCAGAAATACTCTCATCCAGGATTTTGAATCGTATGCCGATTTCAGCCTGGTTTTCAACCCGTGGACAACCAATGATGTGGATGGATCTACGACCTACGGGATTCAGGATGTTGAATTTCCGCACGCCGGGGAACCGATGTCCTATATCGTTTTCAATCCGGCTTCGACGACACCTTCAATGAGTGGTGACGCCGCTCTTCAGCCTCATGGAGGCAGCCGGTTTGCCGCTTGTTTCGCTTCGACGACACCGGCCAATAATGACTGGATCATCTCTCCGCAGATTGCGCTTGGTTCCAGCGGGGTTCTGAAATTCTGGGTCAAGTCGTATACCAGCCAGTATGGACTTGAAAGATACAAGGTTGGGATCTCTACTACCACTAACAATCCCTCCAGTTTTACCATCATAAGCCCTGGAGCATACCTGGAAGCTCCTGCCGGCGCCTGGGAACAGAAAACCTTTGATTTATCGGCTTACAGCGGGCAAAATATTTATGTCGGCATCCAGTGCGTTTCCAATGATGCCTTTATTTTTATGCTGGACGACCTGGAAGTGACTTCCCAAACGGTTACGGGAGGAACCCTCACAGGTAAGGTTACCGATGCCATAAACGGTAATCCGATTCAAAATGCCCTGGTGAGCATTGCCGGGCTCACCGATCTCACGGATGCCAACGGAAACTACGCCATCACGGGAATCCCTGCCGGTGCGCTCAATGCTGAATTCAACGCTACGCCCACTTCCGGTACCGCGCCACTGGCTGTTCAGTTTACCGATCTGTCGACCGAAGGAACCCAGTCTGTTACCTGTTCAGCAACAGGCTATACAACTTATACAAATAACCAGGTGGTGATTCCTGCAGGAGGATCTCTGGAATTGCAGATTTCCCTTTCACCAACGCTGGCAGCCGGTCAGTACCGTGTGGTTTTAACCTGGGGAGAGCAGCCGCTGGATATCGACTCGCATCTGAAAACTCCTGTCATTGAAGGAACGGCTTATCATATTTATTATCAATATTTCGGATCGGTCAGTGCTCCGCCTTATGCCCAGCTTGATATAGATGACACGGAAAGTTTCGGACCGGAAACCGTTACCATATACCAGCTTAAACCCGGGGAATACCATTATTACGTCCATAATTACTCGCAAACTCCTGCGATCACAACATCCAATGCAGTTGTCCAGGTTTACAATGAAAATGGCCTGATGCAGACGTTCAATGTCCCCACAGCCGGAGAAGGATTGTACTGGGACGTCTTCAAGTTAAGCGGCTCCGGGGTGATCACACCGGTGAACCAGATTGTTACTGCAGAGCCCGGTTCGGCTCCTTTCCTGACACCTGAGCAAATGGTGAAGAAGCCTGCGATCGGACCAAAGAACATTGTTTCCTGGAACTGGACTTTCGGAGACGGCGCAACGAGCACCCAGCAAAATCCGAATCATACTTACGCTGCCAACGGAACCTATACGGTTTCACTGACCGTTTCCGACGGAACCAACAGTAATACCGAAACCAAGACCGGTTATATCACGGTGACGGGAGGCAGCGGTGGCACAGCGACACTGACCGGAAAGGTGACCGACGCGGTGAACGGCAATCCGGTACCGAACGCCCTGGTTTCTATTGCCGGCCTGACCGATCTTACTGATGCCAATGGCAATTATTCGATCACCGGGATTCCTGCTGGCGCTCTCAAAGCCAATTTTACCGCTAATCCCACAGCCGGTACTGCGCCGCTGGTTGTACAGTTTACCGATCTGTCGGCAGAAAATGCCCATATTGTAACCTGTTCAGCCACAGGATATACCACATATTCCAATAGCCAGGTGGTTATTCCGGACGGGGGATCGCTTGAACTCCAGATTTCATTGTCGCCGATACTGGCTGCCGGACAATACCGGGTTGTGCTGACCTGGGGCGAACAGCCTCTGGATATCGATTCACATCTCAAAACGCCTGTTATAGAAGGGGCTGCCTATCACATCTCCTATCAGAATTTTGGATCTGCCGCCACTCCGCCATATGCACTGCTTGATATAGACGATACGGAAAGCTTCGGGCCTGAAACCGTTACAATCTACCAATTGAAGCCAGGCGAATACCGGTATTATGTCCATAATTATTCTACATCGCCGGAGATCACCGTTTCAAATGCCGTTGTCCAGATCTATAACGAATCAGGATTACTTTATACATTCAATATTCCGACTTCCGGTTCGGGTTTATATTGGGATGTTTTCAAACTGAACGGTTCAACAGGAGCAGTAACGTCTATAAACCAGATTGTAGCCAACGAGCCCGGTGGCAAAGATATTTACATCCCCGGTAAGTTTGAAAAGAAACAGGTAAACACAAAGAGAAATGTTGTTTCCTGGTCATGGAATTTCGGTGACGGCGGCGTCAGCACCGAGCAAAATCCATCGCATAAATATCTGAACAATGGAAGCTACACCGTTTCTCTGACCGTTTCCGACGGTACTGCAAACAACACTGAAACCAAAAATGCCTATATCGTGGTGGGGCCTGCAGGGACCGAAGAACCTGGCTGGGAAAAGGAAGTTTCCATATTCCCGAATCCCGCCAATGATAAATTGAATATCAATTCAGGAGTTCCGGTTCATTCAGCCAGCCTGGTCGACATGAACGGAAACCCGGTGATCATGCTCACTGAATGCGGGAAATCATTTTCGATCGACGCACACAACCTGCCCAATGGGGTATACATCTTAAGGATCATTACCGACAGAGGGATGATGGTCAGAAAAGTAAATATTCAGAGATAGTTCCTTCCCATTTCGCTATTATTGAAGAGGAGGTCTCAAAAGAATTTTACCACAAAGGAACACAAAGGAATTCACCAAGGCGCACTAAGGTTTATTAATTGGTATTTAATTACTTAGTGTTCCTTCGTGGTGTACTTTGTGCGCCTTCGTGGTTAATAAAAAGCCTTTTGAGACGGCCTCTTTTTTTATTGACTTTATCCCAATATTTGATTATATTAGCACCGGTTATTTGTTAACACGATAAACCATTCCTTTCAAATGGCTTATAGTTAGGAAAGACCTTTCTAGCGGTCTGTTCTGAAGCCATGATAATAATCATCTTCATAAATCCTATACCCATATGAAAAAGATATTAATCCTTTGGATTATTCCGGATTTGCTATTGGTAACTTTGGTTTTACCGTTATCCGGACAGTGGGCCATTAATGGCAGTCATATTTACAATACGAATTCGGGTAATGCAGGTATCGGTACCAGTACTCCTGCCAGTCTACTGTATGTTGCACGGAATACTACGGAGCCAACCGTTACGATACGGAACTCAGGCGGTTCAGGTGGTGCGACATTTTCAATGGTGGATGTGGCAAGCGGGGCCAACTGGAAGTTTAAAGCCACGCTAAGCGGTGGATTCAAGATCAGGGATCATACGAATTCTCTGGACGTAATTGTGATCGAACCGGGTAGTTTTACCAATGCTATCTACATAAAGAATTCCGGTAATATGGGTATATCGACCGGATCGCCCGACCCTTCAGCTTTACTGGATATATCGTCGGGGGATAAGGGATTTCAGCTACCCCGTCTTACACAGGCTGAGATTCAATCCATTCAGGGACCGGCTGATGGTTTGATTGTCTATTGCACCACCGATGAAAAATTTTATGTCTTCCTGAGCAGTGCCAATACATGGAAAGAGATTTCCTACGGGTCCGGGACCATATCACCTGCCGGATTGCCCTGCGGCACTCCTTTAGCAATAAACCATGTTGCGGGTAGTGTGGCCCCAGTGAACAAGTCGACAGTATATGGGACAGTAACCAATGTGCCGGGAGAGTTGACCAAATGTTGGATTACCAGTAATCTGGGCGCGGATAACCAGGCAACGTATGCCGGAGATGCCACTGAAACAGCTGCCGGTTGGTACTGGCAATTTAACCGCCTGCAGGGATATAAACATGACGGTTCGCAACGGACGCCAAATACGACCTGGATCGATCCAATCACTGAAAATTCTGACTGGACCACCTCCAACGATCCCTGTAATATTGAGCTGGGTGCACCCTGGCGCATTCCCACCAATACCGAGTGGACCAACGTCAGCACGGCAGGAGGCTGGTCAAACTGGAACGGTCCGTGGAATTCACTGCTAAAAATGCATGCAGCAGGTTTTCTCCAAAGCAACGATGGTTCGCTTACATTCAGGGGGTCCAATGGAAGCTACTGGAGTGGCACACAAAGTGACAACTCCGGAAGCTTCAGCCCATATTTTGACAACTTTAGTTTCTATATCGGCTATGGTGTCAAATCATTCGGAAATACGGTCAGATGTGTCAAATGATTATTAAATCACACCGGTTATGAAAACACATTATATTATTTCAGGATTGACGGCTGCGATGCTTATTTCGTTTTATCCGGCCATATACGGCCAATGGGCCAGCAGCGGCAATAACATCTATACTACCAACTCCGGCAATACCGGCATTGGCACAAATTCGCCACTGAGTTTGCTGTATGTGGTCAAAACCAGTACGGAACCGACAATAACCATAAGTAATTCGGGAGGGACAGGCGGCGCAACTTACGCAATGATTGATGATGCCAGCGGTGCTGCCTGGAAATTCAAGGCCACCCTTTCCGGCGGATTTAAGATCCGCGACCATTCCGCCGGCAACGATGTGATCACCATTGAGCCAAACAGTGATGCGAACCGGATTTGCATTAAAAATTCAGGAAATATCGGCATGGGGACTGCTTCGCCTGTTTTGTCAGCACTTTTGCATTTGGAAGCGACAAACAAGGGGCTATTATTGCCAAGGTTAACCCAGACGGAGGTAAATGCCATAAGCGGCCCGGCAAACAGCCTGATGTTATTCAATACATCTTCAGGGAAGGTCTCGGCTTATTTTGCCAGTGCCGGCATCTGGAAGAATATTGTCTATGGTTCAGGAACTATTTCGGTATTCACCTGCGGCAATTCGCTGACTATCAATCACGTTGCAGGATTGGTGGCGCCTGTCACGAAAACAGTCAATTATGGGACAGTTCTGACCTCCCTGTCAGGGAACAGTTGCTGCTGGATCACGCAGAACCTGGGCTCCGACCGCCAGGCGCTGGCAGTCAATGATGCCACCGAACAATCGGCAGGGTGGTATTGGCAATTTAACCGGCAACAGGGATATAAACATGATGGAACTAACCGGACTCCGAATACAACATGGATAAACCCCATTACGGAACACGCCGAGTGGATGACTGTAAATGACCCATGCTCCATAGAACTGGGAGTAAACTGGCGGATACCGACATACAGCGAATGGAGAAACGTAATTTTTAACGGAGGCTGGACTGACTGGAATACCTCATGGAATTCGGTATTAAAAATGCATGCCGCCGGAAACCTTAACGAGCTAACCGGCAACCTGACCTGGCGGGGTATTTACGGTGATTACTGGAGTGGTTCCCAGGGGAATGATTCGGATGGGGGGCTTCTGGAACTGGGAAACGGTATTAATGCAACTCTTTTCAGCTACAGCAAAGCGAATGGTTTCACGGTCCGTTGCATCGAGGCGCCGGCAGTGCCCGCTTTCTCATGCGGCACAGGCTTATTGATTAACCATGTTGCCGGTAGTGTCTCACCGGTAACCAAGACCGTCCTTTACGGAACGGTCAGCGGAGTGCCCGGCGAAACGGGCAAGTGCTGGATCACCAGCAACCTGGGCGCCGACCAGCAGGCCACAGCCGTCAGCGATGCTACTGAAGCTTCTGCAGGCTGGTATTGGCAATTCAACCGGCAACAGGGGTATAAGCACGACGGGTCGGCTGTTACCCCGGCATGGACAATAACCGGCATTATGGAAAATTTCGACTGGGATGCAGCAAATGACCCGTGCGTTATCGAACTGGGATTCGGATGGCATATCCCAACGATTACCGAATGGACCAACGCGGATGCTGCAGGGGGGTGGACAGATTGGAACGGACCATGGAATTCACTGCTAAAGATGCATGCAGGCGGATACCTGAATCCTTCCAATGGTGTTCTGTACGAACGGGGAACACACGGTTATTACTGGAGCAGGAATCAGAATCCAAACCAGACTTTCGACGGCCTACCGCTATATTTCTTTTCTACATACTGTGATACGGGAGTTAGCCTGAACAAGGCCAGCGGCCAGTCGGTGAGATGTGTAAGGTAGATCTAATAATAAATTTATCTTAAGAATATGAAAAACAATTCAATACATATGCAAAACATGAAAAGCGCCAGTTTATTATCAATTCTGTTAGCCATACCCATATTTTTCGGGAGTTTATCCGCCTCGGGTCAGTGGGCATTTAACGGAAACCATATTTACAATACCAATTCGGGAAACGTCGGGATAGGCACCAATAGCCCGTCCACTATTCTCTATGTTTCAAAAAATATAACAGAACCGACTATAACGGTGCGCAATCTGGGAGGAAATGGAGGTGCGACATTTTCCATGATCGATGATGCCAGCGGAGCCAACTGGAAATTCAAAGCGACACTGTCAGGCGGGTTTAAGATCAGGGACCAGATCAACAGCCTTGACGTCATAGTGATTGAACCGGGAGGGCCGGCCAATTCAATCTATATAAGCCAATCCGGAAGCATCGGGATCGGGACATCCTCGCCCGCCGGCACTGCCCTGCTGGATTTATCTTCGAATTCCAAAGGACTGCTGATCCCCAGGATGACGCAGGTGCAAATCGCAAATATTGCCAATCCTTCAGGGGGTCTGCTGGTCTTTTGCCTGGATGATGATAAATTTTATGCCTATACAACCAGTGTGAACCTGTGGAAGGAGATCCTGATGGTGCCTTGATAGAATTTAGTTTTCCCTGTTCACCGCATTTTTCATCCCTTTTACCTCAAAAATGAGGTTGTTATCATTAATAAATGCACTTTTGAAAATTATTTCATTTGTTATGATGACAAAAAGAATCTTCTTTCTAATCCTTTTTTTACTGGCTTTTAAAGCTATGAATGCGCAAAAGCTTGTGATCCGTTTGCAAGACACATCTGAAAACATCGAAACATTGAATGAAATCCGGAAACTTTACTTTTCTGGGAATGATCTTAAAATTGACTTCCATTCCGGGGCGGATGACACTTATGCGGTTGCAGATATACGAAAGCTCTATTTTACGGAGACCGTTTCTGTTTTTGAAAATAATCCCGGAACAAATTATCATTTAAAGGTTTATCCAAATCCATCCGATGATTACATCCTTGTTGCAGGGATTCCTGAAAACATCCTGACGATTGATATTTACCGGAATGATGGCCAATGTGTCTTAAAAATCGGTACAGAATCAGGTAATATCAAGATAGATACCTGCCAATTGGCCAGCGGTCTGTACTTTATCAATGCAGGAGGTTTTACATCGAAGTTTATAAAAAGATGAAAAAGATTATCTTATTGGGAATAAGCTTCCTGGCTATTTCTCATTTGTTGGCGCAGGAAAAAATGTATATCCATTTTTCGGATAAAATGACTTTGGGCGCCCAGGTTGCTGAGACAGACAGTATATTTTTCAGCGATGACGAAACCCAGGCGTTTTTCAGAATAGGCGATACACTGGCTCAGTATCCGGTTAGTTCGATTGACAGTATTAATTTTGGAGCGAATTCCGATACGGTCTTTGTATTATATAACGGGACGGATGTATCGGTGATCAATCCCATGGCATTTGAAGGAGTTACGGTGACGGTCGAAGGATCTGATGTGACAGTAAACGCTGTTACGGAAGTCCAGGATATAAACTTCTGCCTCTCGGGGACAACAGGCAACGGGATGTTCAAGATTTATACCGCAAAACGGTATAACCTGATTCTCAACGGCGTAAATCTAACCAATCCGGATGGACCGGCAATCAATGTACAGACAGGTAAGAATACCACGGTGATCCTCGCAGAGGGCTCTACCAATACCCTGGCCGATGGGACGACGTATGCTGAGCCTCCGGCCGGAGAAGACCAGGATGGCGCTTTCTTCAGCGAAGCCACGCTTAAATTTACAGGAACAGGTACACTGATCATCAACGGACATGGTACCGATAAACATGGCCTTTGCAGTGATGATGAAATAGAGGTAAATGAAGGAACCATTAATATCAACTGTGCATCAGGGGATGGCATCAATGGTAAAGAAGGAGTTATCATTTCCGGGGGGGTAATCCATATTACCGTTAACGGTGACCAGTCGAAGGGAATTAATTGTAATTCCACCCTTACGCTTAGCGGCGGAGACATCACCGTTCATAACACCGGCGATGCTGTGCTGGTACAAGCCGGGTCGGGGTATGATCCGTCGTATTGCACGGCGGTTAAAGCCGATGGCAACATTGAAATTAACGGAGCAACAGTTACGATTGTCGCCTCAGGAAAAGCCGGCCGGGGAATATCTGCGGATACAGATATCATTATTTCATCAGGAAGTGTGCAGGTGACCAGTACCGGGAATGGGGCTGTTTATACAGACTCCTCAGGCATCCTGGATGCCTATGTGGCGACCTGTTTTGACTCTGAAGGCGATATCATGATCACAGGCGGCTCGGTTATTACCTCGAGTTCGGGCTCAGGTGGAAAAGGGATCAACTCAGGAAGCGAACTGATCATCGGTACACCGGAATCTTCCCCGATAATCCAGATTACAACAACGGGTACGAAAGTGCACATTTCGGGAGGCGGCCAGAATTCAAAGGATGCAGAGGCAAAAGCGATGAAGATCGATACAGCTGTAGTGATCAACAACGGGGAAATAACAATTTCTTCTTCCGATGATGCGATCAAATCGGAAAACAGCATAACGGTCAATGGGGGAGATATCCAGGTCAATAATTCCTATGAAGGATTTGAAGCTCCTTTTATTACCATTAATGATGGCAACCTGCACCTGTATGCTTCCAACGACGGTTTGAATGCAACTTTCGGGTCGGGAGGCGAAGGAGACGATAACAGCCTTCTGACCATCAACGGAGGCTGGGTAATGCTTAGTGTTTCCAATGGTGATGGACTCGACAGCAATGGCGATATCCATATCACCGGGGGCACGACCATAGTTCACGGGCCCCAGAACGCTCCGGAAGTGGGTATGGATTACAATGGTACTTGCAATATGGACGGCGGTTTCCTGGTCATTTCCGGAACTAACTCCTTTATGACCCAGGCCCCGGATAATTCTTCCGATCAGCATTGCGTAAAAGTTATGATGAACCAGGGACTCTCAAATTCAACTTTATTCCACATTCAGGATGCTTCAGGAAACAATTTACTGACGTTTCAACCTGCTCGAACCTATTACTCTATCGTTTTTTCGTCATCGGATCTTCAGACAGGGCAAAGCTACTCGATTTATACCGGAGGATCATGCACGGGGATCAATGTGGATGGTTTGTACAGCGGAGGCGTTTATTCCGGGGGAACATTCCGTAAGTCTTTTACTGTGAATAGTATCATAACCAATGTGAATTTCTGATCTTCACCCGTTTATGTTGATATTATTTTAGCCAGTTTTCACGGGATTCACTTAAAAATCATTAATTTCATCCACTCATTTCAGGTTGTGCCGGTGTACTTCCTGGAATGGTATTAAGCATAAAATCCTTGCGATTATTCGATAACTTCTAATCTTCTCGAAATGAAAACTTTCATGCTTAGATTCAGGACTGTTCTTCTCCTTTTCTTATTCAGTATGATATTTGTTGGGGCAAACAGCCAGAGTTCCTATCTTCTGGTAAGAGGTATCCTGAAAGACAGCAAGACCGGCGAAGCCATACGCTTTGCGGCTATTACCGTTCCCGGGACAGATATCGGAACCGTTTCGAATTCCGATGGTGAGTTCACTTTAAAGGTCAGCAATGTTTTAAAAGCTGAATATTTTGAAGTTTCGCATATCAGCTATGCTACATCGCGGTTCAAAATTTCTGAGGCAACGGGAGAGGTCAGGACCTACTTAATAGAATTACAACCGGTTCAGTTAAAAGAGGTTCCTGTAATCGATGCCGATGCCAGGAAGATCGTGGAGATGGCTTTCCGGAACATCCGGCAGAACTACAGCACCGAGCCAAACATGATGACGGGCTTTTACAGGGAATATATCATGCAGCGGAGGGACTATCTTTCGATTTCCGAGGCGGTAGTCGATATATATAATGCTCCTTACCAGGGTTTTCAGAACGACCAGGTGAAGATCTTCAAAGGCCGGAAAAGTTC
>Ga0116157_10005513_pt1 | contig 11658 bp, 8 predicted proteins | sample AD_UKC048_MetaG_FD_89882 | JGI IMG/M metagenome (GOLD analysis project Ga0116157, IMG submission 89882) | Active sludge microbial communities of municipal wastewater-treating anaerobic digesters from USA - AD_UKC048_MetaG | ecosystem: Engineered > Bioreactor > Anaerobic > Digestate | place: USA... | reverse complement strand
TAGCTTTACAATTAAGCATGCAAAGCTAATTTTCAAATCAAATCAAAAAATCAAAGAACGTTTATAAATAGCTGATATATAAATTATTATAAAATATTTTAAAAACTTAACGCATCACTAGTATTTGTTAATATTAAAACTTGGGTTTCGGAGTAAATTCTTGCGTGAGACATTAAATCCCGGGGGCTGAAATGTTCAATACTTAATTTTTGCAGGCTCATATGAGGCCGCTAATTAATATTAATTCAATTAAGAATAAACGCACAAAATTAGAAGATATTCAATATGTTTAACTTCGAATTTCGGGGTAAAACATATTTAACAGCATAGATTGATGGCTGTTAGGATGAGCCCACTTTGTAGTGGTTTTGCGCTTATCGGAATTGGTAGTTTCTTTCTTTTTTTTGTCGGGGACGAACCATTGAATCATTTTACGGAATAAATCACCGATCGTATTGAATTCATCGGTGAAAAATATACCGGCTCCATTGGTATATGGACCATATTCCATGTCAAGGTCTTTATTTGCACGTGTGAAACCTTTAACACGCAGGTTGCCCTTTTTGTTGATTTTTACCTGTACTTCGAAATCTCCAACAATATTGCTTGCCTGCGACTGGTGTTGTCCGACCCCCAGATTCCCGTTTATCAGGATTCTGTCGTTGAGCAACTGTGTTGATAGAGCCACCTCCAGCTCCTGTGACGAAATTTCGTCTCCTGGCCTGTATTTTACCCCGATGTCGAAATCTTTGGTAATCTGCGACAGCCAGTTGCTTAACTGATTTGTAAGGAGTTCGCTTGCTGTATTCCCAACGGCACTGGCATTCCTTCCCTGAGCATAGTCGGGGCGCATGTTTTCGGGTGTATAAAAACGATTCATTATGAGAAGGTAAAGCAGTTGCTTGTTCTTTTCATCATCCGACATGTTATTCAATTGCGACAGAACTTTATCGTCGGCATTGGGAACTTTTATATCGAAAGCAATATCCGGAGTCATCAGGCTTCCGGTCATGCTGATGTAACACTCAACATTTTGAAGCTTTTTATAGGTACTGCTCGAATCAATGGCAATCATTAAATCGTAGAGGGGTGCCCTGAGCCGGTACACTGCGTTGATATTCATCACGGCATCGTAAGGGTCGCCATTCCATACTATGGTTCCACCTTCGGCGACCTCAAACCGTTTGTTAATCACATTTTCAAGAGTGAAGAGGTAACTCCCTTTTACCACTTCCACTTCTCCAATCATTTTAAAATCTTCGTTAGAATCGTAGTAGATATTTAGGTTTCCCTTGCAATTGGCTTTTATCATATCCCCGACTTTCGGATCAAATACTATTTGGGCTTCAGCATCGGGTGTTAGTTCAATATCCATGTTCAGGTAATACGACATGTCGGATTCTTTCTCTGTAAGAGAAGCTATGTCGGTAACAGCAGTATCGCTTTTAATGAATGTGAGAATGGTATTTTCACCGGCTTCATAGCTTTCGGTCATCGGAAGAACAAATATGGTATTGGGCTCTGTTTTTATAACCACATCAATGCCAAATGCCGAAATGTTACCTTTGATCTGAACATTTCCCGATCCATAAGCTGTACCATAAAACAAACTGTTATCAACCTCGGTAGTATTCAACATTTTCAGGTTGTTGGTGTTAATGTCGAATGCAAATCTGAAGTTCTCGAAATTATCGTGATATACACCTCCATTAACTGTTCCTGTATTATTTTCTAAGTCTTTAACTACAAAACGGTTGAACAGAATCGAGTTGGGGGTAATCCAAACAGTATCGTTCAGGTTTACTTTAAGCTTCAGGTAATCGTAGGTCAGCTGGGCTCTTTCAAAATCGATGAAGCCTTCCAATTCAGGAGTTTTTGTGGTTCCTGTGATGTTGATCCTGCCATCAATAAATCCTTTAGTATCGCTTACATCCACAGTGTTAAGATAGGGTTCCAGTACCTCAAGTTTGAAATTGTCGATTTCTGCTGTAATGTTCATCAGATCTTTTTCTACAATGTAATTCCCGTTGAAGCGCAGAAAAGGGTTTGACCCCATGAGCCGGAATCCCTGATCATTATTCAACCAGTCGGCCGAAAGATCGAACCTTCCAAACTTCTCCTTATTCACCGTAAGTTGATCGACCGATATATTGGTTTTAAACACGGGTGTGCCGTAAAGCCCCGAAACCCTGCCACTGGCAGTTAAAACCCCATCAAGGTTGTATCCCAAATCGGCTATGAGCGGATTAATGTTATTCAGTTGTGTGTTTTCGATATAGAATCGCAACAGCTTATTTTTATCCTCCGAAAGAAAACCGTCTATCCTAAGCGATTGGTCGCCATAGAATACTACAAAATTGTCGATAGTTATATCGGTAGTATCAATTATAATTGCAGTTTCTTCGACTCTCCAGTTTGTATTATTAATATTAATCTCCGATTCGTAAATATTGGCAAAAATCAACAATTTGTCGGTGTTCTCTTTTCGTTTCAGAATAGCAGAAAGCGAAACATTCCCCGAATAATCGGGTTCTGCTTTATCATCCCAGAGCATTATCAGGTAAATGCTGTCGTTTTCGGCATGCAGACCGATGGCCAGATTATTGAATATATTTAGTTTGCCTGCATTTACAGCTGCAGATCCCATATCGAGCTTAATGCTTTTAGAATTAGTGGAAATATAAAAGTTTCCTCCCTCAACCGAAATGGAATCATAGATAATACGGGGTAATTGCGATTGCGCTGTAAACAAACCTGTCGATGATTCCATCCTGCCTTCTACAAGCCAATCATCGTTTATTCGGAGTTGTGGTATGAAGAAATCAAAAATACTGTTCAGGTTTTTCAGATGCAGCTCATACGTAAAATCGTTCTTCGAAAAATACCGGTGTTCGGTATTCTCTGTTACCATCGACGGTAAATAGGTAGAAACCAGCGAAGAAAACACTTGTGTTAGTTCGATGAAGTTGTATTTCCCCTGTAGATTTAAATCGAGATAATCGCTTTTAACCGTGAAGATCTGCATGTTATTTTCTTCAGTGGCTCTTACCTTAATGGCATCAAGGGCAATTATTTTTCCATTGTAATTTACATTAATGTCGTTCACAACGAGTTTTCCGATGACCGCTTCGGTAATGTCGCCCCTGAAGTCGGCGTTCATATTCAGCTTAACAGATGCATTCATCGACGTATCAACCAAAACTTCATCAATATTAGCATCAATATCCATTTGCAGTAGAGCCACGGGTTCATCGCCTGATGTATTATAACTGCCGTTTATATTGAACTTTAGGTTGGGGTCATTTACATGTATTTCGCCTAGCAATAACGCGTTGCTGAAATCGCCATCTATATCAATGTTTCGATAGGTATAATCAAGTATTTTAATATAATCAATGGTACAGTCAACATTCGCCGTGAAATTTCCTTTAGAGTCTGCTTCACCCTTTAGTTTGGCATTCATGCTCATGTTTCCGAAATTTTTATTATCCTGAATTAATTCACCAAGATGCAGGTCGTACACATCGATTTTCCCGTTGAATGCAATCTTTTCTTTGTCCATATCATACGACAATGCCAGGTCGGTTTTCAGGTCGCCTGCATCGGTGCTCAAAGAACCGTAAGTTACCAAATCATTTATCATACCGGTAATATTACCTTGATAACGTACTAAGCCCAGTGTGTGAATGTTCTTGGGAAGTTTTGCTGCCGGGTCGCTGCTAAAGCACTGCATGAGATGCTCCACTTCATTAACCGTAGTACTTAAATTGGAAATGTCGGCAAAAACAAATGCTTCTGAAAAGTTTTCCAGATTACTGCAACTGATATCGGCATTCAGTCGTGTGTTTTCACCATATGAAAAACTGAAGTCTTTGAGCTTGATGTCGGATAGTTTTCCTTTCAGGTTGCCCTGAAATGCCAGATATTCATCAATACAGAGCACATCGGGCATGAAAAGTGAAATGTCGCGTAACGAAATCCGGCAAGTGTCGATTTGCAGATTAACTTTCATTTTTTTGAAAGGGTCGCTCAAATAATCATCGCCGTTACCTTCTACCTGTGCTTTGTGGCATAACAATATCGATTCACTTGTCCTGAAAACAAGCTGGTCGAAATCAATTCCCTTCGGATTATACTTTATATGTGCCGAAAGCTCTTCTATATTCAGTCCGCTTCGGTCGTAAAAACTAAATTCGTTCAGGTCAAGCTCGATTGTGTCGGCATACATCTGAAAGTCGCTTATCCATACGTTAAAATTATCAAGGCTGATATGCTTAACATCAAGACCTTTTGCAGCAATGGGTGCATTCCGGTCGTTGTAATCAAACCGTGAATTTTCAAATTCAAATTCATTGCAGAAAATATCGAAGCCACCGGAAGACGTGGTATCGTTGGAGGTGAATTTTTTAATCAGGAAATCCATATTATTCACACCGGCTGTGTCCACATATAAATTCAGGTATGCTTCGTTAAAAACCAGGCGGTCGACATATATTTTTGAATCCATTATTTTTACCGCTGATATTTTCGTATATAGCTCGTTGGCATAAATCAGGGTGTCGTGGTTCATATCTTCGAGATATACACCTCCGAAAACAATTTTATTCGGGAAATTGACATACACTTTTTCGATACTGAGCTTCAACCCGTAATGCTCAGCAAAATACTGTATGGCCGTGCGGGTCATAACACTTTGTACTGAAGGAAGCTGAAGTAGGATGAATATGACAAAAAACCAATGCAGTAGCCATAAGGCTACAACCAACAGAAATCTTTTAAATCTGAACCAACCCAAGTCGATATTATTAATAATGCAAAACTAAGACAGATTTTGCTCCAATAAAACCATTTTAACGCCATTTTCGTTATTTTTGCCAACTGATTATGGTTAATAATCCAAACATACTCGCTATTGAGTCATCATGCGACGATACATCAGCAGCTGTGATGTGCGGTTCTGTAGTGATGTCGAATGTAATTGCATCTCAGGCAGTTCACTCCTTGTATGGAGGTGTGGTTCCCGAGCTGGCCAGCAGAGCTCATCAGCAAAATATTGTGCCTGTAGTCGATTTGGCCATAAAAAAAGCAGGGCTTACAGTCTCCGATATTCATGCCGTTGCCTTTACAAAAGGTCCGGGATTGCTTGGATCCTTATTAGTAGGCGCTGCATTTGCCAAGTCGTTTGCACAGGCACAGGGAATCCCGATTATTGCTGTAAACCATTTGCATGGACATTTATTATCGAATTTTATTGTTGAAAAAGACGAAGCTCCTGTTTTCCCACAATTCCCCTATCTCTGTTTGTTGGTTTCGGGTGGACATACGCAACTCGTAATTGTGCGCGATTATCTGCAATTTGAGATTATAGGAAAAACAATTGACGATGCTGCGGGAGAAGCATTCGATAAATGTGCCAAAGCAATCGGACTCGATTATCCGGGTGGTCCCATGGTTGATAAACTTGCGGCTACGGGTAATGAACTCGCATTTACATTTGGTCTGCCGCGCATCAGAGACTACGACTACAGTTTCAGCGGACTGAAAACATCGTTTTTGTACACGCTTCGCGATCATCTGAAAGACAATAAAAACTTTGTTGAAGAGAATATGAATGATCTTTGCGCCAGCCTCCAAAAAGCAATCATCGATGTTTTGGTCGCAAAACTGAAAAAAGCAATTCGTGATACCGGCATTAAAACAGTTTGCATCAGCGGTGGTGTTGCCGCTAATATGGGATTACGATTACGACTGACCTTGCTGAGCGAAAAAAATCACTGGAACGTGTTCCTTCCGAAAAAGCAATACACAACCGATAATGCAGCTATGATTGCTGTGGTTGCCAATTATTGCTATTCAAAAGGGTTTTTCGATGAACTTAGCGTTTCTCCGCTTGCCCGCCTCGATGTTCAGGATTTCTGAGATTTGATAAAAACTGTCATTTTGTCTTGCATTAATCTGTGGCAAACATTTTGAAATCACCATTCGGAACAATTAAATTAAAAAATTATGCTATACTGGGTTATATTTGGATTTTTTCTAATCTTGAGTGTTATTGTAAGTTCTGTCCTTAAATCAAAGTTTAAGAAATACTCAAAGATTCCAACACAGGGTTTTATTACGGGAAGAGAAGTTGCTGAAAAAATGTTACGCGAAAACGGTATTTACGACGTAAATGTTGTTTCGGTCAGAGGTCAGCTTACCGATCATTACAACCCTCTTACAAGAACCATTAATCTTAGCCAGGATGTATATTCCGGGAATTCGGTTGCAGCCGCTGCCGTGGCTGCTCACGAAACCGGCCATGCACTGCAGCATGCTCAGTCGTACAGTATGCTGAATATTCGTTCAAAGCTGGTGCCTGTGGTAAGCTTTGCATCACGGTGGGTACAATGGGTCCTGCTTGCAGGAATAATTATGGTGAATTCTTTCCCACAGTTGCTGCTTGCCGGCATTGTGCTGTTTGCCCTTACCACGCTTTTCAGCATTATTACCCTCCCCGTAGAAGTGAATGCGAGCAGCCGTGCTTTGCAATGGTTACAAACAGCCCGCATTACTACTGATGAGAATCACCGGTACGCTAAAGATGCTTTGCAATGGGCTGCAACTACCTATTTTATTGCTGCAATATCGTCGCTCGCCACTTTACTGTATTTTGTCCTTATTTACATGGGTGCACGCGATTAATTGCTGATTTCTTTAAAAAATGTTAAAGCAGGCAACTTTTTTTATTTTTTTGGTCTGATAATTGTTTAAGTTTGCACGTTACATTGAAAATTAACCTAAATCAGGGCAAAATGAAAAAAATCTATTTAATGGGCATATTACTGATGGGCTTTATTGCCGTTTATGCTCAGGGAGCTGTTCAAACTACCACAATTAAATGGGAGCAAACCGAAAATAATTTCGGAACATTTAAAGAAGATGCCGGTCCCCAGTCGTTTACTTTTAATTTCACGAACACGGGAAAAGTACCTTTAGTACTCACTGATGTTAAAGCTTCGTGCGGTTGCACCACACCGCAATGGTCGAAAGAACCCGTGCAACCGGGTAAAAGCGGATTTGTTACTGCTACATACAACCCCAGTGGCCGTCCGGGCTCATTTAGTAAGTCGATTACCGTTACTGCAAACACCGATCCTGCTTCAACCGTACTGAAGATTTCGGGAGAAGTAATACCTATGGCTCCGCCACAGGAAAATAAATAGAGTATTTATCAGTTAATTAAATATTAAAATGTTGAATATATGAAAAGATTAATTTTAATTTCGGCAGCTCTTTTTGCTGCATTTGGCCTGATGGCTCAGCAAAAAACCGCTAACATTTCATGGGAGAAAACATCACACGATTTTGGTGCGTTTAAAGAAGAGGCTGGCCCCAAAACTGCTGTTTTCAACTTCACCAATACCGGCAGCGAACCCCTTATTGTTACCAATGTGAAAGCTTCGTGCGGTTGCACAACTCCCGATTGGACAAAAGAACCAGTTCAACCCGGACAAAAAGGTTTTGTTAAAGCCACCTATGACCCCAAAAACAGACCGGGAAAATTCGATAAATCGATAACAGTAACAACCAACACAGAGCAACCAACTACTATTCTGCGCATTTCTGGTGACGTTACACCCAGAGAAAAAACTCTTGAGGATTTCTACCCAAAGGCAATCGGAGATTTACGCCTCAAAACCTCACACCTTGCATTTGTAAAAGTATATAACACGAAAAAGGCGGTCGATTCCATTCCTATTGTTAATATGGGAACAACTGATTTGAAACTTACTTTTTCCGAAATCCCTGCTCATATTACTATTAAAGTTGTTCCTGAAGTGTTAAAAGGCAAATCAGGCAATGCAGAGTCAGGACAGAAAGGCAACATTATTGTAACTTACGACGGTACAAAACAAAAAGATTTTGGGTTTATCATGGACAGGGTAGTGATGTCGCTTAACGGTGTTCCCCAAACCAACGACAGGATTTCGATAAGCGCTACGGTTGAAGAAGATTTCTCATACATGTCACCTGAAGAAAAAGCAAAAGCTCCCCATATGTCGTTTAATTCAACTGAATTTGATTTCGGCAAAATTAAAACAGGAGAAAAAGCCAGCTACGACTTCACATTCACTAACACAGGGAAAAGCGACCTGTATATACGCAAAATCAAAGCTTCATGTGGCTGTACTGCTACCAATCCCGAAAAAATGGTGATAAAACCTGGCGAAACCAGCAAAATTGGTGTAACCTTTAATTCCAGCGGGAAAAAAGGGAATCAGAATAAAACCATTACCGTTATCGCCAACGATCCGGATTCACCCAGCATTATTCTCAAAGTAAAAGGCGAAGTGTTGGAATAGGAGCATTGTAAAAAAAAACGAAAGGCTGGCTGTTTGTCAGCCTTTTTTTATTAATTTGCAATTCAATAAATTACCTAACTATGAAAAAACTGATTTCAAGTTGTATATTTCTCCTTGCAATTGTTTTTCTTGCCACTGCACAAACATATCCCGATTACCTCCCAAACAGGGTAATATTTAAAATTAGACCCGAGCACAGGAATGCAATTTCTGATAGAAAAGTTCACGACGAAAACTTGAAGTATCTGTTTGAAGAATACCGGGTTTCCGCTTATTATCAGAAATTTATAGGCAGCAAGGCCCCAGAAACAGAATTCGATAAATATAAGCGTAAAATGATTGATATCAGCACTATATACGAAGCAGAGCTGAATGCTGACATATTTGCATTTATCGGTAAACTTGAAAAGCTTGAAATAGTTGAGTATGCTCAGCCACACTACCTTCCACAGCTTCTGTATATCCCCGATGACCCTTATAATACAACAAACCAGTTCCATTTGGCAAAGATTATGGCATACGAAGCCTGGGACATTAGCAAGGGCGACAGCAGCATTGTGATAGGTATTACCGACACCGGAACCGACATCGATCATCCTGACCTTATTTATCAGATTGCCTATAATACCAACGATCCGGTTGATGGAGCCGATAACGATGGCGACGGATTTATCGATAATTTCAGGGGATGGGATCTGGCAGAATACGATAATAACCCTCAGGCGGACTCGTCACCGCACGGAACATGGATTACCGGATTAAGTTCTGCAGAAACCGATAATGGTATCGGGGTTGCGGGTGTTGGTTTTAAATGCAAATACCTCCCTGTGAAGATTTCGGATAACGAAAACCAACTCACTATGGCTTACGAAGGTATAGTGTATGCTGCCGATCATGGTTGCAAGGTTATAAACTGTTCCTGGGGGGGGAGCCATCGTGATGCTCTGGGGCAGGATGTGGTTGATTATGCCGTAATCAACAGAGATGTATTGGTAATTGCCGCCTGTGGGAATACCAACAATCAGATAGACTATTACCCGGCCTCGTTCGACAGGGTTCTGTCGGTAGCAGCAACAACCTGGAAAGATGAAAAATGGTCGCCACTGAACACACAAACCACCTCGGGAAGCTCCTACAGCTATCGCGTTGACATTTCTGCTCCGGGTGCTATGTTGTATTCCACCGACAATGGAGGTTACCTGACCTGCTGGGGAGGGACGTCATTTGCATCACCGGTAGTTGCCGGGGCTGCCGGAGTTTTACGCTCATATTACCCACACCTTTCGGCACTGCAGATTGGAGAATTACTGAAAATAAGCTCGGATAACATCGACACAGTGGCATTTAATGAGCCGTTTGCCGGTATGCTCGGAGCCGGAAGAATAAACATGTTTAATGCTATAACCGATGAATTCACACCTTCTATTATTATGGAAGATATTGTGGTTGAAGACGATCGTGAAAACAACTATGAGAACTCCACGCTGGTTAAGGTTAAAGGAAATGTGATTAATTACCTTGCCGATGCCGAAAATGTTGTTGTACAGGTTTCTTGTTCTTCGTTGTTTGTTACCTTACTTACAACACAAATCAGCATTGGCGATTTGGCAGCAATGGAGCATTATTCTCTTGATGAACACTCTATTCAGCTGAACATGGCAGCAAGCACTCCCGTTAATACCCCTGTTCTTCTCAAGCTGCAGTTTACAGCCGATAACTATATTACGGTTCAGAATATCGAGATCACTTTAAACCCCGGATGTAAAAACTTGAATGTTAATGATATCAGTTTGCCGGTGGCAGCGAATGGCAGGTTCGGCTATTACGATGTTGCACGGAAATTCGGAGATGGTATGGATTATCGTGAATTTGATGACTTATTCAACGATTGTGGTTTAATTGCAGGAACCGCTTTAAACACCGTGTTTTGCTCCGTAAGGCAGCAATCTGATTTTCTACCGGTAACTTCACCTGTATATGTGAATCCTCCTGAGTCCGGCGATATGCAAATAAGCTGTTCCATGAACGAATCGAACGATATTAATTCATTGGGGATTACAATTAATCAGAATGTTTACGCTTGGATGGCCGAAGAATATAAAAATCTTGTAATTATCGATTATAAATTTATCAATACTACAACCATCCCTGTTACGGGGTTATATGCAGGAATATTTGCCGACTGGGATTTGGTGAACCCGTATGAGAATATTGCTTCATACGACTTTCAGGATAAGTTTATATTTACCCAGCATACAGGCGCAAATACCCTGTATTGTGCGATGAAACTGTTATCGCCCCAGAATGAAAACCACTATTGTCTGGAACTGGTGAGCGGTGGAGATGGCTTGGTGGATCTTACTGATGGCATGTCGGACAGTGAAAGATTTTATATAATCTCGAATTCGAGAGATGAAATGCTTACCGACAGCAACGGCGAAGACGCAGCAAATGTGGTTTCAGCAGGCCCTGTGAACATTGCTCCCGCCGACACTGCAACCATGGTATTTGCTATGTTTGCGGCCGAAAACTATTTCGACCTCAAACAGACTGCAGAGCATGCGCAGGCGTTGTATAACACTTTGCTTTATCCCAATGGTATAACCGCTAATTCGACCGAAGATATTAGGGTATATCCAAATCCGGCTTCCGATTACCTGATAGTGGAAATTCCAGAGGTGTTGCTGCATGACGCAGTATCGGTATGTATTACCGATGTCTCTGGCAGGAATGTGTTTTCTGACTGTATTGGTGAAAAAAGGAGTGTTATTGGTTTGCGTTGGCTCAAACCGGGAATTTATACGGTGGAGATACGTGCAGGATCAACTCCGTTCGTAAAAAGGATTTCAGTAAACCTATAAGTATCACAGGGGGCTGGTAATTCAATGAGCTGGTTCATTGAGGATTGGGCGGGAAAAAGTTTTTTTGCTCGGTTTTATAGAATTCGGCAACGATTTTTTCGGAACGTTTGATGCTGGCTTTGAGCCAACCAATGAAAACTTCTGCTTTGTCAGCTTCGCTGAGTCTGAAGTCAACCTTACTGCTGCGTAGTTTATGCGACAGAAAATGTATGCATATAGCAGCAGTAACCGAAATGTTCAGGCTCTCGGTAAAGCCAACCATGGGAACACTCAGATGTTCATCTGCATTGTTGAGCACATAAGGGCTGAGCCCGTTGACTTCTGAACCAAAAAACAATGCAAACGGACCCCTGGTAATATCGAAATCGCCGAGTGTGGTCGATTCATTACGGGGAGAAGTGGCAATAATTCTGTAACCTTTTTTTCGCAGCGTTTCTACTGCCGAAGGAGTG
>Ga0116157_10005512_pt1 | contig 11660 bp, 8 predicted proteins | sample AD_UKC048_MetaG_FD_89882 | JGI IMG/M metagenome (GOLD analysis project Ga0116157, IMG submission 89882) | Active sludge microbial communities of municipal wastewater-treating anaerobic digesters from USA - AD_UKC048_MetaG | ecosystem: Engineered > Bioreactor > Anaerobic > Digestate | place: USA... | reverse complement strand
TTGCACCCCGGGAGATTGCACTAGCCTAAGTAGTGCCGTATGGCAAGGGGCGTACCCTGCCACTCCGGCTACAGGAGTATTCAAATGTGGCATCACTGCCGCCCATCCGGGCGGGACAAGCCGGGAGACCGCCTCAGTCACAAGCTGGCGCGGTCTCCTGAACCATTAATTTTTAATAATTCATTGCTAAATATGATAAATCACGCATACGTCAAAATATCGCTGCAGCGTATAAAATGACAAGGTTGAATTGGTTGGTTTATCGAATGATTTCAATCTGCTTGGAATGGCTACTTCTGTATGACGTTGTTTGCTCCTTGTTCTTATTCGAATGAGGGTAAGATTTGTCCCTTTCTGCAGAGAAGGGAGTAATAACAACACCATAAGCTATTCTTGGCAGATATAGAAACAAAAATCCGTCCGCCTTATGGCGAGACGGATTTTTGTAATGAGAATTAACACCTTATTTGGTCAGTCGAGCGGCTTGCTTCAATTTTTTGATCGATCTTTCGTATTTCATGTCGTCGCCGATTAGCATCTCGACATCTTCACTGATCCGGGTGAGTTTTCTGGAATGACCCTCCAAGATGTGCGTGTGTTTGTTTAGGGTTTGGTTTGTATCAAAGAGATCAGCTTTCACATCGTGAATCCCAGTCTTTATGCCGGAAACCTGAACCTCGACACTCTGGATGCGGCCATCTAGCTGTTTGAGAACTTTGTTGTTTTGTTCAAATTTGTCGTCCATTTCAGCATTAAGTTGGTCTAGACTGTCTGTAAGAGTTGTTGCCAGATTATCGAATTTTTCCTCGTGCCTTGCAAGCTGTTTTTGTATTGATTCAAACTGACTATCAAAACCCGAAAGCTTATTTTCAACCTGCTCAAACCGTTTATCAACCTGCTCAAACCGTTTATCAACCTGCTCAAACCGTTTATCAACCTGCTCAAACCGTTTATCAACATTATTAAAACCTGCCTGCATTGCTTTTGTGAGCGCATCTATTTTATCTCCAAGTTTTTGGAAATTTTCGTCTGGCATAACGATATCTTATCACTGCAAAACGATACCGTGTCAATAGATTGTGCTGCTGACAAATGTTTTCGTTTTTGCTAGACTGGAAGTCAAATTCTTAGAAGTCCAAATCTCAATGCAAAATGAATAATTCTAGACAAAAAACCGGTACATTATTTGTCGTTGCCACACCAATAGGGAACCTGCAGGACATTACTTTGCGAGCCATTGAGACACTCAAAAGCGTTGATTTTGTTGCCTGTGAAGATACTAGAGTTACGGGAAACCTGCTGAAACATTTAAACATCAAAAAGCCGTTGATTTCATATTTTCAACACTCCGAGCTCTCAAAAATCGACCACATTATTGATCTATTGAAAAAAGGCAACGATATCGCTCTGGTCACTGACGCAGGAACACCGGGAATTAGCGATCCAGGGCAGGCCCTAATTCGAAGAATTAGAGACTTAGAAAAACCCAAATCCCAGACTCCAAAGCAAAAAGAAAACCAAGGTTCAGAGTTTCAAAGCCAAAACAAAATGATTGTCATTTCGAGCGAAGTCGAGAAATCTACTATTAGTGGATCCCAGATCAAGTCCGAGGATGACAATGGAGGTGTTAAAATACCAATCCTTCCCGTTCCTGGCCCGAGTGCTGTTGCCGCTATTGCATCGATATCTGGGATGATAGAAAAAGAGTTCTACTTTGCCGGATTTTTACCTAAGAAGAAGGGACGACAGACCACTTTTAAGAAACTTTCAGCCCTTGATTGCCCGATTATCCTCTATGAATCAGCTAATCGATTAGGGAAGCTTTTGGGGGAAATCAAGACCTATTTCGGCTCAAACACCGAAGTTTTTGTTGGTCGGGAGATGACAAAAATGTTTGAGACCTATTATTTTGGTACACCAGATCATATCATTTCTGAGTTGGATAAAAATACATTGAAGGGAGAGGTTAGTGTAGTTCTCAAAAGCGAATGGTTGCAAAGGGAATGATTTGGACCTGATCGCGTCGAGCTGTATCCATTAGCTGATAAAACGGTAATCCCATTCATAACGAATTGTGTTATACTGTTATTATGAATGAAATTGAAGGGGAATTAGATATTGATGAACTTAGAGAGATCGGTGTTGATCCGGAATTTTTTATTGTGGAAGAGCAGCCTGAGGGGATAGATAAAGAAAGTCCTGATCAAAAAGCCAAGCGTCAAGCAGCTAAGAATTTGCGGAGAGCAACCATTGAAGCGCTTGATTATATTAAACTGCAGAAAGCCAAAACCGAGTTTACCTACATTGACTCAGTTGAAACGCCTAAGCGTGAAAGGATGATGGTTTGGCCGATGATCGAGCCGAATAATAGCTTTCTCTCCAAATGTAGAAGAAAATATTTGACTTTTTTGCTAAGTAAACAGGGCTATAGGCAACCAGAAAAGATGGTATCACTAATTGCCTACCTGGAAGCAAATTCCTCTCAGGGAAAATTAGATCAAATTCAGGTGTCAAGCCAAAGCTATAAACAGGAAAAGGATAAATATCATAAGCAGGGGTATTCTGGTGTTTTACTTGGTGATCTCGACCATGACAAAAGGGTGACTTTGGAGAGGATCAGATTTTGCTACTACCGTTTTAGCGAATATGACTCTCAGTCGATTAGTACAATTGTTGAGAAAATATCTAATCCAATTGAAGTTTTTGAAAGACTTAGATCGTTTGGCTTTGATTTATCAAATGTACTTCTCTCAAGCCATCTTAACCTAATCTTATATTTAGCAAGAGAGAATTCTCTTCGCGTTTTAGAACGGCTAGAGGCAATAAAGAATCGCCCTGACAGATTCAGCCTCCATGATAACATTCCTTGGCTTAATGAAGCGGGATCATTACTGGGAAGGCTCACTCCCGAAAAAGTCGACCAAATTGATAAGCTTCTCGGTAGACTAGGAAATGAATTTGATTTACGGGAAGTTCCTGACTATTTGGACTTGATTGAAGACTCAAGATGCTTGAAACTGTTGGCTTATATTTATAGCCTCTCTGATGCGTCAGAAACCGATTCTTTTCGGAAAGAAGTGATTTCCAGGATTGTCAGAATTAAGAACTCGAATTTGCTTGACCCTCTCTTGGGGGTAATTACATCAGGAATCGATTTTGACCGACGAAAATTACTTGATTTTATTAGATATAGTTATTTTTCAGACTCCCATCTGGATGACCTTTCGAAAAACTTGAGTCATGTTCTGCAATCTGATGAGTACCGGTCCCTACACAGCAATTCCAGGCTGAGAGAATTTACTCGCCGAGCTGCCGTTGTAACAGGGAAACCGATTGCTCTATATGATCTTGAACATCTAGGAGAATTACAGAAGCACCCAGAATTCTTAGCGATTGCTAATTGTCTCCGAAGATGGGGGGTCAGTGGGTCGGTGACAGGGTTTTGTAAGGCAATCATTGATCATAATGTAACAGATACGATTCTTTCGCCGGAATTTGATGGATTTATTGAAAGCATAAAGGGGGTAAGCAATGGTAAATATCTTCTTTCGACGGCAGATCTTCTTTCGGGGAATGATAAAGACGGCCGCGGAAGGTTATTGGAGCTATTTGAAAATCGGGGAATCAGGGAGTTCTTAGCGACACCTGAAGCTAAAATCGCAGCAGGTTTTTTTCGAAGCTTCTGGTTGAGTGAGGTTGAAACGTACAAGAATCTTGCAGGGCTTCCTGACGGTTTATCTCTGGCGCGTTTCTTGGTTGATAATTACCAAATAGATTTTGATTCTTATTCATTCGCCATTCAATCTTTTGCCAGTGTATGTAACAATGAATCCCTAAAAAAAATCTTGATGAGTAATGAGGCAACAGAGCTGCACAAGATTCTCAAGGAGAGGATCGGCTTTCGCTTTAGCCTTTACGAAGCTTCCGAATTTGCTTGCTTATGTAGCAATACAGAATTAAAAAATCAGTTACTAAAAGAAGAATCATTAGTCTTTCTGGGGGAGGTTGCTCCGAATTCTGGAGCCAAGAATATTCTCGAATGTCTGCCCATTCTTGGTCAAGAAGGATCAAAATCGTTGGCATTGGAGCTTCGGCACAACTACGATTATTGGCTGGTCTCTTCTTACCTTCCTATATTAGCAGAGATAAGCAACAACCCAGACATAAAGAATAGATTGCTTAACCAAAAGAAAATCCAAGCATTGAAAGCTTCTTTGCAGCTAACCAAGGAACATTTTGATTTAACTAAGTTTCGGGAGTATCTTGAAGCACCAAATGATTTCCCAGAATTTTTATATGAACTATATAAATGGTCGAGCAAGGATAACATTGGCTTTGGCAATTTCCGAGCTCTCATGAAAATATATGACCAGCGCAAACTTGTTTTTGGACTACTCACTTCTTTGGCAGATAGCGGTATTCGACCAAACTTTGCTGTGAGTCATATCATTCTGCTTGCAGAGACTCTTCCTAATCTTAAGTGCGACATTGCCAGCTTTGTCGGTTGCATGACCAATATAAAAGAAGTTATACCAAATTTTGTTTTTCTTTCTAGCTCTCACTCTTATATCGAGACCCTTGGGGAATTAGCCCAGAGATCGTTGAAAATCAACGAAATTAGCAATCTTGTTGCCTTAATAAGGAAATCGCTTCAGGTGTCAGACGATTATACGGTTTCCGTGGAGGATCTCTCTGACGCACTTTTCTTTAGTGATAACAAAAAAGAGATTGAGGATACTGTTTCTGGGCTTCAGGATCTTGGGCATCGTCCGATTTCCGATTATCAAAAAGTTAAACAATCCAGACTTTTAAAGAAGATGGCCGACTTTGGTAGTGTTGTAATGTGTAGGGAAATTAGAAATCACTTTTCAAATTTTTGTCCAGATCTAAACTCTATCACAGCAACAATTCACACACAGGACGGAGAAAATTGTTCAGTTGAGCTAATTAATCCCTATGAAAATCTTTTGTTTAATCACAGGGGATGGTTTTTTTCGCGTCTGGTTGATATTGCTTCGGAAAATAGGCAAATACCAGCAGAGTTTATAAATGCGCTCGAGCGATTGCTTAGGTTAAAAAACCAGGACTCTATGAGTGAGATTATGGAGGGTAGCTTTTTGGATAATATTACCGATTATTTCAATAAATTGCTCCAGTCCATTGGTCTTAATGATATCAAAAGTGGCCATTACTCTAACTTTGCGTTTGATGACGCAGTCTTGCTCGCCTTGTCAAAGGAGCCTGAGAAAATTGGCGATATCATCGATTTGATAAGAAATTATCTCTTGAATAGCCCGGAGCTTGGTGGATTCTATTTAAAGAGATTAAATGAATTCCTTGATTTAGAGCCAGAGTCTCGGGCAAGTTACATATTTAGCGAGATGTTGTCCAGTGGCTTCCTGGAGCCTGCAAAGAGACTTAGCGATAAGGAGAAATTCAGCCAAGAAATTATCAGTTCGTCGGTCAAGTTGGGCACTAGAAAGAGCATTGAGAACGGAGAGGTTTTGCTAGCATTTAAAATAAGCAGAGCTTTTAATGTCAGAGATGAGGCGCTCGAAACAACTTTTGAGCTACTGGGTGAGAAGATGACACTTGATACTTACCATGTAATTGAGCGTCTCCTAAATAATGATACTGATAGTCAGTTTTTGGCTAGCCTTGAAATAACAAAAAGTGGCAAAACAGGTATTTCTCAAATAAGAGAGAGATTGATAAAACTAAGGGGCGAGGTTTTAAGCGAGCAATTCAACCCTCACGGTCTGGCACCATTTTATTTGGTTTATCTCAGAACATATTTAAGGGTTGATATCAGTCAATGGGGAAATCATGATCTAAATACCTTCTCCAGAACAATTGATCAACATGCTAGATTGAAGGAAAACGGTTACATTGCTCCTTTAGCGCCAGAATATTATGAGAGCGGTAGTGTTCGAATAGATACAGTGGACAAAGAAGAACAGAAGGCCTTTCGGTTTTCAGAGTCATTTCTATCGAGATGGAACACATTGCTCGCATCGATACAAGAAGCTATCTCGCTCACCGGAGAAAAAAATGCTCTGTCAATTCTAGCGGATCGTGCCGGCGTAAAGCTCACGGCCTTCATTGATCAATTACGAACAAAAGCGAGTACTCCCGAGCCTAATGCAAAAATAGATCCTGATAAAAGGAAGGCGATGATCGAATCAAGAATTGCTGAGCTTTCTGCAATTAACCTGAGGAGTGTCGCAGGATTTGAGAAAAATTTTGAGCTTCTTGCTACGGTTCCAGGGATTGATGAAGAATTGAGAGTTTTGCTGTTTTTAATAGCTCTGCACAGGAATCGCCAGAATGTGAACATGATAAAGGAGCTCTCTCACATCAGTGAACCGTCAGTTGATGACATTCCCAAGATTATGGATTTCGTCGATCATATTACCAACAAAGAAGTTTGGCATAAGTATTTCAAAAGCAAAAGTGCTCTAAAACTTTTTGGGAGCATTGTTGATGTTAAAGCTTTGCAGGAAGAATATTTGAGAGCTCAAAATCAAGCAATTGTTGGTACCACAACGCTTGATTTTATCCCGACACGAGGCCCCCTAATGGAATTTTCTGGGCATATCGCAGATGCTTGTTGGGCCGGAAAAGCGCAGGAGAGTTTCGCAAAAGAATTTCCAAACTTTGCGAGCGTAATTATGGTGCAAAACAGAAACACTAAATTTGAACGAATTGCCGGTGCTTGTATGCTGATCGAAACGCAGGCGCTAGATGGTACACCGCTTCTGGTGGTGAGGGGATTAAATCCAATTGAAAACGTGATAAACTCACTCAAGGTTTCTGACTTTTGTGATAAGTTTTTTTCTCAAGTTAAGCTCTGGGCTGATAAGCTTGGTCGCAAGGCTGCGATTGTGATCGACAATCATTCTGGAGGATCTTCAACGAACCGACCAATTCTTTATAGCCACCTAAGCACTGCAGTTAAACCGCGATCGGCCCAAATCAGACTTAAGTCTGCCGATGATACGACATTCAATGGCTATAATATTGTCGATAATGTCTACCTGTTGAGCTGACAACAAAATTGATAATTAACCCCATTAATCTCTCGCGTTTATTCTATGTTGGACCAGTGGATGTTGAAACAGGAGCTTGATGTGTAAACCTATAAAAATTTGCCTTCCTGTTCTGCAGCAGGATTACGAGCAGGCGCATGCAATTATAGAGAAAACGATTTGGCGGAATGAATTGCCGGTGGAGTTTTTGCAGAATCTGAGTTCGGGGGAGGTTTTTGTGGCTAAATCGGCAGGCAGAGTTGTTGGTGTGGTACAAATGCGGCGGCCAGGCAAAATCTTCGAAGAGTGGGATGAGAGTAAGTTTACTTTAAGTAAGATAAACGTTGAAAAAGGGCACATTGGACACATAGGATTGCTTGCTGTTGATCCGGAGTTTCAGGGCCAAGGAATTGGTAAAAAACTTATCAGGAGAGCTCTAAAAAATCTAAAGGAGTGGGGCTCCAAATGCGTAACTGTTCATGTCTGGCAAAGTTCCCCTGGTGGTGCCTCAGAAAAAGTTTTTCGTTCGCTCGGATTTGAACCGCTTACATTGCACAAGAAGCAACTTTACGAGCACTCGAAGAAATTGGGGCCTGAGAATTATTGGTGTGTTGTCTGTGGAAATCCTTGCAAATGTGATGAGCTTGAGATGGTGAAATACTTAAAATAGTGTGAAAGTGTGAGAGTACTAAGTGTGAAAGTAAAAAGGAGGAAGGATGGCAAAAATTGAGAAGTTTGAGGACCTGATTACTTGGCAGAAGGCAAGGGAATTAACAGTTGCAGTATATGCTGAGTTTAAATGCTTAAAAGACTTCTCGTTTAAAGATCAAATTCAAAGGGCAACAGTATCAATTATGAATAATTCGGCTGAGGGTTTTGATAGGAAGGGCAACAAGGAATTCTCCAAGTTTCTCTACATCGCAAAAGGTTCTGCCGCTGAAGTTAAGTCGATGCTTTATCTAGCACTTGATCTTAAGTATATTGATAAATCGGCTTTTGATGATTTAACCAGGAAAACCAGTGAGGTTTCGAGGATTTTACAAGGACTAATTGCAAGCTTATCTTAACACTTACTCCTTTCACACTCTCACACTTTCATACTCGTTCTGCTTGTGCTAAGATTAACATCAATGAGCAAAAAGTATTACATTACAACTCCCATTTATTACGTTAACGACGTGCCGCATATCGGTCATGCTTACACCACCATTGCGGCAGATGTTTTGGCGCGGTTTCACAAAACCAAAGGTGAGGACGTTTTTTTTCTGACCGGTACTGATGAGCATGGAGCCAAGATAGCCGAAGCGGCGAGTAAAGCTGGTAAAGAGCCAAAGGATTTTGTTGATGAGCTTGCGCCGAAATTTCAGGAGACTTGGAAAAAGCTCAATATTGAGTACTCCGAGTTTTTTCGCACTACCAATCCTGAGCACGAGAAGCTGGTTCAAGAGTTTATGCAGAAAGTGAAAGATAATGGCTATATCGAGAAGCGAAGTTACTCGGGACTTTATTGTATTTCTTGTGAACGCTATTACAAACCGGAAGAATTGATCGATGGCAAGCTTTGTCCTGATCACAAGCGCGACTGTGTCGAGCAGACTGAGGAGAATTATTTCTTTCTACTGTCAAAATTTGGCGACCAACTCATAAAAAAGATTGAGAACGGTGAGTTTGAGATAGGGCCTGAGAGCCGAAAGAACGAGATAATTAGCAAGATTAAGCTTGGCCTTGAAGATGTCAGCGTTTCCAGAGCGAATGTAAAGTGGGGCATTCCCTTCCCAGGGGACCAGGAACAGACGATCTATGTCTGGTTCGACGCACTTCTTAATTACTGGACGGCGGGAAAGATATATTTCCCACAAATGGACGACGGACGTCCAAACAACGAACAACAAACAGAACAATCCCAAAATACGAAATACGAAATACGAAATACTAGCCTCTGGCCGGCCGATCTTCATTTAATGGCAAAGGATATTCTTTGGTTCCATGCTGTGATTTGGCCCGCCATGCTGATTGCAGCAGGGGAGGAGGCGCCGAAGAAGGTTTTTGCCCACGGATTTTTTACGATCAACGGCCAGAAAATGAGCAAGACTCTTGGTAATGTGATCGACCCCAACGATGTAGTTGATAAATTCGGTGCTGATGCGGTTCGTTACGCCTTGTTGCGTGAATTTCCCTTCGGTGAGGATGGGGACATATCACTTGAGCGCATAAGAAAGAGATATGATGAAGAGCTCTCAAATACTTTGGGTAATTTGCTCCAGAGGACATTGGTGATGATAAAGAAATACTGCGCTCAAGAATTTTCCAATTATCAATTTCCATCCGCCAGCTGGCGGATCAATCAATCTTCAATTACTCAATTTCAAAAACAAGTATCAAGTGAAATTAATAATTTGCAATTTTCAAGGGCACTAGAGAAAGTGATGGAGTTTACGGGTAGCCTGAACCAACTAATTAACGAGAAAGCGCCGTGGGTGCTTGCCAAAGAGGGTAAGGATGAAGAAGCGGCGGCTGTATTGAGCCAGGTTTTTGCAGGTATAGTCGAGATTGCGGAGTCGTTGGTACCTTTCATGCCGGAAACGGCCGGGAAGATGAAGAAGCAACTTGAAACTTTGGAGCCAGAGCCGCTTTTTCCGAGACTGGAAAGCTAATTCTCTATTTAACATTTTTCATTTACCATTTATTTTTGCCATTTAAAAATTGATTAATTCAGAAATTAAATGATAATTGGTAATTGATCATTGATAAATTGCTCGCAAAGCGAGTGGAGGGCCATGTTAACTGCAATTTTAGCATCTGTTGGGTATGCCGGAGGGGTAGTTGTCGACAAGATAGCCCTTTCTGTGTATCGTGCTCCGGTGAGACGATTCATTCCCCTCCTGTTCCTCTTTCTTGCCTTAATTACGGCATTATTTGTGCCGCTTTTTCCTGGTTTCAAGCTGGCAGAATTTACCTTGCCTTACATTTTTGCCTTTTTCTTGATGATCGTCGTAGCAATTTCATGGAATGTTTATTATTACCAGGGCATACAGAAGGAAAATCTTCACGAATTCGAGCTCATCATGCTCTTGAGCCCGCTTGCTACGATAATTTTTGCAGGAATATTCTTACCAGAAGAGCGCAATTTTTCTGTCTTTGTGGCCGGATTGATAGCTTCGATTGCTTTCGCCATGACTCGTTTGCGGCAACATCACTTAAGGCTGAGTGTGACTGCAAAACATACTGTTCTCGCCATGATTTTAATGTCGTTTGAATCAATATTGATCAAATATCTACTGGACATTTTTTCTCCGTTTACACTATATCTGGTCAGAACTGCGGTGATAGCAGCTGTTTTTATCTATCTTTATAAGCCACGCATATTTGATTTTCCCTCAAAAATTGTTTGGTTAACTTTGTTTTCGTCTGCATTCGGTGTTTTACAAATGGTGCTGAAATTTTATGGTTTTCAGGATCTTGGGGTGATGGAGACGACAATAATACTTCTTCTTGGTCCTTTTTTCGTTTACCTTTTTTCATACTTTTATTTCCGTGAAAAAGTGAACGCAAAGCGGGATCTGGTTTGTGCTGCAGTTGTGGTTGCGTGTATAATATATTCGATTTTCGAGTGAAAATCGAAGTAAAGAGTTCCAAGTTCTGAGTAGAAAGTGTTTTTGCTTAGTACTTAGTACTTTTAACTTTGTAACTTGCGTATGTTCATCGACACACACTCACATTTGAATTTTCCCGAGTTTAAAGGCGATGTTCCGTCTATTTTGGGAAGGGCAAGAGATGCAGGTGTTGGAAAAATGATCAATGTCGGTATAGATCATGATACCTCCAAGCAATCCCTTGGCCTAGCTCGCAAATATCCAGAGATTTATGCTGCCGTCGGCTTCCATCCTCATTGCGCCAATGATCTCAATATTGAAATGCAAAGTAACATGATTGCGCTCGTTGGACACGAGAAGGTGGTGGCAATTGGAGAGATCGGACTGGATTATTATTATCTAAAACGCTCAAGTAAATACGCACATTACCCCAATCGGGAGGCGCAGATTTTTTGCTTCGAGCAGATGCTCGATCTGGCTCTTGAGACCAATTTGCCGGCAATAGTTCACACTAGAGAGGCGGATGCCGATATTTTGGCGATACTTAAGTCTTATCATGGTCAGCTTCGGGCAGTGGTTCACTGCTTCATGGGAAATTATGACTTCGCTGAGAAGCTGCTTGACCTGGGGTATGCTCTTTCCTTCACAGGGAATATCACGTACAAGAACCCTGACTTAGTCGAGGTGATACAAAAAATTCCGCTAGGTTCGTTTATGATTGAAACAGATTCGCCTTATCTGGCGCCTGAGCCCTATCGTGGCAAGCGAAACGAGCCAAGCTACGTCGTTGAAGTCGCCAGGAAAATTGCCGATATCAAGAAGGTGCCGGTAGCGGAAGTGGAGCGAGACACGACAAAGAAGGCAGTTAAATTCTTCGGTTTAAACTAAAGTTTAAACCTCCACAAATGGACGACGGACTAACGGACAACAGACGACGAATAGAACTATTAGTAACAAGAACTGTGTTTTTATCAAACTTGACAGAATGGTTTGGGCTGTGTAATATTACATTTGATATAACAAATTAAGTAAGGCGTAA
>Ga0116157_10005506_pt1 | contig 11663 bp, 10 predicted proteins | sample AD_UKC048_MetaG_FD_89882 | JGI IMG/M metagenome (GOLD analysis project Ga0116157, IMG submission 89882) | Active sludge microbial communities of municipal wastewater-treating anaerobic digesters from USA - AD_UKC048_MetaG | ecosystem: Engineered > Bioreactor > Anaerobic > Digestate | place: USA... | reverse complement strand
GGACGGCAGCGCATGCGCTGACGCCCTTGCCGCCGTGCGAGATGGAAGAAGGCGGGATGAACGTCTATGGCGTCACCGACATGGGCGACGGCGGCTCGGGTGTGGTGGTCGAGGCCTATGCCAACACGGTCCGTCTGGTCGGAACGGTCTATGAGCCGCAGCCCGGCCCGGTTCCGGCGTTGACCGGGTTTTCCGGTGTCCGCGCGGTGCATTGCGCCAGCGGACAGTTCCTGGCCTTTGACGATCTGGGCGATCCCTATGTCGCCGCGCAGACGCTGGCGGCGACCGAGTTTCTGCGCGCCAAGGTGCAGGCGGGCAAGGCGGTGACTTTCGGCGATCTGAAGCGGGCGGTGACGGCGGTCTATGGCAAGCCGATCACGCTGCGGGAAACCGAGGAAACCTGCAGCTGCGGGACCTATTATCCGGGGCTTTGGCCCTGATCGACGGCCCGGTGGGCTGGTGACACGATGACGAAGGCGGCGTGCCGCAAAGGAATGACGATGAAATTGCTGGTTCAGATCGGGTTGGTGGCAGCGGGGCTTGCAGCGCCCGCCCATGCCCTGACGACCGAGAACCTGACCTGCGAGATGCCGGGTCTGGGTCTGGCGGCCTTTGTCAAAGGCTTCGACAGCCGCTATGCGCTGTTCGACTGGTGGGACAAGACCGGCGACACGCTGGGCACGCAGGCCGTGGTTCTGGCCGACTGCACGGGCGGGCAGGCGTTGCGCGTGACCACGCCGGAAAGCTCGGACCGGTTGGCGGGCGCGACCGAGGCGCTGTGGACAGCCGGTCAGGCGGGGCAACTGGGCGACATCGCCGCCCTGACGGACAAACTGCGCGGCATCGGCTTCACGGCCGAAGCCCAGCCGCTGCCCGCCGACCATTGCGCCTGTGCGGCAGACATGATCGCCCCCTGACGGGGCAAGGGCCGCAAGGCCGAACGGAACGAACGGGCCACGAGAGCCCAAGAGGGAACGAGAGATGGTGGGACTTGAACATTACCTGACGGTGGCTGCGGCGCTGTTCGTCATCGGGATCTTCGGGATCTTCCTGAACCGGAAGAACGTGATCGTCATCCTGATGTCGATCGAACTGATGCTTCTGGCGGTCAACATCAACCTTGTCGCCTTTTCGTCCTATTCGGGCGATCTGGTGGGGCAGATCTTCACCATGTTCGTCCTGACCGTCGCCGCAGCCGAGGCGGCCATCGGCCTTGCCATCCTTGTCGTCTTCTTCCGCAACCGCGGCACCATCGAGGTGGAAGACGTCAACGTGATGAAAGGCTGATCCATGCAGGTCGGAGAGAAGAACGTCTTCGGGATGCGGATCACCGCCGTCAAGGGCGGGCTGGCCGATCTGGAATGCGAGACATGCCACACCGCTGGGGCCGCCCCAGTGCAGGAATTCCCATCGACCCGCTGCGGATCGACCCGCTGTGGCGCTACCCAAGGCAGGACCGAGTAAATGGCAACGATCATCCTTTTTGCTCCGCTGATCGGGGCCCTGATCTGTGGCTTTGGCTGGCGGCTGATCGGCGAGAAGGCGGGGCAGGTCATCACCACGTCGCTGGTGTTCCTGGCCGCCGCGCTGTCGTGGTACATCTTCCTGACCTTCGACGGCGAGATGCAGCAGATCGTCCTGATGCGCTGGATCGAGTCCGGCACTTTGGGCAGCGAATGGGCGATCCGGCTGGACCGGATGACGGCGATCATGCTGGTCGTGGTGAACTCGGTTTCGGCGTTGGTGCACCTCTATTCCTTCGGCTACATGGCGCATGACGACAACTGGCCCGAGGGCGAGCATTACAAGGCGCGTTTCTTTGCCTATCTGTCGTTCTTTACCTTTGCCATGCTGATGCTGGTGACGTCCGACAACCTGGTGCAAATGTTCTTCGGCTGGGAAGGCGTGGGCGTCGCTTCGTACCTCCTGATCGGGTTCTACTACCGCAAGCCGTCTGCCAACGCGGCGGCGATCAAGGCGTTCGTCGTCAACCGCGTGGGCGACTTCGGCTTCGCGCTGGGGATCTTCGCGCTGTATTATCTGACCGACAGCATCAAGTTCGACGATGTCTTTGCCGCCGCACCTGCGCTTGCCGAGACGAACCTGACCTTCCTGTGGTCGGACTGGAACGCGGCCAACCTGATCGGCGTCCTTCTGTTCATCGGCGCGATGGGCAAGTCGGCGCAGCTTTTCCTGCACACCTGGCTGCCCGACGCGATGGAGGGTCCGACGCCGGTGTCGGCGCTGATCCACGCGGCAACGATGGTGACGGCGGGGGTGTTCCTTGTCTGCCGGATGTCACCGCTGTACGAATACGCCCCGCAGGCGACGGCCTTCATCACCGTCCTTGGCGCGACCACCGCCTTTGTGGCCGCAACCATCGGCCTGGTGCAGAACGACATCAAGCGGGTGATCGCCTATTCCACCATGTCGCAACTGGGCTACATGTTCGTGGCCGCCGGGGTGGGCGTCTATTCGGTGGCGATGTTCCACCTGTTCACCCACGCCTTCTTCAAGGCGATGCTGTTCCTGGGGGCCGGGTCGGTGATCCACGCGACCCATCACGAACAGGACATGCGGAACTATGGCGGGCTGCGCAAGCAGATCCCCTATACGTTCTGGGCGATGATGATCGGCACGCTGGCGATCACCGGGGTCGGCATCCCGCTGACGCATTACGGCTTTGCCGGGTTCCTGTCGAAGGACGCGGTGATCGAAAGCGCCTGGGTCGGGTCGTCCTATGCCTTCTGGCTGCTGGTCGTGGCGGCTTGCATGACCAGCTTCTACAGCTGGCGGCTGATGTTCCTGACCTTCTACGGCCAAAGCCGCGCGCACGGCCATGACGACCATGGTCACGGGCACGTGCACGACGCGCATGGCAATGACGCGCACGGCGACGCCGGTCACGGGCATGGGGCGCATACGCCGCACGAAAGCCCTGCCGTCATGCTGGTCCCGCTGGGGGTGCTGGCGCTTGGCGCGGTGTTCTCGGGGATGATCTGGTACAACAACTTCTTCGGGGACGAGGCCAAGTTGCGGACCTGGTTCGGCATGGAAGCCGCCGCCGAACACGGCTCAACGGATGACCACGCGACCGGGGAGGCCGCCCCCACCGAGGGTGCCGTCGCAACGGAAGACCACGCGACAACGGAAGCCGCCCCCGCCGAGGGCACGGTCGCTGCGGAAGACGCCGCACCTGCCGAGGGTCATGCCGCCCCGATGGCCGGTGTCGCTCCGAAAGGCGCGATCTTCATCGGACCCGACAACCATGTGATCCACGCCGCGCACGAAGCGCCGACCTGGGTCAAGGTCTCGCCCTTCGTTGCGATGGTGATCGGCTTTGCATTGGCCTGGCTGTTCTACATCAAGGACCCCAGCCTGCCGCGCCGTCTGGCCACGCAGCAGCGGCCGCTGTACCTGTTTCTTCTGAACAAGTGGTACTTTGACGAGCTTTACGACCTGATCTTCGTCCGCCCCGCCAAGTGGCTGGGCAGCTTCTTGTGGAGACGCGGCGACGGCAACGTCATCGACGGGTCACTGAACGGGGTGGCGCTGGGGATCATCCCCATGCTCACCCGCCTCGCAGGCCGCGCGCAGTCCGGCTACCTGTTTCACTACGCCTTCGCGATGGTCATGGGGATCGTGATCCTTGTGACCTGGATGACGATGTTCGGCGGCGCGAAGTAAGGGGCGCGCAACATGGAAAATCAGCTTCTCTCGATCATCACCTTCCTGCCCCTGGTTGCAGCGGTCATTCTGGCGCTGTTCATGCGCGGCGACGACGCGGCGGCGCGCAACGGTGCGAAGTGGCTTGCGCTGTTCACCACCAGCGCGACCTTCGTCATCTCGCTGTTCATCCTGTTCCGGTTCGATCCGTCGAACACCGGGTTCCAGTTCGTCGAGGAGCGGCCCTGGATCCTGGGCCTCAGCTACAAGATGGGCGTCGACGGGATCTCGATCCTGTTCGTGATGCTGACGACCTTCCTGATGCCGATCACGATCTATTCCTGCTGGGGCGTGGAGACGCGCGTCAAGGAATACATGATCGCCTTCCTGGTGCTGGAAACGCTGATGCTGGGCGTGTTCTGCGCGCTGGACCTCGTGCTGTTCTACCTGTTCTTCGAGGCCGGGCTGATCCCGATGTTCCTGATCATCGGCATCTGGGGCGGCAAGGACCGGATCTACGCGGCGTTCAAGTTCTTCCTCTATACCTTCCTTGGGTCGGTCCTGATGCTGGTCGCGATGATCGTGATGTATCTGGATGCGGGCACCACCGACATCGTCAAGCTTTTGGTGCATGACTTCGGGTCCGAGACGTTCAGCCTTCTCGGCTTCCAGGTCGTCGGCGGGTTGCAGACCATGCTGTTCCTGGCGTTCTTTGCGTCTTTCGCGGTCAAGATGCCGATGTGGCCGGTCCACACCTGGCTGCCCGATGCACACGTGCAGGCCCCGACCGCAGGGTCGGTGATCCTGGCGGCGGTGCTGCTGAAGATGGGCGGCTATGGCTTCCTGCGCTTCAGCCTGCCGATGTTTCCCGTAGGCGCGGACGTCATGGCCCCGCTGGTCCTGTGGATGAGCGCGATTGCCATCGTCTACACCTCGCTCGTGGCGCTCGCACAGACCGACATGAAAAAGCTGATCGCCTATTCGTCGGTGGCCCACATGGGCTATGTGACGATGGGCATCTTCGCGGCCAACCAGCAGGGCGTGGACGGGGCGATCTTCCAGATGATCAGCCACGGCTTCATCTCGGGCGCCTTGTTCCTGTGCGTCGGCGTGATCTACGACCGGATGCACACCCGCGAGATTGACGCCTATGGTGGCCTGGTGAACCGGATGCCGGCCTATGCGCTGGTCTTCATGTTCTTCACCATGGCCAACGTCGGTCTGCCGGGGACCAGCGGCTTTGTCGGCGAATTCCTGACGCTGATGGGCATCTTCCAGGTCAACACCTGGGTTGCCGCCGTCGCCACAAGTGGCGTGATCCTTAGCGCCGCCTATGCGCTGTGGCTGTATCGCCGCGTCATGTTCGGCGACCTGATCAAGGAAGCGCTGAAGTCGATCTCCGACATGGACCGCCGCGAAAAGGCGATCTTCGCGCCCCTGATCGCCATGACCCTGATCCTGGGCGTCTATCCCAGCCTTGTGACCGATATCATCGGGCCGTCCGTTGCGGCCCTTGTCACCGATTACCACGCCGCTTTGCCCGCTGACGGGGCAGAGCTTGCCCTGCACTAAGGACCGCTTCGATGACCTCTGCAGATTTCCAGACCCTTCTGCCCGAGATCGTGCTGGCGGGCTACGCCATGGCGGCCTTGCTGGCGGCGGTCTACACGACCAAGGACAAGCTGGCACCGCTGCTCGTCTGGGCGACGGCGGGGCTGTTCGTGGCGCTTGGCCTGTACATCGGGGCCACCGGCGCGGGCGAGCGGCTGGTGTTCTCGGGCCTGTTCGTCGATGATCCCTTTGCGCGCTTTGCCAAGGTGACGATCCTGCTGTCGGCGGCAGCCGTCCTGGTGATGAGCCAGGACTACATGACCCGGCGCGGGCTTTTGCGCTTTGAATATCCGATCCTGGTCACGCTGGCCGTGGTCGGGATGATGGTCATGGTCTCTTCTGCCGACCTGATCACCCTGTACATGGGGCTGGAGCTGCAGTCCCTGTCCCTGTACGTCGTCGCCGCCATGCGCCGCGACAGCGCCCGGTCTTCGGAAGCGGGGCTGAAGTATTTCGTCCTGGGCGCGCTGTCGTCGGGGCTGCTGCTGTATGGCGCGTCGCTGACCTATGGCTATGCCGGGACGACGCAGTTCGCGGGCATCCTGTCGACGGTGCAGGACGGCGTGCCGCTGGGCTTGCTGTTCGGGCTGGTGTTCATGCTGGCCGGGTTGGCGTTCAAAGTGTCCGCCGCGCCGTTCCACATGTGGACGCCGGACGTCTACGAAGGCTCGCCCACGCCGGTCACCGCGTTCTTTGCCACCGCGCCGAAAGTCGCCGCGATGGGGCTGATCGCACGCCTGGTGCAGGATGCGTTCGGCGGCATCCCCGGGCAATGGGGCCAGGTGCTGGCCGCCCTTGCCGTCGCGTCGATGTTCCTGGGCGCGGTTGCGGCCATCGGGCAGCGCGACATCAAGCGGCTGATGGCCTATTCGTCGATCGCCCACATGGGTTATGCGCTGATCGGTCTGTGTGTCGGCACCGCCTACGGTGTGCAGGCGACGCTGATCTACATGGTGATCTATGTAACGATGAACGTCGGCACCTTCGCCTTCATCCTGTCGATGGAGCGGGATGGCCGTCCCGTGTCGGACATCGCCGGGCTGAACCAGTTCGCCAAGAAGGAACCCCTGAAGGCGCTGGCCATGCTGGTCCTTCTGTTCAGCCTTGCGGGCGTGCCGCCGATGCTGGGCTTCTTCGGCAAGTTCTATGTGCTGAAGGCGGCCGTGGATGCGGGCTGGGTCTGGCTGGCGGTCGCGGGGGCCGTGGCCTCGGTGATCGGCGCGTTCTACTATCTGCGCCTGGTCTACTTCATGTACTTCGGGGCCGAGCAGGACCCCGTCGACAGCCGGATGGCCCCGGTGCAATGGGCGATGCTGGTTGCGGTCGCGGTGATCATGTTCGCGGGCCTGATCAACCTCTTCGGGCTGGAGCCCATCGCGGCATTTGCCGCCGAAGCGCTTGTCCGCTGACACCGACAGCCGGGCGGGGCACATTGCCCTGCCCGACATCGACAGCACCAACGCCGAGGGGTTTCGGCGTGCGGCCAGTCTGACGGTCCCGACCTGGATCACCGCGGGGGTGCAAACCGCCGGTCGCGGCCGCCGGGCCCGGCCCTGGTCCAGCCCCTTGGGCAACTTCCACGGCACCCTGGTCCTGAAACCCACGGAACCCGCCGAGCAGGTCGCGCTGCGGTCCTTTGCCGCCGCGCTGGCCTTGCGCGATGCCCTGGTGCAGCTGACCGGCCTGCCGCAAAGCTTTGCGTTGAAATGGCCGAACGACGTCTTGTGCAACGGCGGCAAGATTGCGGGCATCCTGCTGGAAAGCCAGGGGCTTGGCGGACCCAGCCCGGTTCTTTGCATCGGAATCGGCATCAACCTGATCGCCGCACCGGACCCCTCGCAGGTTGAACCCGGCGCCGTGCCCCCGGTGTCGCTGTGGCAGGAAACCGGCCTGCGTCTTGCCCCGGGGCAGGTGCTTGACGCGCTTGCCCCCGCCTATGACGGCTGGGAGACGACCTTCCGTGCGCAAGGTTTCGCCCCCCTGCGCACCGCCTGGCTTGCTCGGGCCGCCCGTCTGGGAGAGCCGATCCGCGCCCGCACCGGGCTTGAAACGCGCGACGGCGTGTTCGAAACCATCGACGCCGAGGGCAACCTGATCCTGCGCATGACCACCGGCCCGGTTGCCATCCCGGCGGCCGAAGTGTTCTTCTGACCCTGGGGGCGCGAAATGCTACTCGCCATCGACTGCGGCAACACCAACACGGTCTTTTCCATCTGGGACGGCGTCAGGTTCCTGGCCACCTGGCGGATTGCCACCGACCACAAGCGCACGGCGGATGAGTATTTCGTCTGGCTGTCCAGCCTGCTGGCGCTGACGAAAACCGACGCGACCATCACCGAGGCGATCATCTCGTCGACCGTTCCGCGCGTGGTCTTCAACCTGCGGGTGTTGTGCGACCGCTACTTCGGCTGCCGCCCGCTGGTCGTGGGCAAGCCGGAATGCAGATTGCCGGTCGCTCCGCGCGTCGACCAGGGCACAACGGTGGGTCCCGACCGGCTGGTCAACACGGTTGCGGGCCATCACCGGCACGGTGGCGACCTGATCGTCGTCGATTTCGGCACGGCCACGACCTTTGACGTGGTGGACCAGGACGGCGCGTATATCGGCGGGGTGATCGCCCCCGGCGTCAACCTGTCGCTGGAGGCGCTGCACATGGCTGCGGCAGCGCTGCCTCACGTCGATGTGGCCCGGCCCGCCCGCGCCATCGGCACGAATACGGTGGCCTGCATGCAGTCTGGCGTGTATTGGGGCTATATCGGCCTTGTCGAAGGCATCGTGCGCGAAGTCCGCCGCGAACGCGACCGGCCGATGAAAGTCATCGCGACCGGCGGCCTTGCCAGCCTTTTCGCGCAAGGAACCGAGCTATTTCATTCCATCGAGGACGATCTGACCATGCACGGCCTCGTCCTGATCAACGACCTGAACAAGGATACCCCATGAGCGCGAACCGCCTCATCTACCTTCCCCTCGGCGGTGCCGGCGAAATCGGCATGAATGCCTATGTCTACGGCTATGGTCCCAAGGGTCGCGAACGGCTGATCCTGGTCGATCTGGGCGTGGCTTTTCCTGACATGGACACCTCGCCGGGCGTCGACCTGATCCTGCCGGACGTGTCCTGGCTGGCGGACAAGCTGGACCGGCTGGAGGCGATCTTCATCACTCACGCCCACGAAGACCACATCGGTGCGCTGGCCCCCTTGTGGCCGAGGCTGCAGAAGAAGGTCTATTGCCGGCGCTTCACCGCCACCATCGGCCGGCTGAAGTTTGATGAGGCCGGGCTGCCGCTGGATCAGATCGTCGTGGTCGAGCCGCGCCCTGCGACGGTCGAGGTCGGGCCGTTCAAGGTGCAGTTCGTGCCGGTGTCGCACTCGATTCCCGAATCCTCGGCTTTGGTGATCGACACCCCTGCGGGCCGCATCTTCCATTCGGCCGACTTCAAGATCGACCATACTCCGGTGGTTGGCGAAGGCTGGGACGACGCCCGCATCGCCGAGATCGTGGCCGAACGCCCGGTCAAGGCGATGACCTGCGACAGCACCAACGTGTTCTCCACCCACGAAGGCCGGTCCGAGGCGACGCTGGCCGAACCCCTGACAGAACTGATCCGAAGCCAGTCCGGCATGGTCGTGGCAACCACCTTCGGGTCGAATGTCGCGCGGCTGAAGACGCTGGCGCTGGCGGCCCGTGCCGCCGACCGGACGATCTGTGTTCTGGGCCGGTCGATGAAGCGGATGCTGTCGGCGTCGGAAGAGGCGGCGGTCCTGTCGGGGTTCCCCAAGACCGTCAGCCCGGACGAGGCGCTGGAAGTCCCGCGGCGCAACCTGATGTTGCTGGTCACCGGAAGCCAGGGCGAGCGCCGCGCGGCCAGTGCGCAACTGTCCCGGGGCAAGTACCTGGGGATCGAGATGAAAGAGGGCGATACGTTCCTGTTTTCGTCCAAGACCATCCCCGGCAACGAACGCGATGTGCTGCGGGTCTGGAATGCGTTTTCGGAAATGGGCGTGCAGGTCATCGACGACATGGGCGGCAAGTACCATGTCTCGGGCCACGCCAACCGCCCGGATCTGGAGCATGTTCACCGCCTGATCCTGCCCGACATGCTGATCCCGATGCACGGCGAACACCGGCATTTGGCGGAACATGCCCGGATCGCCACCGAAAGCGGCATTGCCGCTGCCGTCGCCCCGAATGGCACGATGCTGGACCTGACCGGCGACGTGCCCGAGGTGGCCGAGTACGTCGAGACCGGGCGGCTTTACCTGGACGGCACCGCGCTGATCGGGTCGATGGACGGCGTCGTGCGCGACCGGATACGGATGGCGCTGAACGGTCATGCCACCGTCACGCTGATCGTGGACGAGGCGGATCAGCCGATGGGCGACCCCTGGGTCGAGATCATGGGCCTGCCGCCCCTTGGCCGCGGGGAACGTCCCCTTGCCGAAACGATGGAGTCCGATCTGGCCGAGGTGATCGGCCGTCTGGGCCGCAAGATTCTGGCGAACGACGACAAGCTGGAAGAGGAAATCCGCAAGGTCATCCGCCAGGTCGCGATGGAGGAGATCGGCAAGAAGCCCGAAGTCACCGTCGTGATCAGCCGTCTGGTGGCCGAGTAACCAGCGGGTCAGAAAGCACAAGGGCCCCGCATCGCGGGGCCTTTCTCGGTTCGGGCTTAGCCTTCGGTGCCGGTCGCGGCTTCCTCGACGTCTTCGGTCGGGGCGGACTTCAGCGCAAAGCTGCGCAGGATGAAATCGGGCACATGGTCGCCCATGCCGATCACTGACGGCCCAAGGTCACGGTCGCGGCGATAGTCGCGGCGGTCGTCACGGCGATCCTCACGCGGTTCGCGGCGGTCGTCGCGCCGGTCGGGGCGAGAGTCGGGGCGCGACTCGGGCCGGTCATCGCGGCGTTCGGTCCGCTGTTCCGGGCGGGCCTCGGTCCTGTCGCCCCGCTCTTCGCGGCGACGGTCTGGGCGCGGCTCGCGCCGGTCATCCCGACGTTCTTCGGTCCGGACGTCGACAGGGGCAGCTTCGGTCTCGGGCTTGGCCACAACGACCAGCGGCTCCATCGCGGCCACTTCGTCATGCGGCTTTGGCGCGCGGTCGCGGTCGCGCCCCCGCGTCCGTTCGCGCCCTTTCGGGCCACGCTCTTCACGTGGACGCTCGGGGCGGCCTTCGCTCGTGTCGGGAACAAACCCTTCGGGCAGGGTGCCGCGCGGAATCTCGGTCTTGATCAGGCTTTCGATCGCCTTCAGGTATTTCTCGTCCGAGGGCACGGAAATCGTCAGCGCCTTGCCCAGACGCCCGGCGCGACCGGTCCGGCCGATGCGGTGGACATAGTCCTCCGGGTGCGACGGCACGTCAAAGTTGAACACATGGCTGACGGCCGGAATGTCCAGACCGCGGGCGGCGACGTCCGAGGCGACCAGCAGGTGCAGCGTCCCGTCGCGGAAGGCGTCCAGCGTCTTGGTGCGGACCGACTGGTCCAGGTCGCCGTGGATCGGGGCCGCGTTGAAGCCGTGCGATTTCAGCGACTTGGCGACGACGTCCACATCCATCTTGCGGTTGCAGAAGATGATTGCGTTGGTGCAGGCCTCACCCTCACCCCGGATCAGCTCGCGCAGGACGGCGCGCTTGTCGCCAAAGCTGCGATCCTTGCGGACGGGCTTCACCTCGATCAGGGACTGGGTGATCGTCAGCGAGGCGGTGGCCTGCCGCGCAACCTCGATCTTGGCGGGGTTGGTCAGGAAGGTGTTGGTGATCCGCTCGATCTCCGGCGCCATCGTGGCGCTGTAGAACATCGTCTGGCGGGTGAACGGGGTCAGCTGGAAGATCCGTTCGATATCGGGGATGAACCCCATATCCAGCATCCGGTCCGCCTCATCGACCACCATGATCTGCACGCCGGTCAAGAGAAGCTTGCCGCGTTCGAAATGGTCCAGCAGGCGGCCAGGAGTGGCGATCAGCACGTCGACGCCACGGTCGATCAGCTTGTCCTGTTCGCCGAACGCCACGCCGCCGATCAAGAGCGCCTTTGTCAGCTTGGTGTGCTTGGCGTAGATGTCGAAATTCTCGGCCACCTGGGCGGCCAGTTCGCGCGTCGGCGCCAGCACCAGGCTGCGCGGCATCCGGGCGCGGGCACGGCCCTGGCCAAGCAGAGTGATCATCGGCAGCGTGAAGCTGGCGGTCTTGCCGGTGCCGGTCTGGGCGATCCCCAGCACGTCGCGGCCTTGCAGCGCGTGCGGAATGGCTTCGGCCTGGATCGGAGTGGGAGTTTCGTAGCCAGCTTCGGCGACGGCTTGCAGCACGCGCGGGTCCAGCGCGAGGTCGGAAAATTTGGTCATAAGCGTCCTATGGATGCGGTATCGGACCGCATGGGTGATGGGACGC
>Ga0116157_10005501_pt1 | contig 11667 bp, 10 predicted proteins | sample AD_UKC048_MetaG_FD_89882 | JGI IMG/M metagenome (GOLD analysis project Ga0116157, IMG submission 89882) | Active sludge microbial communities of municipal wastewater-treating anaerobic digesters from USA - AD_UKC048_MetaG | ecosystem: Engineered > Bioreactor > Anaerobic > Digestate | place: USA... | reverse complement strand
ATCCCGACAGATTTGCATAAAAATGTCTAAATTACTATAATAATGCTGTTTTTCAGGAGGATTATTATGAAAATATCAAAAAAGAAAGGGATGAGTCCGGGAAGTCTGGTTTTCATAGGTGAAAAGAAAAGAGAGAAAATGGATATCAACATCATGGATTTCAGTGCAGATCATTTCACTGAGAAAAGTGTTGCTGATATAAATGAATGCGCTGAATTCAGAGATTCTAAAAATGTTTCATGGCTGGATTTTCTCGGTCTTCATGATGTTGAAAAGATTGATGAAATAGGGAAAATATTTGATGTTCATCCATTGGTTCTTGAAGATATTTTAAACACAAACCAGAGACCTAAAATTGAAATTTTTGATGATCATTTCTTTATTGTTTTTAAAATGCTTTTTTTTGACGGTAAAAGTTCTGTGGTTGTCTCTGAGCAGGTCAGTTTGATAGTCAGAAAAAACAAAGTACTTTCGTTTCAGGAAAAAGAGAGTGAAGTTTTTGCTTCTCTGCGGGAAAGGATCCGTAAGTCAAAAGGGCGGACAAGATCTTCGGGTGCCGACTATCTTGCTTATGAAATATTCGATGTAATTGTGGATAACTATCTTGAAATACTGGAAAAAATTGGTGAAGAAATAGAAGTGCTCGAAGAAGAGCTGATGAGCAATCCTGCCTCAAATACGCTCGGAAAAATATACAGATTAAAGAGAGATATTTTTCTGGTAAGGAAATCGGTCTGGCCTTTGAGAGATGTCGTAAGCCGGCTGGAAAGGGGGGAAATAGATGTCATTGAACAAAAGACTGAAATATATCTGCGCGATCTTTATGACCATATAGTTCAGGTAATTGACACTGTTGAGACTTTCAGAGATATATCAACAGGTTTGCTTGATCTGTATCTTTCAAGTGTCAGCTTTAAAATGAACGATGTCATGAAAGTTCTTACAATTATTTCAACAATTTTCATTCCTCTGACATTTATTGCAGGAGTTTACGGAATGAATTTTGAGAATATGCCGGAACTTAAGTGGAGTTACGGATATTTTATTTCACTTGGACTCATGTCAGTCATCTTTGTTTCAATGGTTATCTTCTTCAAAAAGAAAAAATGGTGGTGATCCAGGGAATCATTTACTTTTGTTGGATGTTTCCAGGTTTTTAAACACTCAGAAATTTTGACAAAACAGTTTTAAAACATTAAGCTTTTTCGTTCATCACTAAGATGTATATTATTAATTTTTCTAAGGAGTTGATCATGACGGTAGGAAATTTCGAGTTTAAAGGAACAGGGCTGGGTTTTCTGTGGCTTCTGATCTGGACAACAGTTGTAACTGCGATCACTTTCGGTCTTTTTCTTCCCTGGGCAGTTTCCGCTCAGATGAGATGGATTGCGGAAAACACATTTGTAACAGGCAGAAAACTTGTTTTCAAAGGGACAGGTCTCGGCTTTTTCGGAACTTATATTCTTATTCTGATCCTGACAGTTGTCACCTTAGGATTATATGCACCATGGGGATGCTGCCAGTTCATAAGATGGATGACAAACAATATGGATTTCGCTTAACTTTTTTTCTAGCTGTTTTATAAAATCTGGCAATTTATTTTTGTGTTCCTGTAATAAATATAATACATTACTGTTACTAAAAGTCGTTATTTATCCGGTTTTTTAAGGGAGAAAAAGATGAGAAGATTTATGTTTTTTGCAATGATCTTTGCCGGTTTTATGTTGGTCTCATGTGGAAATGAGGTGAATACGGTTAGTGATAATGAAGGAACGAATGATGAATCTGTGAACGATGATGAAACATCTGACGAAATAAATGATGAGACCACTGATGAGATATCTGATGAAACGGTTGATGAAACTGTTGATGAAATAACAGACGAAACTGTTGATGAATCACAGGATGAACAGAACGATGAGGATACCGATTCCGGAGAATGTAAAAATCTTAATGTGAAATACGACAGCACCGGGTTGGAGCTTATCGCGAAAGATATTTCACTCGCTGTTCACTCAAACGGTTGGGGCGATCTGCTTGAAACACTGACAATGGAGACCGAAGGAAGCAAATTACTGGAAGTTCCTGAAGAGAATCCTTATGACGGCGGGACACCTTCATATTTTGTTTATGAGACTGCTGAAGGATTTTTTACCGAAACCGATTATGCTGTTTTCGGAGATACCATCAATGTAGATCTTGATCCGGTCATGCCTGAACATCTTAACGGGGCTATCTTCATGATCCAGTATTACTTCGGGCCGTACACTCTATATGATGCAGATGTCAAAGTTTATAAGGATAATTCTCTTGTAGGATGTTTTAAAACGGATGGTAATGGAAGATTCGTAATCGATCTGCCAGACGGTGATTACACTTTCGCTTTTAAAGATCAGGATGGTTCATATTATGATGAAGAGATAACTGAATATAATGAAAATGTCACTGTGAACTCAAATTATGTCGAACTCAGGGTTCCGGCCGAAGCACAGATGGAAAAACCCAATATTTATCTGTATCCGGAAGAAACGGTCTATCTTGATATTACACTTGATTTTCCTCAGGGTGGACATGTGACGACCTCTATCCCTGAATATGGAACAGGGTGGAATGTGAGAGTTGAATCGGACGGTACGATAGATGGAAAATACGGATATCTGTTCTATGAGAGCCAGAACCCCGATGTTTTCCAATATAGAAATGGCTGGACCGTTGAAAATGGAGATCTTGAAGAATTTTTCAGAATAAATCTGAGTGCTTATGGGTTTGCCGGTCGTGAAATAGAAGACTTCATAGAATGGTGGATACCCCGTCTTGACGGAGGATGCTACAACATTTATCCGCAGACTGCGGCAGAGATAGATCCAGTCGTAAAACTGAACATTTCAATTGAACCCGACAGCGTGCAGCGGCTTTCATATGCTGTAAAAGAGACTTCGACATGTGTAGCCCATCTTGAAGAACCTGTTATAGAGCCATTTGTCAGAGAGGGATTTTCAGTGCTTGAATGGGGTGTCATTCTCCGGTAATATTAAAATAATCTCTTGATTCCCTTGAAAAACCTGTTGTCAGGATTATCATTTTTCTTAATTACCATCCTTTTTGTCTTTTTTTTGGAGGGTTTATATGCATAGCAAAGTAATAAAAGTGATTTTTCTAACAGTTTTAATTACAGTGTCCATGCAGCTTTCAGGAGTTGTTAAAAAGACAATAATGATCCCGATGAGTGACGGGACCGGTCTTGAAACTGACATCTATTTTCCGGATAATTATCAGACAGAAAGCTATCCTGTAATTCTTAACAGATCTCCTTATGACAGGACACAGAAAGAAGAATCAGGCGGTAATATGGCAGATTCCAATGTTGTTTTCATCGCGCAGTCATTCAGAGGAACTTTCGGTTCTGAAGGGACTCACGGAGTCTTTCATACCGAAGGATGGGGTGAACACATGGATGGATATGACACTCTTAAATGGATAACTGATCAACCGTGGTGCAACGGGAAAATTGCAACAATAGGAGGATCGGCAGAAGGACTTGTCCAGTATTTCATGGCGGGACTTGATGAGAAACCGGGACTTATTTATCAGATAATAACAGTTGCATCGGGAGATCTCTACAACGGCACTTTCTTTCCGGGCGGAATTTTAAGGGAACATGCAATGACGGCATGGCTCAACGATCAGAAAGCGTCGTTTTTCATAGATGATATGATGACTGGCGACATGTACAGCAAAAGCAATGACTACTGGGATGTGACTGATATCTTTAAGAAAAAGGAGAATCTTAGTGTTCCTGCGGCACACCTTGCCGGATGGTTTGATATGTTCGGAAAGTATCAGATAGACACTTTTCGTCTTTTTACTGAGGCAGGAGCTGCTGATCAGCATCTTGTTATCGGTCCGTGGGATCACAATAAGTTCATGACAAACATCTCCGGAGAGCTTACATTCCCTGAGAATGCCGCAAAACACTATGAAGGTGAAGATGATCCGGTTTTCGCATATCTTATCCATTATTTCTGGCCGTCATATACGCAAAAACCTGAAATGGCGACAGTCACATACTACACGATAGGTGATGTGAAAAAAGAAAATGCTCCGGGAAATGAATGGAAAACGGCTGATAAATTTCCTCCGGATGATGCATCGGAACTTTCTCTGTCGGCAGGAGCCGATCTCGTTTTAAAAGCGGGTGACTGCGGTGAAGGTGAATTCATTCTGAAGTTTGACCTGAATGATCCTTTCCCTTCTTTGTGTGGTAATAATCTGACAATAAATCCGGGACCTTGTGATGTTTCTGAATATAGAGAACGGACTGATGTCATGTCATTTATCACAGAGCCGTTTTTAGAGCCGACTGAAATTACAGGTGCGATCGGTTTTCATGCAGTTTTTGCGGCTGATGTTGAAGATTTTGACATGGTTGTGATATTTACCGATATCTATCCTGACGGAACTGAATATCTGATGCTTGAAGGTGCTCAGAAAGTAAGATTCCGTAACGGTCTTGAAAATGAATCTCTGATTGAGAAAGGGGCGTTGACCGAAATGGAATTTAACGCCGGCTACATATCCATAATCTTTGACAAAGGTCACCGGCTTGGGATACATGTCGCTCCGGCATATTACCCCAAATACAGGATTCCAAGCACAGTTGCCGACTACTGGAACGATGAAAAAGCGAAAGGGGAAATTAAATTTGATCTTTCAAAGACAAAAGTGACAGTTGACATCATTGGTGAGTGGGGCGGAGAAAAATGTGAAGCAACTGAAGAAGAGCCGGATGCCGATTCTATCTCAGAAGCTGATGAATTAAATGATGAAGAGAGCGATGAATCAATTGAAAAAAAATCTTCAAGCGGATGTATTATTACGGTTTTTTAAATGAATATCATTCTTCCGTGAAAAGAATAGCTCCGTCTTCATTTGAGATTGCGGAGCCGTCACCTTCGATGATACCTTGAGTTATTCCTACTACAAAAAGTTTTCCATCAGCCGCATCAAGTCCGTATGACCAGTCGTCTTCATCAGTTCCGATGAAATGATGCCAGAGAACTTCGCCCTGAAAATCAACGGCTGCGATGAATATGTCCTGATCGTTTTCCTGATTCGGGAACATATAGCTAAGACCGCTGACATATATTGCTTTTTCACCGACACTTATTGCTCTTGGAACTTCTTCTTCGTTGTCATACCATAAGGCATTCCATAAAATTTTACCATCTTCAGGATCAACGGTCATCACATTGTTCCACTCTTCGTAAAGCCCTGCGATATAAAGTTTTCCGTCGCTGTATTCCATTGCAAAAGCCATATCGCCTTCGATAGTTCCGTACTGCTTTATCCAGATCTCATTTCCGTTCGATGCATTCAGTTTCGCAAGAAAAGAATCGGGGTCGCCCTCTGTTCCGTGAAAACTCTGATCTCCAACCTTGTCAAAAGTATATCCGGCAACAAAAACGCTTCCCTGATCATCAACTGCGACAGAGTAGCAGAATTCAAGGTCACTGCTTCCAATCTGTTTTGACCAGCCGATAATTCCCGATGAAGAAATTTTTGTAACAAAGCAGTCATATCCGTCTTTAAACACCGTGTCGTGAAATTCACCCATTCCGTGACCTGTCACATAAACATCGCCTGAGATGTCAGTTGTTATTCCGAAACCGTATTCCTCCTGATCTGTTGAACCCCATTGCCTTACCCAGAGAATTTCTCCGGCAGGATTGAGTTTTGCCGCAAAGACATCACCCGGAACAATTGGTTCCCACTCATCGTCGAGGTCTCCGTAAGTTGTTCCTGCAACAAGAATGTTCCCGTCTTTATCAAGTGTGATAGCTCTTGCACTTTCCTGAGCCATAGTTCCCGTTGATCTTATTTCTCTTATCCATTTTATTGATATTTCATCGCTTTCGTTAAGTTCCATTTTTGCAACAAATGCACTTGTTTTACCTGACGGGAAGCCGGTAAAAGTGTCAAGCCCGCTGTTGGTATCTCCTGCGATGTAGAGAGTTTTTCCATCTTTTGTGACAATGTTCTGTGCAAAATCCTTTCCATTTCCGCCGAAACGGAATGCTCCGAAATCACCGTTATAACCTTGAGTTCCTTCAGTGCCGGAATTTCCAGAGTCACCGGTGTTGCCGGAATTTCCTGTGTCACCGGTATTTCCTGAGTTGCCGGAGTCACCACTGTTTCCTGAATCCCCTGAGTTCCCGCTGTTTCCAGTATCACCAGTGTCACCAGAATTCCCCGAATTTCCTGAATCACCTGAATTTCCGGTGTCACCAGTGTCAGATGAGTCTTCATCATTAATAGCGGACGAGTCATTCTGTTCCAAGTCCGGGTTTTCATCAGAACTGCCGTTGCTGCAGGAAAAAGAAAGAAAGCCCGCAATAATTAAAACAAGGATGGTTTTTTTCATGATTTGCTCCTGATTGTCAATTCCAGTTTTCAGAGATCCTTTTCAAAAGATGTTCAAACGCTTCATCCTGATCGTTGAATTTATTGATGATTTTTCCTTTTTCAAAATAAAGGGCACAGTTTTTTCCTAAAGCTATTCCAAGATCTGCTTCACGAGCTTCTCCCGGTCCGTTCACTTCGCAGCCCATGACGGCAACTTTCAGAGCCGGTTTCATCCACCAGATCTGTTCATTGAACCATTTTTCAAGTTTGTTGTAGTATTCGATCACTGCTCCGTGAGTTCTTCCGCAGGTTGGACAACTAATGATGTCAGCACCGGTTTTTAAAAGTCCAAGTGATTTTAAAATTGTGTTAGCTGTCTGAATTTCTTCAACAATTGATGCAGTGAGCGACACTCTGAAAGTGTCCGCAAGTCCTTCCGAAATTAAAATTGACAGTCCGGCAGTGCTTTTGATTATTCCTCTTTTGCCTCCGCCTGCTTCAGTAATTCCGACATGAAGAGGTGCATCACATTTTTCCCTTATCATTCTGCATGCGGCGATCGTTTCAGGAACACTCGATGATTTTGCTGATATTTTAAAGTTTCTGTATCCAAGCTCCTGCTCAATATAATCAGCCCAGAAAAGTGAACTTTCGACAAGACCTTCCCAAGTTACACCGTTATATTTATTAAGTATTTCCTTTTCAAGCGACCCGCCGTTCACTCCAATCCTGATCGCCATTTCAGGCCGTTTCTTTGCAGATTCTATTATTTCCTTAACCCGTTCCTTTCCACCGACATTTCCCGGATTGAACCGCACACCGCTAACCCCCGCATCAATCGCCATCAACGCCAGACGATAATCAAAATGAATATCTGCAATGATCTCACCCTTAAAACTTTTGACCATATCTTTTAAACTCTGCTCTTCATCACCGTTCTTGAAAGCAGTCCGCACAACCCTGCATCCAAGCTCAAAAGCCGTTTCCGCCTCAGCAAGCGCCTTATCAAAATTGTTCATCGGAGTAGTTATCATCGTCTGGATCACCGGCGGATTGTCCCCACCGATCAAAATGTTTCCAAGTGTTATGACGCGTGATTTTTTCATTTATTTATCCAGAACAGATTTCACAATATTTTCAACAGTGAGTCCTTCGAGTTTTTTGAGTTCATTCTGGGTGCCGTGGGTGGAGAATGTGTCGTTGATGCCGATGATGCGGCATTTTACATCCAGATTTCTATTGCTGAGTGCTTCTAAAATTGCACTTCCTGCTCCGCCAGCCATGATCCCGTCTTCAATTGTCACAATTTTATTGATTTTGTTTTTATTAATGATTTCAAAGAGTTCTTCAGGGAGTGGTTTGATGAAGCGGAGGTCGTAATGGAAAACTTTATGTCCTTTTTTCTCAAGTTTTCCGACTGCTTCACTTGCCATGTTAGCCATAATTCCGACAGATATTATCATTACAGGGTCTTTACCTGTTGCAAGGAGTTCACCTTTGACCGATTTAAGGGGAGTGAGACGGTTGTAATGCCTTTTGCCAGAGCCGCTTCCTCGCGGATATCTTATTGCTACAGGCCCTGAAACATTGTTCACTGCAAATTCGATCATTCTTGCCATTTCGTGTTCATCCCGGGGTGCCATCAAAGTAAGATTCGGGATTATTCTTAAGTAACTCATATCAAAAAGTCCGTGATGGGTCGCTCCGTCATCGCCGACAAGCCCTGCTCTGTCAATAAGAAAAATAACAGGAAGGTTCTGGAGCGCCACATCATGAATTATGCTGTCGTAAGCCCGCTGAAGAAAAGTCGAATATATCGCAACGATCGGTTTTGAACCGCCCGCGGCAAGCCCTGCGGCAAATGTTACTGCATGTCCTTCGCTCATTCCGACATCATAAACCCTGTGAGGGTAAATGTTCTGAAGAGTGTTAAGCCCCGTTCCGTCAGGCATTGCGGCAGTTATTGCGACAAGATTTCCGTGCCTTCTAAAAAGTTTCGGAAGATAATCGCTTAAGTATGAAGTAAAAGAGGGTGATGACGGTTTTGTTTCACCTGTTTTTTTGTCAAAAGGGCCAACTCCGTGAAATTTTCTTGGATTTCTCTCTGCCGGTTCATATCCTTTTCCTTTTACTGAGTGGACATGAAGAAGCACCGGTTCACTGTTTGGCTTGATATCTTCAAGAGTTTCAATGAGTTCTTCAATGTTGTGCCCGTCGATCGGACCGACATACTGATATCCGAAACCTTCAAAAAGAATTCCGGGAGTTAGGAGCGATTTTGACGAATTTATCGTTTTTCTGATGAGTTCAATAATCTTTTCGCCGTGAAAGAACGGTGGAAGTTTTGCGATTATCTGCTTAATTTCAGACCTTGCGGAAGTATATTTCTGGCCTGAAAGTGCGCGACTGAACCACCTTGAAAGTGACCCGACCGAAGTTGAAATGAACATATCATTGTCATTAAGAACAGTGATGGTGTTCTTTCCGGTTTCATCAACATTATTCATGGCTTCCAGTGCAAGACCGCTTGTCATTGCGCCGTCTCCGATCACCGAAATGACCTTTGAATTGATGTTCCTGATCTTCAGAGCTTCCCTTAACCCGAGTCCGGCTGAAATTGAAGTTCCTCCATGACCTGTTCCGAAAAAATCGTAAGGGGATTCACATCTTTTAGGGAAACCGGAAATTCCACCTAATGTCCTTAAAGTGTTGAACTTTTCCGATCTGTCTGTCAGTATTTTGTAGGCATATGACTGGTGACCCACATCCCAGATTATCTTGTCATCCGGAATGTCAAAAACTTTCAAAAGGGCGATCGTAAGTTCGACAGCACCCAGAGACGAAGCGAGATGACCACCGTTCTTTGAAGCGGCATCGATCATTATCTCTCTGGTGTTCTGAGCGATTTTCTCAAGTTCGGCAATGTCAGATCTTTTTATTATTTCGATCATTTCTTTCTCCTCAAAACATATTCAGCGAGTTCTGCGAGAGCTGTTTTCCAAATTGATCCGTCAAACGATCCAATAGATTTTAACGCGATTTCGATGTGTCCGGTTGCTTTTGACTGAGATTTTTCAACTCCAAGAAGAGACGGATATGTGATCTTATTCAGTGCGGCATCACTTCCGACTTTTTTGCCGAGCTCTTCAGTGCTTGAAGTTATATCAAGAATGTCGTCAGTTATCTGAAAGGCAAGTCCGAGATTCAACCCGAATTGTTCAAGTGCTTTAATTTGTTCATCTTCTGCGTTAAGCCATGCGGCCGCTCCTGCCGTGGAAGCAGTTATCAGCGCGGCGGTTTTATGCAGATTTATATCATTTAAGATCTCTACAGTTCTTTCATTCTGAGGGATTTTGCAGTCCTTGACCTGACCAAGCACCATTCCTCTTCCGCCAGCCGCTTTTGCGAGATATGCACCACCTTTTTGAATGTTCCCTTTCCCGAATTCAAAAAGTATTGAAAATGCATCGCAGTTCAGTGCATCTCCTGCAAGAATTGCAACATCTTCACCGAATTGTTTGTGACTGCTCGGACGACCCCTGCGGAGATCATCATTATCAAGAGCAGGCAGATCATCATGGATCAGTGAATAAGTATGGATAAATTCAAGAGCCGCCGCATAAGGCATTACAAGTTCACGATCTTTTTTCAATAATCCTGCAACAGCGATCGCAAGAAAAGGTCTGAGCCGCTTTCCGCCTGCACTGATGCTGTATTCCATTGATAAGTGCAATATTTCCGGTATCTTAAGTGAATCAAGATAGAACCGGATGTTTTTTTCAATTTCTGGTAGAAGCGAAGAATGAATTTCTTTAAAAGTGTTCACTCTTTTCTCCCGAGCTTTTCAGGATCGACCAGTTTTTCACCGCTTTCAGTCAGAACACGGATCTTGGTCTGGGCAGTTTCAAGATATTCTCTTATTGATGCGGCAGTTTTCACCCCCTCTTCATAAAGTTTCACCGCCTCTTCGATCTCAGGATCTTTATTCAGTTTTTCAACGATCTGTTCAAGAGCTTTCATTTTCTGGGCAAGAGTTTTCTTTTCCGTCATTTTGTCACCTCGCAAAAAGTACCCGAGATGTTAATTTAAGTAGTTTTAAAAGTCAAACGGGATTTTGCTCAGTCTTCAGTGTAATCCATGACATTCATTCTCTGATAATTGAACAGTTCATCTTCTTTGAAAAACCGCTGAAGTTCGATGAGTGCTTCTTCAGCATTTGCCGATGCGTGGATGACATTGTTGCTTAATGAGATGGAGTAATCACCTCTGATGGTTCCGGGAGCCGCTTCTATCGGATTTGTTGCACCGATGAGAACCCGCACTCTTTTTATAATGTCGTTCCCTTCAAGGGCGAGAGCGATTATGGGAGTTCTCTGCATTCCTTTTTTGAGTTCATTGAAGAAAGGTTCGTTGCGAAGATGGGAATAATGTTTCTCGATCATATAGTCATCCAGCATCATCATTTTGACTCCTACGATCTTTATTCCCTTCCTTTCAAAGCGGGTGATAATTTCACCGGCGAGCTCCCGCTGAATCGCTCCCGGCTTGATAAGCACCAAGGTTTTTTCTCTTGCCATTATGATTGCCTCCATAAAAAAGTTGCGTTATAACTTTATCACTTATTTGACATAACTACAAATTTTAATATTTTTCAGTAACCGGTCGAGAGATCGGTCAGTCAAAAAAGGGGATGGGTTTAAATTTTTTATCTGGAGCGGGGATGAAAAGAAATTTTTTTAATCAGAATTTTTACGGAATCAGGGAGATAGGCACTTACATTCCTGAAAAAAGGATCAACAACACATTGAAACAGGAGAAGTTCGGTTTCAAAGAATCATTTCTTGAAGATAAAATAGGGGTTTTTAAAACTTCCTTGAAAGATGATAACGAAGACTGTTCAGATATGTGTGTCAAGGCGTTCAATGACCTTGTGTCAAAAATTCCGATTGAGAAAAATGAAATTGAAGTCATTATTGTCGTGACACAGAATCCGGATGACAGAATGCCTCATTCAGGAGCTCTTGTTCACAAAAAACTCGGTATGGGGGTAAATTGTGCATCATTTGACATTTCTCTTGGATGCTCCGGCTTCATTTACGGACTTTCGGTCATTACAAGTTTCATGAAAGCGAACAACATGAAGAAAGGGATCCTTTTCACAAGTGATCCTTATTCAAAAATAATTGATCCCGATGACAGGAACACGACGCTTCTTTTCGGTGACGGAGCGACAGCAACTCTGATAACAAATGATGAACCGGTTAT
>Ga0116157_10005487_pt1 | contig 11680 bp, 8 predicted proteins | sample AD_UKC048_MetaG_FD_89882 | JGI IMG/M metagenome (GOLD analysis project Ga0116157, IMG submission 89882) | Active sludge microbial communities of municipal wastewater-treating anaerobic digesters from USA - AD_UKC048_MetaG | ecosystem: Engineered > Bioreactor > Anaerobic > Digestate | place: USA... | reverse complement strand
ATCGAACTGGCGACCCGCCTCATCCGGCCACGTCTATTTTACGCTGAAGGACGCAGGCGCGTCGCTCCAGGCGGTGATGTTCAAGGGGCGCGCGTCCAGGCTCGACTTCAAGCCATCGGACGGCGCCTTGGTCAGGGCGCGAGGCGCGCTCGGCGTCTACGCGGCTCGCGGCCAGTACCAGCTCGTCGTCGACACGATGCAGAAAGCCGGCGAGGGTGACATCCTGGCAATGCTCGAGAGGCGCAAACGGCAGTTGGCTGCCGAGGGACTGTTCGACGCCGACCGCAAGCCGCCCCTGCCGGCCTTCCCGGCCCGGGTGGCCGTGGTCACCTCGCCGACCGGCGCCGCGCTCCGCGACATCCTTTCGGTGCTCGGACGCCGCAACTCGGGCATCCGCGTCACCGTGCTACCCGCGGCCGTGCAGGGCGACCAGGCGCCGGAGGCCATCGTCAGGCAGATCGAGGCGGCCAACGCCTTCGGTCTCGGCGACGTGATCATCGTAGGCCGCGGCGGCGGCTCTCTCGAGGACCTGCTCGCCTTCTCCGACGAGGCGGTCGTGCGCGCCGTGGCGGCGTCGAGGATACCGGTGATCAGCGCCGTCGGCCACGAGATAGACTGGTGCCTCTGCGACTACGCCGCGTCGCTCCGGGCACCGACCCCGAGCGCGGCCGCCGAGCTGGTATCCGAGAGCGCCCAGGCTATCGCCGATCGGGTGACGATCGCGGCCGACTCGCTGGCGCTCGGCATACGCGCCAGGCTCGAGCGGGCCCGGGCCATCGTCGACTCGTTCTCGTCGGAACAGCTGGAGCTGAGGCTGGAGCGCGCCCTCCAGCCGTCGCGCCAGCGCTTCGACGACGCCAAGGAAGCGCTGGTACGCGGCACTCGCGACGCGTGCCTCGCCGCCAGGCACCGCCTGTCGTCGGCCGACGCCGTACTGCGCGCCTCCGACCCCCTGGCCATCCTGGCCAGGGGTTTCGCCGTGGTCAGGAAGCCAGGCGAACCGCGCGCGCTGAGGAGCGCCGCCGAGCTGGCGGCCGGGGACGGCGTATCGATCCAGTTCTCGTCAGGCGTCGCGGACGCCGCCATCGTGGAGGTACGGGCATGAAGAGTTTCGAGGAACGGCTACAAAGGCTCGAGGAGCTGTCGGAGAAGATTCGCGAGCCGGACCTGGCCCTGGAGGACGCGGTGGCCGCGTTCGAGGAAGGCGTCAAGCTGTCCAAGGGACTCGAGAAGGATCTCGACCGCATCGAAGCCCGGGTGGAGATACTGCTCAACGAGCCATCGCCGCCTGATGGCAAGCCCGAGCTCGGCTTATTCGACCCGGTCGACCAATAGCGGTAGCACGAACGCGAGCAGGGAGCGGTCGGAGTCGGACAGCTCGAGCGCCAGGAGCGCCTCGGCGTCCACCCAGCGATACTCGTCGTGCTCGCGGAGCTCGGGCGGCTCGCCGTCGAAGTCGACCATGACGGCGGCCAGCTCGTATGGCTTGACGCCGTTGACGAAGCCGGACTCGCCTATCGTCGGCCCCGGCACGACGCGCAGGCCGAATTCCTCGTCGTACTCCCTGACCACAGCCTCCGCGTCGCTCTCGCCTGGTTCGCATTTACCGCCCGGGAACTCCCAGGTGCCTCCCATGGAGCCTCCCGGCGACCTGCGGGCTACGAAAACGCGGCCATCGCGAACGGAGACGCCGGCTATCGACCGCATTTATAGGAAGAGTACGTTCCCGAACAGAAAATGAACGAAGCCGCTGACGATGGCCACGATGCCGACAACACGGCGCTGCGCGACGAAGATGGCGTCCAGCCGCTCGAGGGCCGGGGTCGTCACATTCGAGTTGCTCTTGTAGAATTCGAGCAACAGGGAGAAACCGGCCGCGAGACCGGCCAACGACGGCACGAGGTCGCCGACGACGGGGACGTCGCCGCGCATGACGGTCAGTAGTTTAAAGAAACCGACCGAGGCGCACAGTATCCCCAGGACGAGGCGGATGGTGCTGTCGCGGAGGAACTCGCGGATACCGTCCATTTTGGTACCCCGCGGCTCGGCGTCGGTCGAGACCAGAGCGTAGCCCGAGACGATGTTCATCAGGACACTCAAGAGATAGAACTGAACCATGCCGACTTCTCCCTTCAGCCTCGTTAGGTACCATAATGAAAAGCCCGGGAGCGGTCAAGGCGACGCCGGACCGACCTCACTCGAACTCACTCGACCTTGACCAGCATCTCCAGCCTCGACGCGTCATCGCCGCTTCCGGCGGTCGCGAGCACGGCCACCGCTTCCGGCTTGCTGGCGGCCTCGAAACGCAGCCGCGTCTCATCGTCTGCCGCCTGCAGTACCGCTACAGCGTGAGCCGAGCCGTCCCCCGCGGCTATCTCTATCGCCAGCCTATCCTGCGGCCCGGCGTCCCGCCCGAAGAAGGTCGGCTTCCGCTTGACGGTAACGTAGACGTGGCCGTCGAACCACATGGCCGTCGAGACCAGACGCGAGCCGGCGACGGTGCCCGAGTTCTTCGCCCCCTGGACGTAGCCGACGACGAGTACCGCGACGAGCATGAACATGAGCGCCAGGAACAGCGACTTGAGCGGCCTGGTCGCCGTCAACGAGCGTAGTATCCCCGGGCGCTTGGCTCCATAGTGCTCGGCCATGAAGCGGGCATACGGCCCGGCCTTCTCCATACGTTTAGCCCGGTCGTAGTAGTAGACTGCCTGGCCCTTATCCTTGGTTTCCATTAATTCCCCTTCCGTATGACAGCCTGGCGACCTCGGGCAAGAGGGCGTCGGCCTCGAAGAACCCGCGGCGCGCCAGGGCGCGGCCGGCTAGGCCGTGGGCGATGACCGCGGCCTTGGCCGCGTCCCAGGCGGAAGCCCCCCGAGCCAGAAAGCCCGCGGCTAGCCCCGCGAGCACGTCACCGGAGCCGGCGGTCGCTAGCGCAGGCTCGCGGCCGTCCCAGACCGCCAGCCTGCCGTCGGGGTCGCCTATCCAGGTTACGGACCCCTTGAGAGCGACGACTGCCCCGAAATACGCCGCCGTCTCGGCGACCACGGCGGCCGTGTCGAAACGGACCCGACGCGCCGCCAGCTCAAGGGCCGCCGGGTCATCGGGCTGGGCGCCCGCGGCGACGGCCGCCAGCGGGGCGAACTCGCCAGGATGAGGAGTCAGGAGTAGCGGCGAACAGCGCCGCGCCAAGCAGGAAGTCGCGAGCAGCCCGAGCGCGTCGGCGTCCAGGGCCAGCGGCAGGGCCGCGTCCCACAGCGACTCGAGCCGCGCGGCGTTCCGCTCGTCGGCGCCCCAGCCCGGCCCGGCCAGCGCCGCGGTGAAGCGCCTGGTGCCCGGATCGGACTCCGGCCGGACCATCTGCGCCACGAGCATCGTCGAGAGCATCGGCACCAGCTCGTCGCGTGCCAGCAACGTGACGCTACCGGCGCCGGCCGCGGCCGCGGCCCTGGAACAGAGCACGGCCGCGCCGGTAGAGCCATAGGAACCGGCGAAAGCACAGACGGCTCCGCGATCGCCCTTGTGACAGTCCGGATCGAGTCCTGGCAGGGCGTCTTCGAGGTCGCCGGGCTCGAGGAGGACCATCGTCGATGCCGCACCGGCCGATCGATCGAACACTCCACCGATTGGCAGGATGCGGCCCGCGTAGGGCCGGAAGCCCGGGTAGTACAGCTCCGCCTTGAGCGGCTCGACGCACAGCGTTATATCGGCGCATACCGGTGCGCTGGGGTCGGCTGCGACAGACCCGAGCGCGCCGACGCCGGAAGGCACGTCCATCGATACGACAGGCCCCCGAGCCGACGCGATCAGGGCGGCCGCCTGAACGAGGGCCGCTCGAGCGGGCCCCTTGAAGCCGACTCCCGATAGCCCGTCGAGCACCACGCCGGCTCTCGCGACGGCTTCATGAGCCGCGTCGTCGCCGAGGCCGATAACGCGAGCGCCCGCCAGCCCGGCCTCGGCTAGCCGCCGCGAGGCCAGGGGGCCGAGGCTATCGGGTACGAGCGCGACCAGGTCCTTCCAGCCGGAAAAGGCCAGGCGCCGGAGAACGGCCAGCGCGTCTCCGGCATTGTTACCGCCGCCGCAGACGGCCGCGATGGACGGCGAACCCGAGGCCGCCGCTTTCCTCAAGGCTGGATCGGCATCGATCGCGGCGGCCATACCGACGGCGGCGGCCTCCATCAGGAGATCGTCGCCAAGGCCATCCCTCGCCGACGCGTCGAGCGCCAGCGCCGAGGCGAAGCCGACGAGCGGCCTCACGGCGCGAGCCCACCTATCAGGCGGTCGAAGCGCCACCAGACGAAGCGAGCCTCGTAACGGGAGCCGAGCACGGCGGAGAGTATACCCTCCGGGGACAGCGAGAACGAAGCGTACAAGAGTTCGTCGGGCTCGATCTTCAGCGAGTAGCGCCGTATCGTGCGCGAAACCCGGTCGAACAGCCCGTAGTAGGTGGCCCCGTCGTCGTCAGTCGCCGCCAGGAACAGCGTGTCGGCCGCGGCCCCGACCAGGCCCCAGGCTCTCGGTACCGGCCGCGCCTCGTCCTTGACCAGGGACTCGAAGGGCTGGAGCTCGTAGCGCTCGACGTAGGCGCCGTTCGAACCGTCCATGACCCAGGCCCATGACGACGAGAACTCGATGCCAGCCTGGGTATGGGTCTCCTGGTCGACTATCTCCCTATAGTAATCGATCTTGATGATCAGGCCGGAGCCGTCTGGCGCCGCGACGATCCGATCGAGCGAGGCGATGCCTCCCGCCTCTTCAGGCGGCCTCGGTAGCTCGTTACGGCGTATCGAGACCGTCGACTCCAGGATGCCGAAGCGGTCGAAGACGAAGGCCGTCCAGCCCATGCCGGTCAGGCAGACGACGACGCAATCGTCCGCCGCGGTGATGTAGAGGCCGACGATGCTCGGGAACGGCGTACCCCCGACGCCCTCCTGGCCGAGGTAATCGAGGTACTCGCCGTCGCGGGAAAAGCGCAACACGACGTACTCGAGGCTGGCCATCGACGAGTCGTCGTACGACCGGCGGGAATCGGGCACGCGGTCCTCGACAAAGATGGTTCGCTTCGAGTCGACCGCTATCTCGCCGGGCGAGCCGAACGGATAGGCCCGGGCGACGCGGCCCTGGGCTACCGCGCCGGTCTCCGCCGCCTGCAGGGTCAGGGGCGGCGGGTTACGCTCTGGATTATAGACCATCGCGAGGAGGTCGCCGAACGACGACAGGGTCATGACCTTGGCGGCGTTGCCGTTCGAGACGAAGAAGATGCCGTCGCGCATCGCCAGGGCGGTCTTCGCTGGCGGCGCGTTGCCCTCGAGGCTGAACAGGTTGAGCTGGTCCTCGAGCACGCCGTAGCCGAGGGTGAAGAGCTGTTCGCGCTGCAACGCCGTAACCTCGCGCGCGTCGGAGCAGGAAGCGAGCATAGCCACCAGCGTGGCCGCGATCAAACCTACGTTGAGCCTCTTGCCTACCACGCCGCGACCTCCGGATCGAGAATCGGTTCCGCCCGACCGCCCGGGTCTTGCTTGACCGCTTATCGTTAAAAGATATAGATTAAACGACATGGCGTTCAACCCCCTGACTGCTCTCTTCGGCTCGAAGCGAGAACGAGACATAAAGGCGCTCCTGCCCCGCCTCCACGCGGTGAATGAGCGCGAGGCCTGGGCGATGGCCCTGAAGCCCGAGGAATTCCCCGCTAAGACGGCCGAGCTCAAGGCCCGCGTCGCCTCCGGCGAGCCACTCGACTCCGTATTGCCGGAGGCCTTCGCGCTGGCCAGGGAGGCGGCCAGGCGTGTGCTCGGCGAGCGCTCCTTCGACACGCAGGTGCTCGGCGGCATCGTGCTCCACGACGGCAAGATCGTCGAGATGAAGACCGGCGAAGGCAAAACCCTGTCGTCGGTCGCCGCCGCCTACCTGAACTCGCTCGAGGGCAAGGGCGTCCACGTCGTCACGGTCAACGACTACCTGGCCGAGCGCGACTCGCGCTGGATGGGCTCGATCTACTCCTACCTCGGCGTCTCGGTCGGGGCGATCCTCTCGGACATGGACAACGACGCGAGGCGCGCCGCCTACGCCAAGGACATCACCTACGGCACCAATAACGAGTTCGGCTTCGACTACCTGCGCGACAACATGGCCATGGAGCCGTCACGGCGGGTTCAGCGCGGCCACCACTACTGCGTGGTCGACGAGATCGACTCGATCCTGATCGACGAGGCGCGCACGCCGCTGATCATCTCGGGTGCCGCCGAGGATGACACCTTCAAGATCAACGAGGTTTCGCGCCTCTGCCACCACCTCGTCGAGGTCAAGAAGGACCCCGCTACCGGCGAATATCCCAAGGAAGAGGAAGGCGAGAACCTCGAGGGCGACTACAAGATCGACGAGAAGAGCAAGAAGGTATCCTTCACCTCCGATGGCCTGGCCAAGATGGAGGATGCGCTCAAGAAGCGCGGCCTCATCCAGGGCTCCCTGTTCGACGAGCAGAATTTCGAGTACGTCCACTACTTCACGCAGGCCGTCCGAGCCCGCGAGCTGTTCACGAAGGACACCGAGTACGTCGTCCAGGAGGGCCTCGTCCAGATCGTCGACGAGTTCACCGGGCGCATCCTGCACGGCCGCCGATACTCCGACGGGCTCCACGAGGCTATCGAGGCCAAGGAGCGCATCAAGATAGCCAGGCGCAACCGCACCCTCGCCACGATCACCTTCCAGAACTACTTCCGCATGTACGACAAGATAGCGGGCATGACGGGTACGGCCGAGACCGAGTCGGTCGAGTTCCAGAAGATATACGAGCTGGACGTCGTCGTGATCCCGACGAACAAGCCAGTCGCCAGGCTCGACGAGGACGACCTCGTGTTCCTGAACGAGTCGGAGAAATTCGAGGCCATCTGCGACGAGATAGCCGAGGCCCACGCCAAGGGCCAGCCGATGCTCGTCGGCACGGTCAGCATCGACAAGTCCGAGCGCCTCTCCGCCGCCCTCACCAGGCGCGGCGTGCGCCACGAGGTCCTCAACGCCAAAAACCACGCCCGCGAGGCTACGATTATAGCCGAGGCCGGCGCCAAGGGCGCCGTGACCATAGCGACGAACATGGCCGGCCGCGGTACCGACATCAAGCTCGGCGGCAACCCCGAGTACCGCGCGCGCAAGAAGGTCGGCACCTCGGCCGACGAACGGACCTACCGCGAGGCGCTCGAGAAGGAGTACGAGCTATGGCGAGCCGACTACGAGGAGGTCAAGGCCGCCGGAGGCCTGTACGTGCTCGGAACCGAGCGCCACGAGTCGAGGCGCATCGATAACCAGCTACGCGGCCGCTCCGGCCGTCAGGGCGATCCCGGCCGATCGCGCTTCTTCATCTCGCTCGACGACGACCTGATGCGCCTGTTCGGCGGATCCAACCTCAAGGGCCTGATGATGAAGATAGGCATGAAGGAAGGCGAGCCGATCTACCATCCGCTCCTCAACAAGACGATGGCCAACGCCCAGAAGCGCGTCGAGGAGCGCAACTTCGACATCCGCAAGCACCTCCTCGAGTACGACGACGTGCTCAACCAGCAGCGTAAGTTCATCTACGATCAGCGCGATGCCATCGTAAAAGACGACGACCTGCCAGCCAGAGTCGTCGGCACGGCCCGGGAGATGCTCGACGCCCTGCTCGAGCGCTACGAGGACGGACTCAAGGCCGACCAGAAGGCCGCCTACGCCGAGCTCCAGGACGCCCTTAAAGCCTCGTTCGGCTTCGTCCTGCCGTTCCGCTCGGACGCCCCCGAGTCCAGGAAGCTCGACGACCTTCGCGCCACCGCGATAGGCGAGCTGGACCGCGACCTCGAGGACAAGCTGGCGATGGCAGGCTCGGACAACCTGAACCACTTCCTGCGCTGGAAGTACCTGTCGGCTATAGACCAGAAGTGGCTTGACCACCTCGAGAACATGGAAGCGCTCCGCGAGGCGGTGTACCTCAGGCACTACGCGCAGAAGAACCCCCTGCTCGAGTACAAGCTGGAAGGCTTCGAGCTGTTCGACCAGATGATCGAGGACATCCGCAAGAGCGTCGCGAGCACGCTGTACCTCGTGCGCATCCAGAGGCAGGAGGACCGGGCCGTGCGGCCCGTGGTCTCGGGCGGCCAGAGCCGCCACGACGAGATGGGCCAGTTCGCCGGCGCCGTCGACGGCCAGGCCGCCGCGGCCGGCGCCAAGGCCCAGGCCGCCGCCGGCCCGATGGCCCAGGCCGCGGCGCCCCGGAATGCCACCGTCGTCCGCGCCTACCCCAAGGTGGGCCGCAACGACCCCTGCCCCTGCGGCTCGGGCAAGAAGTACAAGCACTGCCACGGCGCCTGACAGGCACTGAAGAAAGTGATGATGGAATTTGAACCACGGAGTCACGGAGACACGGAGTAGGAACGACACTACGAATAAAAACAGAGAGGGTTTGAAGAAAAAGCCGGTTTTCTCTGGATTCGCTCTTGCGCTTTCCTCCGTGCCTCCGTGGTCTGCTTTTTCAAATCATCTGCTTCTTTCCTGTATCGCTGTCGCGATACTATGAATAGGTTCATATATGTCGCTTAACTGGCGTGAGATAGAGGTCGTACTGTCGGAGCTCGACCTCGTCGGGGCCCAGATCCAGAAAGTGGTCCAACCGTCTTACGACACGCTGCTCCTATCGTGTTACAAGCCCGGCGCGGCGACGGAGCTCCTGTTCTGCGTGGCCCATGGCGCCTGCCGCATCCACGCCACCAGCGTCAGAGTGCCAAAGGCCGAGAAACCCCAGCGCTTCATGGAACTGTTGCGCGCCCAGCTGCGCGGGCTCAGGATAGAGTCGGTCGAGCAGCTCGGTTCCGAGCGCATCGTCAGGCTGGTCGCCGGCAAGGACGACGAGCGGCGCGTGCTGTACGCGCGACTGTGGTCCGGCGCCGCGAACATCATACTCTGCAGACCCGATGGCACTATCGTCGACGCACTGGCCAGGAAGCCGGCGCGCGGCGAGCTGGCGGGCGGGCGCTACGAGCCCCAAGCCGGAGCGGCGCCGGCCAAGGAGTTCGCCGTGCGCGAGCTGCCCGGCGATGGCTCCTTCAACGAGCGCATCGATGCCTACTACGCCGAGCACGGCTCGGAGCTATCCCGGGCCGCGCTGCTCGAACGCGCGGCCAAGTACTTCAGCCAACGGCGCGCCCAGCTCGAGTCGCGTTTAGAGGCCCTGGAGAAGGCGGCCACCGAGTACGCCGACGCCGACCGCTACCGCGAGCTGGGAGATATCCTGATGGCCAACTCGGGCCAGGCGCTATCGGGTCCGTCGCTCAGAGCGGAAGACTTCTTCCGCGGTGGCGAGGTGGTCATACGCGTCGATCCATCCAAGAGCGTTGTCGACAACGCCAAGGCCCTCTACGAGAAGGCCAAGAAGGCCCGCTCTGGCGCCCTGGAGACGGCCGCCGAGCTCGACGAGCTACGCGAAGCCATCGCGGCGCTCGATGAAGAGCGACGGCGCGTCGAGGCCACCGAGAACCCTTACGCTATCCGCGCCTTCCTGGCCAAGCGGAGGACCGCCCCGTCCCAGGGGCCGAAGCGCTTCCCGGGACTGTCGCTCGAGCGCGACGGCTGGCTGTTCCTGATCGGCCGCTCGGCGGTCGAGAACGACGAACTCCTGCGCCGCCATGTCCGCGGCAACGACCTGTGGTTCCATGCGCGCGACTACTCGGGATCGTACGTGTTCGTCAAGGCCAAGGCGAACAAGAGCGTGCCGCTCGAGATCATGCTCGACGCCGGCTCCCTGGCCCTGTACTACTCGAAGGGCCGCTCATCCGGCGCCGGCGACCTATACTACACGCAGGCCAAGTACCTCCGGCGGGCCAAGAACGGCCCCAAGGGCCTGGTTATCCCGACCCAGGAGAAGAACCTGCGCGTCAAGCTCGACGAGGGACGGCTCAAGGAGCTCAGGCGCCTCATCGGCCGGGACGGCGACTAACCTCGGTGGCGAGGCTCAGTCCTTGGAGACGGCGCTCGGTACGGACGGCGCGCGTTGCGGCGTCGACACCCTGATCGACAGCTCGCCATCCTTCTCGCGCACCCTCGCTGTCGCCCCGGGAGGGCAGCGGCCCTCGACCATGATGGCCGCGAGCGGATCCTCGATGAGCTTGGAGATCATGCGCCGCATCGGCCTGGCTCCGTAGGCCTCGTCGTAGCCGTCGCGGATCAGCCGATCCATCGCCTTGCGGTCGAGCTCCAGCGAGACGCCACGCTCGGCGAGGCGCCTACGTAGCCTGGACAGCTCCAGCTCGAGCACGACGCGCACCTGGTCGCGGTCGAGCGGGTGGAAGACGACCACCTGGTCGACGCGGTTGATGAATTCCGGGTTGAATAGACGCTTAAGCTCGGCCAGCGCCGCCGACTTGACGGCATCGTAGTCGAAACGCCTCGTCTCGGCCCCGAAGCCCAGCCTAACCCCGCTCGTCAGCTCGCGGGTGCCGGCGTTGCTGGTCATGATCACGACGCAGTTCCTGAACGAAACGGCGTGTCCCAGGTTATCGCGCAGCTCGCCCTCCTCGAGCAACTGCAGGAGCAGGTTGAACACGTCCGGATGGGCCTTCTCGATCTCGTCGAATAGCACCACGCTATACGGCTTGCGTCTGACCCGTTCGGTCAACATGCCGCCCTCGTCGTAACCGACATAGCCCGGAGGCGCGCCGACGAGCCTGGCAGCGTTATGCTTTTCCATGAAGTCCGACATGTCGATGCGGATCAGCGCGTCCTCGCTGCCGAACAGGCTCTCGGCGAGGGTCTTGGCCAGTAGGGTCTTGCCGACGCCGGTCGGTCCGAGGAAGATGAAGGAGCCGAGGGGACGCCTCGGGTCGGAGATGCCGGCTCTGGATCGCCTGACGGCGGCGGCGAGCGCCTTGACCGCGTAGTCCTGGCCGACCACCCGGCGGTGCAGCTCCTCCTCGAGGCTCGTCAGGCGCTCCGACTCGCCCTCGGCGATGCGCTCGAGGGGGATTCCAGTCATCTCCGAGACCACGGCCCTCACGTCGTCCACCCCGACGGCGTAGCCGTCGCCCGAGGCCGCCTTGGTCTTGGCCCGTAGGCTCTCGAGGCTGGCCTTGAGCTCGCGCACCCTGTCGCGCACCTCGGCGGCCCGCTCATAATTCTGGGTGGATACCAGGGCAAGCTTTTCCTCGGTAAGGCGCCTGATCTCCTCCTCGATGGAGCTCAGCTCCGGCCCCTTCGCCGGATACTCGACCTTCTTACGGGCGCCGGCCTCGTCGAGTACATCGATGGCCTTGTCCGGCAGGAAACGGTCGCTGACGTATCGGCCGGCGAGCCTGACGGCCGCCTCGATCGCGTCGGCGGCGTACGTGACCCCGTGGTAGCGCTCGTAGCGCTCCTTGATGCCGGACAGGATGTCCTGGGTCTGCTCTATCGTCGGTTCCTCGACGAGGACGGTCTGGAAGCGGCGCTCGAGCGCGGCGTCCTTCTCGAAGTACTTGCGGTACTCGTCGAGCGTCGTCGCGCCGATGCACTGTAGCTCGCCCCTCGACAGGGCGGGCTTGAGCATGTTCGAAGCGTCGATCGTGCCCTCGGCGCTACCCGCCCCGATGATGGTATGCAGCTCGTCGATGAAGAGGATCACGTTGCCGGAGGCGGCAATCTCCTTCATGATGCGCTTGAGGCGCTCCTCGAACTCGCCGCGGTACTT
>Ga0116157_10005486_pt1 | contig 11681 bp, 10 predicted proteins | sample AD_UKC048_MetaG_FD_89882 | JGI IMG/M metagenome (GOLD analysis project Ga0116157, IMG submission 89882) | Active sludge microbial communities of municipal wastewater-treating anaerobic digesters from USA - AD_UKC048_MetaG | ecosystem: Engineered > Bioreactor > Anaerobic > Digestate | place: USA... | reverse complement strand
TTGCGGCAGAATTCTTGTAGTCTGGTATAGAATTTTGATCGACGATCTTTGGTGATTTGGACTAAGTTAGTTGCCCAGAATTTCTTTAGACCTAACGACCGTCTACGAACGACATCATCTCTCTTCTCGCTACCAATCGGATAATTCAAATTGTATGTCGCAACCATTTGATTCTTAATATCCACAACCTGCGCGGGAGATTTTACACCGTAACTTTTTAGCATCGACTCTTGTTGAAGAATTGATATCACTTTCTTATAATCATCACCAAATCTTTCTTGTTTCGTTTGCTCAGATTTCTCTTTGAATTCATCAACTTGAAACGGATTATCCTTTTCGTATCTTTCTTGACAAGTTTTAATTTTCTTTTCGGTTGTCTCCGGTAAATTTGCTACATTTCTAACGCCTCGCTCGGCGAATAATTTCTCCGCGATTGATTCTCTGGATGATCTTGATGCACACCCAGTAGAACAATGTTCACTGTATGGCCTTATTAAATAACCGCTAAATTTGATCGGTGAGCCACAGAGGCAGTAGGCTTGTTTACCAAGATGTGACAGGTAGTATTCCTCGGTGGATTTTATGTCTCCCCTTTTGATGTGATCATTAATATGAAATTGAAACGATCTCGTAGTCTCTCTAGGCTCCCCGCAAATCTTACAGATATTGTAGTCGTTCGAATTAGCATGCTCTTTGCAATACTTGTAGAATCCAAATTCTAAGTTGCAAAATTCAGTTTTGATTTGGCATATGTTACACCTAGCTTGATTGGAGTGTTTGATGTAGTATTCTTTGCTTGAAAGATTGTGGATTCCTTGTAAATGTATTTCTAGTGTTTTGAAGTTTGCAAACACCATACCACATTCTTTACAAGTAACATCTGATCTATTGTTAATGTTACCGGCACATCTCTTAGAACAAGATACGAAATATCCTCGATCGATTCTATCAAATTTGGTAGGGGATCCGCAGACTTTGCAAGTTGTTACTTCTCCGTTTAAGTATTTGAGATAGTATGCTTCTTGTGATTCGATGTCCCCCTTGTTGATGTGACACATAGTCAGATGTGTGGTTAAACCTTTGAAGTTTTTAGAGATGTTTCCACATATTAGGCATTTGAAATTTTCCATATATTTGCACCTTTCTTTTTCGATTTAACTTTATTAAGTTAACCCCTGTATCTAAAATTATAGAATTTTGGCAGGTGCAAAGTCCGAGCCCAAGGTCAAGAAACCAAAGGCTCGGACTGTGGAAACTAGGACTACTACCGGATATACTGGGTTATCTCGATTTTCTCGATGACTTTGGTAGGCCAGAGTATGATATTCACATGACATACCTTTTTTTTGTACTCGTACGGAGATGCGCCAACATCTATAGCATAGTTCTGAATCCAACCTCTATCCTTCATATCCTTCAAAAACTCATCAATCGCCTTGCTAATTCTTTCATGAGTCTCAGGAACGTTTCTGTAGTAGATGAAGTTCATACAGAATGTCGCAACAATTCGTTTGATGTACAATACAACATTCACAACGTTGATGTCGGACAATGAAGAATCTTTCATCTGACTTGTGAGCTGCTGCCAAATACAAGTGCCATTCCGGAACTTACACAAGTAGTTGATTCGATCCACGTATAGGTTATCTCTATCTCCAACTAAAGGCTGATATCTAAGCTCCTTAGCTTCTTCGCACATAGCTCTATCAAAGCCTGCAGGTGCGTCAGCAATAGAAGCAACACTTACAGTATACGGCATGACTCTAGCCATATGATAGATTGGGCTGACCCATATATTTTTGCCCATATCCATATTATAGACTCGAGAATAGTTCCCATATAACGCTGCCATATACGTGTTATAAGTATAGTTATCTTGCTTCTCTTGAATATCCGCATTAGCACTTACACTGTCTGGCAAAGTCGTAAACGTAAAGCAATCCATTCGATACAACTTAGCCAATGCAACCGCGGCGTCAGATACTTCAACAAGAGGATACGGGCACATAACGAACGGGAAATAGACATACTCCGTGTTCAATACTTTGTCATCAATCAAGCCGCTATATGCTTTAGCCAATAATTGTTTTGCAACTTCTGTATCAATGATACCTTGAGCATTATAAAGATCACCAGAACTACCATTTGCAAGATCTTTATAATCAAAATCCGTGGAAGAAGCAGCAGAGAACATGCCTTGAACTGCATCGAATGTAAACCACTCGTCACCATCAAAGAGGTATTGTACGGGTTCAGTGGTTCCAACTTTAACAACATAACCTCTGGCCGGAGCTGTGAACACCCAAGCTCCAGTAGTATATCTAGCAATTTCATTAGCATGCGTGGCAAATGCACCAGTCGGGGCAATTCCAATGATGACACTCTGACCTTCAATGGGAGAAGCCGGAGGAGTATTAGTAATCGACTCAACCCCAGCTACAGTTTCGAAGTCTGCTAACAATGCAAAGTTGTCTTGATTGATTCTTACATTAACTAACTCGGAAAACTTCTTCAGAACATCTTCTGCATAAATTGTTTCACCATCTAGATCAATCTTATTTTCGATAAAACTAATCTTATGAGTGGCAGTAATGATCTTATCACCATTAGCATCAACTTCATAGATGTCAAGCAAATATGTATCATCTTCATTGATGACTTGAGTAATGTTTATGCTGACGTTGTTATAGTATTCACCTCTTGCATAAGCACTATATAATGCAACAGGTTTAATTCCAACTAAAGTGCTTCCGCCGATAAGAGTATCAAGTTCTGCAACACTATTGACACCGTCAAGAGCAGTCAAAGTCAACTTCGGTTTGCCAACAACACTCTCATCAATAGCATAAAGCAAGTTAGCATACGTAGCACCAGTAGGAAGTAAGCGCATACCGTAAGCAGATCCACTAATGGATAACCAACGATCCATGCACATATAACCTTCACGGAAGTTCTTGCCTTGTTTAGCAAAGTCACTTACCATGAAAGAAGTTCTAAGAGTTTTCTGACCGTTCAAGAATACTAAAGTGTTATCAATTCCTTTGTCAGAGAAGAATGGCGTAAATACGGTAGTAACTGGAACGGCATTGATGAATTCACTCTGATCGACGATACTTACATATACACCAGGTGAAATATGTAACATTTCAAATTCTCCTTTTGAGATTTTACTTACAACGTAAAAAAACAGCCCAAGTAATGCTAATTAAAACACTACTTGGGCTGTCTTAAAACTTTTAGGATTAGGACTTAACGATATTCAACAAGGCAGTTCCCAAAGGTCGGTAGAATTTCTTAGCATTTCGGGAGATAATCGTCAACGAGGGGGTAGCACCCAGAGGATACGGACTCATGATTGCGGGTTGGTAAGGAGCAAACACATAAATGGAAGAGAGAGCCTCCGTAGGTTTGTGCATCAAAACCATCTTGCCCTGAGTTACGATAGGAGAAGAGAAGACCTTCCAGCGCTGAGCCAATGAACCAGAAGTGTATCCCATAGCTCCACCGTCAGCACCCTTGCCGTCAAAGCTGAACTTGTTAAGAGATTCAAAAATGGAAGCATCAACCGGGTTACAAGCAAGAACGTTACCTTCACCAATGTTAGTATCGGTATAGATTCTAGCAGAGAGCTGAGTGAGCTTCTGAAGAATATTCTGATACCAATAGATCGGGCCCAAAGTGTATCCGGACGGAGGAGTGATGTCAAAGGTATCAGTATGAGTAGCTGCAGTGGGAATACCTTTGATAATATCAGCAAGAACATGGTTGTCAACATCGAGAGCCATTTGCTTGCCAAGAATGTCAAGGACCTGAGCCTGAATGTCAAGATCAAAGAGAGCGTTATAATCCTGTTCCAACTGAATGGTCCAGTCGGCGCTGATCTGTTGGTCTTCGGTAATCAAACGAATTTTATCAATGCTAGGTTTAATGCCAGCATTCATAGTATTCTGTTCAAGAGAGAAAGTGCAAGTATAATAGCCGCTAACTCCAGTTACACCAGTTCCACCGGTGGACATAAGAGTTACGATGCCAGTGTCATAGTCAACTTTACCGGAAGCGTAAACAGTTCCAAGAGTGGTGAAAACCAATTTAGCATGGAAGTTACCATCAACGGTTGGTTGAACTTCACCAGTTACGGTTTCAGTCGTAGTACCATCAGTAGCAGTGAATTTCCAAAACTTAAAAGTGCGTTCAATGCCGGAGCCATCGGCAGTCAAAGAGTTAGCAGCAAGAACGTCAGTAGCACCGAGACCCACGAACTTGTTAGAAGTCTCAGTAACTGCCGGGCCGTAAGAGACCGGAGTATACATAGGAGCTTCACCAAGAACGGTCCCTGTTGCCGACACAAAATTGAATTTCATGAAGGGCATCAGAGTATCGGGGGCATTAATTGGCCGAACGGTAACAAGCTCTTTTACAATCAGTCGAGGATAGAAAGCCATCAAAATAGGAAGAGCGAGGGTTTCGTAGGGAGTCAACTGGAGAGTGCTGTTGATGCTTTCCAGAAGCTTCATTCTCGTTCGATCCATCATGAAACCGAGATCATTCTTGTGAGTGCTGCCAATGCTTTCCAGCAAAGAAGCCTTATAAGTTTCAAACTGATCATCATCAACGACCATATTTTTGAAATCAATCATAGAAGTAAGATCTACACCATGCATCTTCTTCAAGGTCTGCCGGGATTCCATCAAAACTTGCTTAATCGACATTGTAATTTTCCTCCATAGAAAATTAATAACATGATAAATTTTGCCAAAATTTTGATGATCCAATAAGCAGTTCTAGTCTAAGAATTCATAGTGTAATCAACGACTACTCACCGTACGAATCGAATCCTATCATCTACTTTAATGAATCATTTTGAAGACTGTAATTTATTACTCAAAAAACGTACTTGGCTATATTATTGCTTCAATTTTGGCAATGCAAGTCGATGGCACGTGCAAAAAGGGAGCAACATCTCACTGAAGACATTGCTCCCTAATATGTAAACTAAGTAACTTGTTAACTTCCCTTGACAATACTCTCCAATTTAGCTATCTGAGCATCTAAACGTTTCATTGAAAACTTATCAAGATCATTCAATAAAGTTAGCGTGTCTTTCTTAACAGATTCATTAATGACAAAATTAGCATGCATTGTTGTTAATAGACTAACAATCATTAATTTCTTGCTAGCAAACAATTTCTTTTCTTTTAATGAAATTGCCTCTTCATTAAGAGACTTTAATTCCATTATCTTATTCTTGGCTATATTATTCTTTTCTTCAAGTAGTTTTCTTGATGTTCCAAGTTCTTCGATTAGTTCCGGGGCTACTATTTCATTTAACTCATTAACTAATGATGATATACCACTTAGATCAATCTTTCTAGGATTAATCGTTTCTTTTTTTGCTTCACTGACTAAAACGTTTGCTTTAATGTTCATACGGCAGCCTTTCCCAATAAAGAAACTCTAAGAACATTTACAGCTTCAGATAATCTTTTCTCCATGTCTGTTATATCATTCTTTAGTTTCGTATTCGTTTCTTTCATCAATTGTTCTGTTGACAATAACTGATTATACTTAGATTGAGTTTTTTCAATTCTAGTAGTAATCATTTTAGCAATCTGATCTTTATTGCTAGTAAGATAAAATAATTTCTTGACAAGATTGAAAACTTTATCTCTTGCCTCAACACTTGCTTTAGATAAAGTTGTCACTTCTTTGTCCTCTGTTGGCTCTATAACGTTAACAATTTTCACGTTCGTTCTCCTTATAGTATTGACAACTTCTTTTTAGTTTCGTCTCTAAGCATAGATCTAATAAGCTTATGTTTCAATGACGGAGTATCACACAGATATGCATTCTCAATCTTGTTGATTAATTTAATAGTAGGTTTACTGATCTTACTTTCAAGAAGCATTTCATGTCTTGATTCTTGATTACCATAAACGTATTCTTCCAAGTTCAATAGATCTTGTTGAGCCATATAACTTTCAAGATGTTTAGTATTCTTAATTTCGGTCAAGAGACAAGTAGAGAATGAAGGAGTGGAAACACAATCCCAAGTCACTACATCAATATTCTTGTAGACTTCATCGCCTCTAGATGTCTTTCTAACATCACCCAATGCTCTAAGGGAAAATCCAACGGGTATCCTGTCTTTAACAATAAATGCATACAGGTCAAGACCATGTTGATTACTTGTATTTTCTAAGATGCCCCAAATTTCATCCCCTTCCGTCCAAATTTCTTTGAAAATATGACTAGTTTCTTTATATAGGATATTCAATAATCTTGAAAGAGACGGTTCAATAGGATGATCTAGTTCCCCAACCCAGCCATTTCGTTTTAACAATTCTTCTTTTGCAGATAAGCCTTTTAGCATTGGTTCTTTAAGGTATATCTTGCCATTATAGCTAGCAGAATTCAGAAGTTGGAGTTTAGCTTTGAATCTTACTTTTGAATCACCGAAAGTTTGAACATCTTTTGCCTCTTGCAATATTGCCATTTCTTTAATAGCGTACATACATTCTTACTCCTATGCTCTATACTGCTTAATGTATTTGTTGACATGTATAATCATAGCGTCAACAAGAGTTTGCAACTTAATAATGATAACTTTTGGATTTTCATATTCACTATATTGTTCAATGAATCTATTGAATACATATTCAAGAACAGATATTTTATCGATTATTTTTGCATCATAATCATCATTCTTATTTAATAGTTTTAAAGATACATCATTTAGCTTATTAATTTTCTTATTGATGTTCTTCAAAAGAATGACATAGTATTGGTCATCCTTTGGTAACCCATCAATCAACAATTCGTCTTTTTTATCTCCATCAGACTCGCTTATAGACCCACCAAATGGATCATCCGGATTAGTTGGCTTTTCACCAGTTGGTTCATCTTTAGTAGGTGCTGGTAATTCAGGTTTCTTACTTTCTTCCTTGGTCGGCTTATCCTTAGTAGGCTCTTCCTTGGTCGACTCATCACCTTCCGCTTCAAGGAACATGTTATCTTCACTCAATGCGCCCATGTTCACATAATCATGTCTATGAATATGCTTTAACATTGATAGGGAAGAGAAATCAACGATTTGCATTTTATCTCGTTTGATGTTAGTCACTTAGAAGCCTCCCCCACTCTCTTCTGGTTTAGATTCGTCACCGTGTTCTAGCTTATCTAATGTCAATTTAGTCTTAGTCTTATTAGTAAAGTACTCATTTAAGAACGGCAAATATCTTTCTCGAATGCTTGCACTATCAAGACCTATCTTAGTTAAGAAATCTTCTGAAGAAGAAACATTGCTTATGTGTTCTAATTCACTGGCACTGCTTAATATAATTGGAGAGGGGAAAGAAACTAGAACATTCTTATTTGACGAACCAATGATTGTCTTAACCTTATTCAATAGATCGGTGTAGTTTGCTGCATAACATTCTTGAAAATCAATGATCTCGATGGCAAACAATATACTTTGCAGAAACAATGTTGCTTTGCTCTCAATATTCTCTTCTAAACCTAAATATGCAGGAGGTATGTTTAAATCCCCAACAATTTCATCCCGCTTAAATTTCATGTCATCTACTCGAGCTTGATGTTGGCTGGTTGGTTGCTCCGTACTAAACTCTACATAAGGAGTCCCATCTTTCTTCGGTATATAATAATCTTCGAATGGTGAAATCATTCCAGGAATTGTATCGAATGTATTACTACCATCAAACATGGCCTTCTTTTTTCTAAACTTCTCTTTGAGTACTTGAATCAACGCAACACTATTCCTGTTATCAACTTCAAAATTAATGATTCTTCTTTCAATAGATTTGGTCAAACGTTCAATGGAAGAAGTAATCTTATCTGATACAAGCAAAGAAGCATCAAACAATACAGTGTCAAGTATGCTAGTACCATATGGATCATATTCATCTATGTTGATAGCAAACTCTTGCATTCTTGATACGTCTACAAATCTAAAATCCATATTTGCAATCTTAATTGTTTCAATGGAATTAGAAAGAGATTTAACATTGTCATTTAATCCAACAGCATAGATACTAGATAGTACCAATTTAGCAATGACAGACTTCAAAGCTGAGTTATCCTCAACCGCTGCTTCATTGATATTTTCTTTTAAGAAGTTAATGATGTTTTTGGTGATATCGATAGATCGATCTAATGCTTTTTGACTATAAACATGCTCAACGCCCATTGTTGCAGCTAACTGATGAATCTTTTCATTCGAATCAAATATGTTAATGTTTTGAAATATCAATCTTGACTTTATAATGTTTTCAGGTATGATAACATAGCCATATACCATATCACCCAATGCTAATTTAATGACATTATGAGGCTTATGGTATAATATGATCAAGTCATCTAATGTAGTCTTATGTTGATCAGAATCAGTTGACTCTAAGATGCTATTGCTAAAGCCATTTGATTCTAATGAAAAAGTAAATTCGAAGTCTTTCTTGTTATCCTTGTCAATATCTATTGAAACAGAATAGCTTGCAACTTTTCTTCTATCTGATTCACTTGACTTATTTTCCATGAGATGCGTTTTCGTATTAGGCATGACATCTTGTTTTGTGGCGATCTCGACGTAGAAGTCTCCATATGTCAAAGAATGGTCTATGATTTTTCTTAAATTTCTATGATCATCAATCTTTAAATGACGGAAAATATCTTTAGCTTCCGTGACATCTTTTTCATAATCCACATCACTATCGATTGGTTTAAACATTAAACTTCGATTTCTTATGCTATCAGATGATATTATGTTGCTTCTTAGAACTTTAACGGCTCGACCAAGACGACTAATCTTCTTAGTCATATCTCTGTAACTTTGATACTTCTTCCTTCTAATAAAAAGATCATAAATTTGATCTTGGTAATCACTATTAACATTAATTAAATCAACAAGAGATCTAACTTCTTTTGGTGACTTAGAATTTGAACCATCTTTTATCTTAGCTTGATTTGACGTATGAACAAGCATCTCAAAAAGATTTGAATAGCTAGTCTTATTAAGTCTTTCATCAATCTCATCTAAAGCTTTACCCACATCAACGTTCTGACTAGGTACGCCTCCGATAATCATTGTAACTAAGTTCTTAAAATATTCACCAAATTTTGGCATGTTATCTCACCTTCTCGTTCTTAAAATTTTCTTGAACGATGTTTTGATCAATCATTAATCCAATAAACGCAATCTTAAATTGTTTCTCAAAGCTATTTCGAAGATACATAACTAATGGTGTAGTACCTCTAAAAGCTTCAGCATACAAAGCAAATTGTTCTTCGCCAACAACCAATCTAAACATCTGTATATATGAATCTCTAAAGTGCAGAAATTCTTTATCTGTTGGTGTCGAGTTCGAGTTAGCATAGACAAAAAGATATGATTCAAAGAATGTTTGCCAAACCCTTAGAGCATCATTCTTAATTTTAGGCATAGTTATCTTTGAGTATGTTGCGTGTTTAATCATGGTGATGATTCGTATATATTTCACAAAGCTATATAATACAATAGCCCATGTGATAATCAGCAATACGTAAAGGAGCATCATGATTGTTAATCTTCCACTATTTCTACTTTAGTAGTTGTTTCTGGATCTTCGCCAATAATATCATTTTCATGATTTGTATCTGATTGGTCCAATTCATTCTTCAACGGAACAATACCTGCTTCTTTTGAAATATCTCCGTCTGTAACGAGAGATAGATTATCGAGTGATGGTTTGCTAACCACAACGCATTCTAGGTCTCGTGTGTTAAAAACGAAGTTATCGTTTGAAAATTCTAAAGTAATAATCTTGTTGTCACCTTTAAGTTCTTCTTGAAAAAACTTAACAGTCTCCTGATAAGTATGTTCGGGGGTAATAACATCAGTTAAAATTATAGGCTTCTCTCGCCCTTTTAGATATATGCAAATCTTAAACTTGGAATCCATGATATTGCTCCTTTACAAGTAGTTCGTATTCTTTATTCTGTTGCAACGTGAAAATAGGGGAGCCAAACCTGAAGAGATCTGGCCCCCTTAGTTAGTTACTTGCTAGAATATTTTTTGTCTTTATTCGAATTAGAAGGTCGGTTGTTTTCTTTCTTCTCTTCTACAACTTTAACTTTTGGGGCTTCCGTCTGGCCGCCAGCCTGTACTTCTTCCGGGGCCTTTTCACTCAATGCGGCTTTGGCAGATTCAACCAACTTCTTGCCACTTTCTTTGGCTTCTTTTTCCGCTTTAGCGTTAGCGCTTTTAATCTCCGCGCTTTCGATAACTGGTTCAAAAGAATAGAAACGTTTATCAATACCGCTTCTCAACATAAGAACTTCGATGTTCATCTTTTCTTTTTCATCGATGAAGAATTTGCAAGGGGTTGACATAACAGATGAACCACGCTGAATTTTCTTGCCAAGTTTCGTAATGGATACTTTCAACATATGCAATATGCTCCTTTAGTTATTAATTAGATTACGACGTCGTCAGACTTAATTTCAGTCTCTTCCGGTTCATCGTCTTCACTAGGAACTTCCTCAAAGAGAGCTTTCAACTCTTTGCTCTCTTCGGTTTCCATTGGCTTCTTTTCTTCCGGTTCCATTTCAAAAAGAGAAGACAATCCGAGATCAATATCATCCTGGTTAGCAATAGGTCTTACTTCACCAGGATCATTGAAAAGGCTTTCAAGTTCTCCGTCTTCAAGACCACTACCATCAATCTCTTTAAAGATGCTATTCAATTTAGCTTTGATATTCTGCAAGTCTTCTGGCTTGATATCATCTTCGCCGGATTCGACTTCAGAAAAGATGTTGTTAATAGAAGTGATAATCTCATCGTCTTCTTTTTTGCCTTCACCTGCGTCAACGGTTGCTACTTCTTCTTTGAAATTGAAAAGAGATTTCAATTCTTCCTCAGTTGATTCATCTTTCTTCTCTTCTTTTTCTTCCTCAGCGCTCTCTTCTTCACCTTCGGTTTTCAAAGAAAATAATTGCTTTAGTTCTTCTTCAGTCTCTTCTTTAATCAATTGAACTTTAATAGTCTGAAGACCTTCAAGAACGTTTTTCAATCGTGATTTAGCATTAGACGATAATTCAACTTCATCAACGTCTTTTTCTACAATCGGTTCATTTTCAGGCTCTTTAGTTGGTTCTTCTTGTTTCTTAGTTTGCAAAGATTTAGCTCGTTTCAAAAGCTTCTTAAGAGACTTAGCAACTTCCGGAACCGTAGCTTCTTCGGCCGCTTTCTCGATGTCTTCGACGGTCTCTTCATTGATACGTTTAGCATGTTTGATACGTTTGGCGATCGACTTAATGTTTGCCTCGACCACCGGAGAAATTTCTTGTTCCGCAACCTTTTCCATTTCTACTGCTACTTCTGGAAGTGAACCAGGAATAGTTGGGGGAGGGGGAGCAATAGGTTCCAAAGTGGTGGGAACTTCTCCGTCAAGTTCTTTCAGAAGGTTATCAATAGTTTTCATATCGATGTCACCTTCTACCGAAGGAGAACCTTCGGGTTTCTTTTCTTCTTCGACTTCAAAGAGAGATTTCAGATTGAGATCTTCATCTTTCTCGGCGTTGAGCTTCAAGTACTCTTTAAGATTCTTGGAAGAAATCTTGATTTCGGTCTGAATCTTTTCTTTTTCTGGGTCTCTTGTTCGCTTATTAACAGATACCACACCGTCTGCCGG
>Ga0116157_10005483_pt1 | contig 11681 bp, 7 predicted proteins | sample AD_UKC048_MetaG_FD_89882 | JGI IMG/M metagenome (GOLD analysis project Ga0116157, IMG submission 89882) | Active sludge microbial communities of municipal wastewater-treating anaerobic digesters from USA - AD_UKC048_MetaG | ecosystem: Engineered > Bioreactor > Anaerobic > Digestate | place: USA... | reverse complement strand
TTTCCATGGAAAACCATACTTCCACCACCTTGGTCATAATCATTTCCAGTTTTATGAAATAGAGTATTACCATTGTATATTCCTTCATTGATTACAATTGAAGGTAGTTCAACTTGAAATGGTCCTTCTATTTGACATTGATTCAAAACAAGACGAGAATTATCTGTTCCTGTAATAATTAAACTATCGGTGTTTGTTGATCGATAACCCAAAAGGTCCAGTTCGGAATTTTCAAAAGAAATAGTATTAATAGTACCAGCATTTCCTTGTTTTATCATACCTAAAACTACCAATCCACCACTGCAATTTAAATCGATATTACCCTGAACTATATTGGTATCAGTTGAAAATTCTCCAAAACTGATAAGACCCGCAGATGTGCTTATATTAAGATTCCCGCCAATATTAAGTAAGCCAAAACTTGCTAGTTGAATTGTTCCTTCATTCGCATTAATTAATGTGATATCTGAATTAAATGAACAAGAGTCTGTATATGATGAAAGAAAAGAGCCATAACCTAAATTACTAAATGTGAAAGGTGCATTTGCTTTTATATGACCTGACTTAAGTTGATCAGTTCCTTCTCCCGTTTTAACAAATGTCGTACTATCGTTAAAAGTAACTTCTCCCAAATAAATCGATTGTGCTGTACAATTGACTTTTGATGAAAAAATACTCCCTTTATCAATCAGTATAGAATTCTCATTTTCATCATTATCCATTACAATTGACAAAGAATCATCCATTGTAATTCCCATCAAACGAAGTTCTCCTGCGATCCAGCCTAGGTCAGAAAGTCCAAGAGGAGCTCCAGTATGAAAATGAGCATTACGAGAAAATTCTATCGCATTTGTAATTAAAACACCACCAATCTTAACAGGAGAATAAAAACTAACAGATGCAGAGTCTGAACCGTCGCAGAAATAGATTGACGAAGCACTATATATATCTAATTGGCAGATCCCATTAAACGTATTGGAGTCTGAATTATAAGCCATATGAATATCACCAGTTGAGCTTGTAGTTAAATCCATTGTTGAAATAAATACACTATCTTCAAACATATCAGGTAAATCATAGCCAAAAAACAACTCACCTTCCCCGTAATTAGAAATGTAGGTCGTTTTTTCAAACGTATTTCCTCCACTATAACTTGGATCAAAGCTTCTTATTTTTATTGTGTTAGGTTGAGTAAAAACATTGTTTGTCGCTATTAAATTACCTATTGTGTTTAATATAGTTACACCAATTAATGAGTTTGTTAACGTGAAAGGTTGGTAACCAATAACATATAAAGAGCCATTTGTAATGGATGCATTTGTCATTGTTAGACCTCCGCTAGAAGATAATTGATATCCACCTAAGTCAAGAACAGCATCGCTTGACATTATAAGTATTAGGCAATCTGAATTCTGAGAAAGAATTGGATTATTACTTGCAGAATTTATATATACAGTGTCTGTATTATTTGGTTTAGCAGCTGGGCTCCAATTGGATGCGGTACTCCAGTTTGTACTTGTAGAACCAATCCAAGTTTTTGTCGATGCAAAAACATATTGGCTGATGAAAAAAGTGGCTAGAATGAGGAGGCTATTTTTCATGAGATATTTTTAACTATTGAATATTGAATTATTAATATGCTTTGCCTGCATAATGAGCTACAATTGTTCCCGCTGCATTTTTAGCATCAATACTTATGAAGCAATCTTTTCGATTGACCCAATTACCTATTCCGGCTGAGCAAATGATTCCTTTTCGTTTAAACCAGATTGTAGGTGAAATGGAATTATTACTATTAAATGAAAAGGTCTGATCATAAAAATCTGAACCATTGTTTGTGCTACCTAATCGAATATGTATGCTTGAAATAGTTGATGTATCTGCTACTTCAAAGGTCAAGGTTTTGGTTTCGGTTACAATCAATGAATCACCACCATTCGATGAAGAAACAGTGGAAGTATCTATTGACATTAAGGGTGTTTTTACCTGAATTCTGGAGATTGAATTTGTTTGAGCAACAAGTGAATATGACGTCAAACAAGCGAAGAGATAGATAATAGATGATTTATTCATGTGGCGATATTCTAAAATAGTTCAACTAAATAAATTAAAAATTTTCACAATAGCAAGCCGGCGAGATTAAAATTCCAGCGAGAGAAGAAAATTTAATATTTAGTTCAATCTTCATTGAATTCAAGATTTTTCAACAATTGCATACCTTATTTATAGGATTATGAATTCAACTTTCGATGGTAATGTTCGACCATGTCACGATTCTATCAAGTAAATTTGAGTGCTATTTATAGTAAAAAAATGCGCTATGAACTCTTGATAAATCCCCAAGGCTTTAGTTATCTCTAATTGCAAAAAATGCGTCGAAGTTTTTGTTTCAATTCAAAAACACATTAAAAATTGAAACAACTTAGCTTTCATATTAATTGTTTCAATTGGTGATGTTTTAAAAATAAATGAAACAGTTTGGACTGAAACATTTTTTGTTTCAATTGCACATGTTTCAATAAAATGAAATGGTTTCAGGTGAAACGGTTTTTGCAGTCACTCGAAATTCCATCGCGACAGGGATTGCAGCCATTACCGCTTTTGAACCGAAGGTGAAAAAGTAGTAGAGGCGGAAAGCCCGGTGCTTTTGGAGTGAAGCGGAAAAAGGAGGCGCCCTACCTCACCCCCGGCCCCTCTCCTCGAGAGAGGGGAGAGAAATCTGTGTAAACTGAATGATACATTTCTAGCAGATTTTCTCGTAAAGCGAAGCGATCGAACATCGTATATCGTACAGCGAAGCGATCGCTTTTTCTAGCATCTTTCTGCGATGGCATTTCCGGCGACGAAGCCGCTTGACCAGGCGTGTTGGAAATTGAAGCCTCCAGTGATGCCATCGACGTCGAGGATTTCGCCGGCGAAGAAGATTCCGGGGAGTTTGCGCGACATGCAGGTTTGGGAATCGATTTCTTTGAGGGAAATGCCGCCACAGGTGACAAATTCTTCTTTAAAGGTGGTTTTTCCGTTAATTGGGTAGGCGTCGGCGCATAAGGTGCTGATGAGTGCGTTGAAGGCTTTGGAGGAAATATCGGCCCATTTTGTTTCGGTGGAAATGCCGGCACGGTCGCAGAGTGCGTCCCATAAACGTTGAGGTAAAGCGTCGAAAATGCGGGAGTGAACCTGTTTCTTAGCAGAGGAGATGCGCAGTTTTCCTAGCCATTCACGCACTTCTTCTTCGGTTAATTCGGGAAGCCAATGGATGCGAATGGTTGTTTGATAGTTTTTTTGCTCCAATTCGCGCGCTCCCCAAGCGGAACAACGCAAAACCGCTGGTCCGCTAAAGCCCCAATGGGTAATGAGCATGGGACCTGTTTCTTGCAATTTGCTACCATCGACCCGAATGCGAACGGTTGCTGCCAAGCCCATCAAGTCCTTAAGCGGATGATTGGGAATGTTAAACGTGAATAAACTTGGAACGGGATCGACCACCTCAAAACCTAAATCCATCAACCACTTAAAACCTTCTTTTTTAGGATGTCCGCCACTGGCGATAAGGATATTTTTGCAGGTAAGTGTTTGTTTATCGGTGACCAAAGTAAAACCAGATTCGAGTGGTGTTATTTGCTCGACACTTTCTTGCAGACTTATTTTTAATCCCAAGGAATCGGCTTCGTTCATCAAGCAATCGATGATACTTTGTGAAGAATCCGAAACCGGAAACATGCGTCCATCTTCTTCGGCTTTTATTGCCACTCCGCGTTCTTCGAACCAACGAACGGTGTCGTCTTGTCCAAATTGATGTAACAAACGAAACACATGTTTTTCGCCTCGCGGATAGCGTTTGGAAAACTCTTTTTTGTCGGACAAACTATTGGTTACATTGCATCTTCCGCCACCCGAAACCTTGACTTTCGCCAGTAGTTTCGTCGATTTCTCAATTAACAATACACGTGCTTTGGGTTTTCGGCTCAAGGTTTGAAGTGCCCCGAAAAATCCAGCGGCACCTCCACCAATCACGACCAGGTCGAAAGTGTATTTGTCTGTATTATTGCCCATTAGGTTTTTATTAACATCAATTAACATTTCAATCGCTAATCGCACGGCGAAGTTCTGTATTTTTAAATGTTTTCAATTGTTTTTCATTTTTGTTTCTATTTGATTCCAGTTCAAACTCTCGGTCTTCCCACCGGGAGTTTTTTTGTTTTGGGCGGTTTGAATCCAGATAGGTTATTGAAATTTCTCTAGAAAAAGATTGCAGATTCACGAATTGTGCGCAATAGCAAGCGGTTGCAGAAAACCAGAAATCAATCTTGATTCATCATCCGAACAAGTCTTTTTTTCCGTACGTTTGCCCCCGAAATTTCGAACATACTCATGAGCGTTTTAGTCAACAAAAACAGTAAAATCATCGTACAAGGATTTACCGGTAGCGAAGGAACATTTCACGCCGGACAAATGATCGATTACGGTACACTGGTAGTCGGCGGAGTTACTCCAGGAAAAGGTGGAAGTTCTCATCTCGATCGCCCAGTTTTTAATACTGTAGCCGAAGCCGTTTCTAAAACAGGCGCTGATGTGTCTATCATTTTCGTTCCGCCAGCATTTGCTGCCGATGCGATTATGGAAGCTGCTGATGCTGGAATTAAAGTGATTATCTGCATCACCGAAGGAATTCCGGTGAAAGATATGATCATGGCAAAGGAATATTTGAATGGGAAAGAGTGTCGCTTGATTGGACCAAATTGTCCGGGAGTGATTACTCCAGATGAAGCGAAAGTAGGCATTATGCCAGGATTTGTGTTTAAGAAAGGGAAAGTGGGAATTGTTTCTAAATCGGGAACATTGACTTACGAAGCTGCCGATCAAGTGGTAAAAGCCGGAATGGGAATTTCTACTGCGATTGGAATTGGTGGAGATCCGATTATTGGAACTACCACTTTAGAAGCTGTTCAACTATTGATGGCTGATCCAGAAACTGCCGGTATTGTGATGATTGGTGAGATTGGTGGAAATTTAGAAGCCGATGCTGCTCGTTGGATTAAAGCAAACGGAACTAAACCTGTTGTCGGATTTATTGCTGGTAAAACAGCTCCAGCAGGTCGTCGTATGGGTCACGCCGGTGCTATTGTTGGCGGTGCAGATGATACAGCTGAAGCTAAAATGCGCATCATGCGTGAATGTGGAATTACGGTAGTTGATTCGCCTGCAGTCATTGGTATTACGATGGCTCAAGTGCTTAACAACTAATTGAATTTAACTAACCTTCTTTACGGTTGAATTAACAGTTTAGTATTTCATATCAATCCTTGAAATAAGGCTGTTAAAGCATCTTGTCATTCAATCATACATGATTGTCTACGACGTGTTAATTCTTGTCTTGACACACACTTCGACAAGCTCAGTGTGCGAGCTAAGAAGGTCAAGCTTGGACGATGCTGCTTACGCGCAGGTGTATTCACTAAACGACCTCACCCCCAACCCCTCTCCTCGAGGAGAGGGGAGCTTGATTGTCTTAAATGAAAAGTCCCTCTACCGTGGAGAGGGATTTAGGGAGAGGTCAACGCTGGGAAACACACCCTCGCCGCCCAGACATAGCCTTCGCACTGATCCGTTTCTAAACCTAAAATAGGTTAATTTAATTTTATATAATAGTCATCTACTTACCTTGAGTATTGGACTTGCTATTAGAATCAATGAAGAATAATATTAAATTTTAAACTGCTCAACAGGTTCTAACTTATATAATTAATGCCTGTTCTTATCCATCGTGTTTTTCTATTTCTATAAGTCACCAAGTAAACGTTTTTTTTGACGTTACTTTGCACCTTACATACTACCATGACAACATCTTTGGAAGCGCTTTCACCCATCGACGGTCGATATTTACGCTATACCGCTTCATTACGCCCTTATTTTTCTGAGCTCGCCTTATTTAAATACCGCGTTCAGGTTGAAATAGAATACCTCATTGCTTTATCGGAAATAGGATTGAAGGGATTTGAACCGTTTACGGATTCGGAGAAAGCGCAGCTTCGGTTGATTTATCAAGAATTTGGAAAGGATCACGGTGCTGCGATTAAGGAAATTGAGAAGCGTACCAATCACGATATTAAAGCGGTTGAATATTTCATCAAGGAACAACTGGAGCAGCTTGGTTTAGGGGCGAAAATGGAATGGGTGCATTTCGGCTTAACTTCTCAGGATATCAATAATACCGCGATTCCACTTTCGATGAAAGAAGCGGCTGAGCAAGTTATTTTCCCCGCTTTAGAAGAATTATGTGCTGAGTTGAAAAAGCTTGCAAACACTTGGAAAGACTTACCCATGCTCGCTCGTACTCACGGACAGGCGGCTTCACCTACTACATTAGGAAAAGAGATTTACGTTTTTGCGGAGCGAATTGAGATTCAAATTCAGCAACTCAAGCAAACTGTTTGGGCAGCTAAATTTGGCGGTGCAACGGGGAATTTCAATGCGCATCATGTAGCATTTCCTTCGACCGATTGGTTGAATTTTGCCCATGGATTTGTGAGTTCACTAGGATTGTCTCGAAGCCGCACCACGACTCAGATTGAGCATTATGATCATCTGGCTGCGTATTGTCAGAATATGATGCGTGTGCATACCATACTCATCGATTTTTGTCGGGATATTTGGATGTATATCTCGATGGAATATTTTCGTCAGCGAGTAAATCCGGGCGAGACAGGTTCTTCGGCTATGCCACATAAAGTGAATCCGATTGATTTCGAAAATGCCGAAGGAAATTTGGGAATTGCAAATGCCTTGTTAGATCATTTTGCTCAAAAGCTTCCTATTTCAAGACTTCAGCGCGATTTAACCGATTCAACCGTATTGCGAAATATCGGAGTTCCATTTGCGCATAGTTTAATTTCGATTCATTCAATTCAGCGTGGATTAGGTAAGCTTTTATTGAATGAATCAGCCATTGCAGCCGATTTGAATCATCATACAGCCGTGATTGCCGAAGCCATCCAAACCATTTTGCGTCGCGAAGGATATCCTCAACCTTACGAAGCGCTAAAAGGCTTGACACGTGGGAATAACACGATTGATTTGCCACTCATTCACGAATTCATCCGAAACTTAAATGTAAGTGATGCAGTGAAAGCGGAATTGCTTCAAATTACACCTGCCAATTACACCGGAATTATTCGTTTCGAGGCATGAAAGTAAGCGGTTTCACCTTTATCCGGAATGCTGTAAAATTCGATTATCCGGTAGTTGAAGCTATTACCTCTGTCTTGCCGATGGTGGATGAATTTATCGTCATGGCGGGCAATTCGGAAGATTCCACCAATGAATTAATTGCCTCCATTCCTTCCGATAAGATTAAGATTTTCCACTCGGTTTGGGATGATAGTTTACGCAGCGGAGGACGAGTGTTGGCGTTAGAAACCGATAAAGCCATGGAGCATATTTCGGCCGACAGTGATTGGGCGTTTTACATTCAGGCCGATGAAGTGGTGCATGAAACCTTCCATGCTCAAGCCCTTGAAAGTATGAGACGTTGGAAGGATGATAAACGAGTAGAAGGCTTGCTTTTTAACTACACCCATTTTTATGGATCGTACGATTTCATTGGCGATTCGAGACGTTGGTACCGGAAAGAAGTGCGCATTATTCGTCCGCATATTGGTGTTCAATCTTGGAAAGATGCTCAAGGCTTTCGGATTGATGGCAAGCCATTGAAAGTAAAAGAAAGCGGAGCTAGTATTTATCACTACGGTTGGGTGAAACCACCCGAACAACAACAAGCTAAGCAAGAATATTTTCACAAACTCTGGCACGATGACCAGTGGATGAAAGAGAACATTCCCGAAGTAGCTGAATTTGATTATTCAAGTATCGATTCAGTAGCTCGTTTTGAAGGTACTCATCCATCGGTGATGCAAGCCCGAGTTGACCGTCAGAACTGGAAAGTAAACATCGATCCAGCTAAAAAGAAATTGTCTGTTCGCTATAAATTTCTGCTGTTTATCGAGCGACTAACAGGTTGGCGCGCGGGTGAATACAAGAACTACCGAATTCTGAAATAGCGATTTTTCTCAGTTATCGACTAAGTTTCTAACAGCACTGTTCATATTCCTTTGTTGTTTCGACTATGTTCCGCTTGGTGCTTTTCGTAGGTTTGCAAACCGATCTTCGTCATGCAAACAACCAACGCCAATACCGCCCTTACAACTGTTGATACCGCTAAAAAACTCGGATTACTTCCGGAGGAGTTTGAGCGCATCTGTACCATTCTCGGACGAACACCCAATTTTACGGAGCTGAGTATTTTCTCGGTAATGTGGAGTGAGCACTGTTCTTACAAAAATTCGATTACCTGGTTAAAGACTTTACCCCGCGATGGGGAAGCGTTATTAGCTAAGGCAGGAGAAGAGAATGCCGGATTGATTGATATTGGTGATGGCTGGGCGTGTTGTTTCAAGATAGAATCGCACAATCACCCTTCGGCATTGGAACCTTATCAAGGAGCAGCTACCGGAGTTGGTGGAATTAACCGCGATATTTTTACCATGGGCGCTCGTCCAGTGGCGCAATTAAACTCGCTACGTTTTGGTGATCCAGCTTTAGCTAAAACTCAGTGGCTCGTTCGTGGTGTGGTGAAAGGAATTGGAAATTATGGGAATGCCTTTGGGATTCCAGTTGTGGGTGGAGAAGTATTCTTTGACGAATGCTACAATGTGAATCCATTGGTGAATGCGATGTCGGTTGGATTGGTTCGTCATGGCGAAACAGCATCTGCCACATCCGAAGGTGTTGGAAATCCAGTTTACATTGTTGGTTCATCCACAGGAAAAGACGGGATTCATGGAGCAACATTCGCTTCAGGTGATTTAACAGAAGAATCAGCTAAAGATTTACCAGCCGTTCAGGTAGGTGATCCATTCCAAGAGAAACTATTGTTGGAAGCTACCTTAGAGGTAATTAAGACAGGAGCTATTATCGGAATGCAAGACATGGGAGCAGCAGGTATTACTTGTTCAACTTCGGAAATGTCGGCTAAAGGTGAGCATGGAATGGATATTTGGTTGGATAAAGTTCCAACTCGTCAGGATGGAATGCATGGTTGGGAGATTTTACTTTCCGAATCTCAGGAACGCATGCTGATGGTGGTAAAGAAGGGTAGAGAAGAGGAAGTAGAAGCCGTATTTGCTAAATGGGATTTGCATTATGCAGTAATAGGAATTGTGACGGAAGGCAATCGTTTGCGTTATTATATGAAAGGTGAATTGGAGGCTGATGTTCCAGCATTTGATTTAGTATTAGGTGGCGGTGCACCGGTTTACAAACGTGAGTATACAGAACCAGCCTATTTCGCAGAAGCACAGAAGTTTTCGATTGATCAAATTACAGAGCCAAGCGATTTGAATCAGGTAGCCAAGCATTTGTTAGCTAATCCAAACATTGCCAGCAAGCGTTGGGTGTATGAGCAATACGATTCGATGGTAGGAACTGCGAATATGAGCACCAATCGACCATCTGATGCAGCCTTGGTAAATGTGAAAGGAACTAACAGAGCATTGGCTTTAACGGTAGATTGTAATTCACGTTATGTGAATGCAGATCCAGAAAAAGGAGCTTCTATTGCTGTTGCAGAAGCCGCACGAAACATTGTCTGCTCAGGCGGAAAGCCAATGGCCATAACCAATTGCTTGAATTTTGGGAATCCGTATGTGCCCGAAGTTTACTGGCAGTTTGTGAAAGCAATTCAAGGTATGGGAGCTGCTTGTAAAGCATTTGGAACACCCGTTACTGGTGGAAATGTGAGTTTCTACAATCAGACTCAGGTGGGTAAAGAAACAATCCCTGTTTTCCCAACTCCTACTATTGGAATGTTAGGTTTATTGGAAGATAAAACACAAGGAATGGGGCTAGCATTTCAAAATGAAGGTGATTTGATTTACCTCATTGGTGCGAGTCGTAACGATATCAATGCTTCGGAGTATTTAGCATCCTGGCATAATGTGCGTCAAAGTCCGGTTCCATATTTCCACATGGAGGAAGAGCTCGACATGCAGCAAACCGTTTCTCAATTGATTGGAGCTGAATTGGTGAATTCGGCGCACGATGTTTCTGATGGAGGTTTGTTTACCACCTTGGCTGAATCGGGCTTTGTGAATAATCTAGGATTTACCATTAGTACAGATGAGGATTTCCGTAAGGATGCATTCTTATTTGGTGAAGCGCAAGGGCGAGTTGTAGTAAGCATTGCACCAGGTAAACAAGAAGAATTTGTTGAGTTTATGGCAATGGGTGAAGTACCATTTAGCCTTTTAGGAACGGTAACGACTGGTGAAGTTTGGGTAGATGATGAATTCTGGGGCTCATTAAGTGAATTTGCCGAAGGATATGATTCTGCTTTAGGGAAGATCATGGATCAGCATGTCTGAGAACGACAATTACCGGCCAATTCGTGAGTGGAACGAGGATGATCGTCCGCGGGAAAAACTCCAATTGAAAGGTAAAAGTAATCTCAGTGATGCCGAACTAGTTGCAATTTTATTGGGAAGCGGAACACGTCGGGAAAGTGCGGTGGAGTTGGCAAGACGGGTTTTGCATTTGGCTGACAATAATTTGTTGGAGCTAGGGAAATTAAGTTTGACTCAGCTTCAGAAGTTACCCGGAATTGGTCCTGTTAAAGCAATAACCTTAACAGCAGCTTTTGAACTGGGGCGCAGAAGACAAGAATCTGAGCCAGTAAGACGCGGACAGGTTTTGAATAGTCGTGATATCTACAACATTTTCGGTCCACGATTAGGAGATTTAAGGCACGAAGAGTTTTGGATTATGTGCTTAAATCGGAATAACCGAATTCTAGGAACCAGCCGAATTGGAGCCGGAGGAATTTCGGCCACTGTAGCAGATGTGCGATTAATACTTCATTATGCTATTGAACGCCACGCGAGTTGTTTGATTCTATGTCATAATCATCCTTCGGGAAACACCACACCGAGTGATGCAGATATCAAACTAACTCACTCCATTCAACAGGCTGCGAAGTATATGGACATCGTACTTTTGGACCACTTGATTGTTACCGATTCCTCGTATTTTAGTTTCGCTGACGAAAGCAAGCTCTAACATGGCCAAAGCACCGCAAAATATTCATAGCAAGGAGGTTATTGAAAAAATTAAAGCGAGTCGTGCCGTTCGGGAAACTGTTGACCAGCTTGGAAAGAGCGTAATTCAAGGTGATACAAACGCATTAGCTAGAGCGATTACACTTATAGAAAGTTCGCACGAAGGAGATAGCAAACAAGCGGAGGAATTGCTTCGAATGGTATTACCATTTTCGGGGAAGTCTGTACGGGTTGGAATTAGTGGAGTACCAGGAGCTGGAAAAAGTACATTCATTGAAGCATTTGGAATGCATCTGATTAGACAAGGGAAGAAGGTTGCAGTTTTGGCTGTTGATCCCAGTTCAGAAGCTGGAAAAGGAAGCATTTTGGGAGATAAAACTCGTATGAATAGTTTGGCTTCCAGTGAGTTGGCATTTATTCGTCCGAGTCCGAGTTCAGGAGCGTTGGGAGGAGTTGCCCGCAAAACACGTGAAGCAATTTTCTTATGTGAAGCTGCAGGTTTCGAATATATTCTGGTCGAAACTGTTGGCGTTGGACAAAGTGAAACAGCAGTGCATTCGATGGTCGATTTCT